>ERZ773186.1174-NODE-1174-length-22527-cov-21.268200_pt1 | contig 22527 bp, 16 predicted proteins | sample MGYA00581000_ERZ773186 | MGnify/ENA primary metagenome ERZ773186 (study PRJEB29015, sample SAMEA2737752) | human gut metagenome | biome: human gut; feature: human-associated habitat; material: faeces | place: China | collected 2012 ...
GGAGGGCACTGAAAAAGTCCCTTTTGGGGTTATGGTAGTTTAACATTCTGCTTTTAAAATAGCCTCCATAAAAGTTGCATATGTGCAATATTTTTTGTATCTTTGTAGGAAAATACAAGGATTATGCTAGAGCAACAACAGACCATATCATTCAGCGATTATTCAAGTTTGTATGACTTGATTATCCCAAAAGACAACCTGCTCCGCCAGATTAATGACCTGGTGGACTTTAGTTTCGTATACCAGGAATTGCAGGACAAGTATTGTCATGACAATGGGCGTACGGCAGAGAGTCCTATCCGTATGTTCAAGTATCTCCTGTTGAAGGTGATTTATAACATATCTGATGTTGATGTTGTTGAACGTGCCCGCTATGATATGTCATTTAAGTACTTCTTAGGATTAACTCCTGAGGAGACTAACTTGATAAATCCTAGTTCCTTGACCAAATTCCGTCGACTTCGCCTGAAGGATATGGAGTTGTTGGATCTGCTCATCAAAAAGACAGTTTCTATTGCTATAGAAGTGGGTGTCCTCAAGTCTAAAACCGTCATCGTTGATGCGACCCATTCGCATTCCCGTTCCAATCCTATTAGTGCTGCAAAGAGTTTGGAGTACTATTGCAAGACCGTAATCAAAGTCGTAAATTCTGTAGATGACAGTATGGTATTGCCTGAGCTTCCAAAAGAAAAGAAGTATTCTTCTATCATGAATGCAGCCAAGGCGATTGTTGCTACAGTAGAAGCTGACGCCACAACAGCTAATATGCCAGCGGTCAAGGAACGTCTTAACATGTTGAAGGAAACCATTGACGATGCTGAAACACGTGGTGTTACTTCTAAAGATGAAGATGCCCGTACTGGACATAAGACTGCAAATTCTTCATTCTTTGGATATAAGACACATATGGCTATGAGTGACGAGAGAATTATCACCGCAGCTACCGTTACTTCTGGCGAAAAGGGCGATGGTCCTCAATTGCCAGAACTTATAGAAAAGACTGAATCTGCTGGTATGCAGATTGAGAATATCGTTGCAGATACAGCATATTCCAGTAAAAGTAATCTCGAATTAGCGAAATCTAAAAATATAAAGTTGGCAGCACCTCTTAACCCTGTTGTAAATGGCAATGGTCAGCACAAGCTGAACTTTGAATATAACAAAGATGCCGATTTATATGTTTGTCCTGCAGGCCATATGGCATTATACAAGGAAAGGAAAAATCGCATAAACGACAATAGACATAGGAATGCAAAATTCATATACTTCTTCGATGTCGATAAATGCAAGGTTTGTCCTCTTCGTGATGGATGCTATAAACCTGGAGCAAAATCAAGAACTTATCATGTAACCATTAAAACTGATGAGCAGATTGAACAGCTCGAATTTCAGGAATCTGATGCATTCAAAGAACTTCAGAGGAAACGGTACAAGATAGAGGCCAAGAACTCGGAACTTAAGAATACCCTTGGATATGATAGAGCACTGTCATATGGTTTGTCGTGCATGGAAATGCAGGGCGCATTGACTATTTTCGCTGCAAATGTCAAAAGAATCCTCAAATTAATGCATAAAGCATAAGAGAGAGGATATCCTCATGAATATGCCCTCATATACTCCTCTGTAAGTCGATATAAAGCTATCTAAGCTCTAGTGAAAGTCAGAACAAACTTGGAATTTGGATGTCAGAAAACTGCTCACAAGCATAGAAACTGACAGCATTTTTATTTATTTTTCCCAAAATAGGCATCTTTTTCAGTGCCCTCCCAGGAAATAGGGGGTGATTTTCTCATCGAGCACCCACGAAGCAAATATCATGGTGGTGATGGGATTGAAGTACACCCAGTTGGTAGCCTTCACCGTTCCCAGTTTCGAGATGCACCAGTTCCAGGTAAGGAAACAGATCATGGAGGCTAGACAACCCAGAAAGAGTAGGTTGCCGAAGACCTGCGGACGGCTGAAGACTTCTATCGGAGGGAACCCGGGGATGAAAAGATAATACGGCAGGATAGTCAGTACACCATAGAAAAACACCTTCCGGGTGATGAACGCCGCACCATAATGATTGCTCACCGACTTCATCAGCAGCGAATAAATGGCCCAGCACATGCAAGCCGTAAACGCCAGGGCATCGCCCACCGGAGAAAGATGGAGCACGAAACGGCCGTTCAAGACCACGATAATCATTCCCACAAAAGCCAGCAGCGAACCGAGCAGCTGCACGATGTGAATACGGGAAGAATCCTTATAGACCATGCGCACCAGCAGGGTGGCGAAGAGCGGACAGGAACATACTATCAGCGAAGTATTGGTGGTTGTAGTGAAGTTCATCGCCTCGTTTTCGCTGTAGAAATAGAGCGAGCCGCCCGTGATACCCAGCAGTGCCATCTTAGCCTCATCCTTCCATGAATCGGCAAGGAAACGGCGGTGGTTGAAGCAGAGCATCAGCATGTAGGCGATGGAAAAGCGCAACGTGAAGATCTGGGCTGGCGAAAGCCCATTCAGCATCAGCACCTTGGTAGCTACAAAGGTGGTACCCCATATCGCCACTGTGAGGAAAGCGACGAGGTGATAGAATATATTGCTATTTCTTGTCATTCTTTACTAATTTTTCGTTTTATTATGCAAAAGTAAGATTTTTCCATGGATAAACCAAGACTTCTGCACTTTTTTTTGTAACTTTGCAGTATGATTTTGCATTTCATAGACCAAGCCCTGTTATCGGGCATCGACATCCCCGAGCGAATGAACAATCCGCTCGATTATCAGCCTCATCCTCTTTGCATCGCTGCATGCAAGGAGCTGCAAAACTATCTATCACAGCGTGAGGACTGGCGAGAGGAAATCGGAAAAGGAAAAATGTTTGGCGTACTCATCGTAGAGAATACCCAACCGGAACCTGGTACCCCAAAAATAGGTTATCTTGCCGCCTACAGCGGACAGATAGGCGGAAGAAGCGACTGGGATGACTTTGTGCCTGCCGTTTTCGACTATCTGCAGCCCGACGGATATTTCAAGACCCACGAGGCTGAAATATCCAGTATCAACCAGAGCATCAAGCAATTGGAAAGCAATGAGCACGTAAAGGAGGCAAAGAGCCTCATCCTGCAACTGCAGGAAAAGCGGAAACGTACCATAGCTGCCTATCAGGAAAAGATGAAGGAGGCGAAGGCTAAGCGTGATGCCCGAAGAGAAGCAGGAAATCTTACCCAGGAGGAAGAGGCAGAAATGGTAAAGGAAAGCCAATTTATGAAGGCTGAACTGCGCCGACTCAAGAAATCGCTTTCAGAAAAGACCACCCTGGAAACGGAATATGAAGTCTTTCAAGCGGATATTCTTCGCTTGAAACAACTGCGCAAGTCATTATCTGATACCTTGCAGCAATGGCTGTTCTCGCAATTCCAGATGCAGAATCATGAAGGCAAGACCCAAGACCTGCTGGAGATTTTCAAAAATGCTGCCCTCAGGGATTATCCGCAAGCCACCATTGCAACGAGCAGAATAGCAGCCCTGAAGATGGTGCCGCCTGCCGGAAGTGGCGAATGCTGCGAACCGAAACTGCTGCAATATGCTTACCTGCATGGTTACAAGCCTCTGCAAATGGCTATGTTCTGGTGGGGTGAAAGTCCGAAGGAGGAGATTCGCCATCATCTGCAGTTCTATCCTGCCTGCAATGGCAAATGCAAACCGATATTGCATTGGATGCTGCCGGATTCGGTATTTCATTCTAAAATTGCCGAAAACCAGGCATTGGAGACCTTATATGAAGATGACCAGCTGGCTGTTATCTACAAACCTTCGGGATTGCTGTCTGTGCCGGGCAAGGATTCATCCCAGCCATCCGTCTATTCCATCATGCGGAAGAAATATCCAGCGGCAACCAGTCCGCTGATTGTGCATCGCCTCGATATGGCAACAAGCGGTCTGATGATTATCGCCAAGACGGAATTTGCCTATCATCGTCTGCAAAAGGAGTTTTTGAACCATCAGGTTCAGAAGAAATACATCGCCATCATTGGATGTAAAGACCCGGAAGCCTGCGATAAAATCTGGGAAGAAGCAAAGAAGGAAGAGCAAGAAGAGCAAAAAGAGCAAGGAGCATCTTTTAGCACCGCAGGAAAGCAGAAGATTTCCCTTCCGTTGATGCCCGATTACCTGGACCGTCCTCGCCAGATAGTTCATCATGAGCAAGGCAAGGAAGCCATCACGGAATATGAGGTTCTGGAGCGCATCGATGCCACCCATCTCCGTCTGGCTCTCTATCCTAAAACAGGCAGAACCCACCAGCTGCGTGTGCATTGTGCCCACCACGAAGGCTTGAATGCCCCTATCCTCGGCGACCCGCTCTACGGCATAGAAAAGGCAAGCCGTCTTCATCTGCATGCCGAAGAAATTACCTTCGAACATCCTCTGTCAGGAAAAGAAATAACAATAAAAAGAAAGGCTGATTTCTAACCGAAATCAGCCTTTTCTCATATTTTTACGGATAGAAATCCGCCGGAATATCAATATTTACACAAAGAACATGATGATGACCTGGGCGATAATCACTCGGATAAACATACCCAATGGATACACCGTGGCATAACTGATGCTAGGTGTATCGCCATCCAAAGTTTCGTTGGCATAAGTCAGCGCCATCGGATTCGCCATGCTTCCACAGAGAATACCGCAGATGCTTCCGAAATCATACTTCTTGGTCTTCAGGATGATGAAGCCTACGATAACCACCGGAACCACAGTGATGAGGAAGCCGATGCCTACCCACATCAAACCCTCGGGACGAACCACCGTCTCGAAAAACTGTCCACCTGCCGACAAGCCTAAGCAGCCGAGATACAGGGCAAGTCCCAATTCACGCAGCATCAGTCCCGCACTTCGGGTCATATAAGAGATAAACTGCACACGAGGACCAAGGGCACCAATGAGAATACCCATCACGATAGGACCGCCGGCAATACCCAGACGCACAGGCGCCGTCATGCCCGGAATATGAAGCGGAATAGTTCCTACGGCAAGACCGAGGATGATTCCCAGGAAGATGGCACCCAGGTTCGGCTCGTTGAGCGTCTTCACGGCATTGCCCAGGAACTGCTCCACATGGTCGATGCTCGTTGGGTCGCCAACCACCGTCAGGCGGTCGCCGTATTGCAGACGGAGGTCGTCGGTGGCAAGCAGTCGGATATCACCACGAAGCACTCTACTCACATTCACACCATAGGTATTTCGCATCTGCAGACTGCCCAGTCGCTTGCCGTTGAGTCCCGGACGGGTCATCACGATGATTCGGCTTTCCAGTTTGGCATCGATGGCATTCCAATCTACCTTATCATTATTCCACTCCTTATCCACCTTCTTTCCGAAGAGAATCTGCATGGCAGATACCTCATCCTTGTTGGTAACCACGAGCACATTGTCGTTGGTATGGAGCACGGTATCAGCCTCTGGCACAATAACCTGTTCGCCTCTCCATACTCTTGAGATGATGAACTTGCGATGGGTCATCATCGAAATCTCGGCGATGGTATTGCCATTGAGTGCCGGGTTCACGATGACGTACTGTCCGATGGCTGTATGGTCATCCTCATCGGCACGTCGAATCTCCAGGTCTTCGGGCTTGACAAATAGCTTGCGCAGGAACATCATCGCCAGGATGACACCCACTACACCCAACGGATAGGTGACGGCACAGCCCAAGGCTGCCCCGCCGCTAGGCAGTCCTAGCTGCTGTAGTGCCTGCTGCGCAGCACCCAAGGCTGGCGTATTGGTGGTGGCACCACAGAGAATACCCACCATATCGGGCAGGCTTACGGGCAGCACCAGGCACAGAGCGAGCGAGAACACCGTTCCCACCGCAATGACCGCCAAGCTCCAGAGATTGAGCGAGATTCCTTCGTGGCGCATCGAACCAAAGAAGTTAGGACCCACATAAAGTCCCAGCACATACACAAACATGGTCAGTCCGAAACTTTCGGCAAACTCCAGCATGTTTGAATCGATGGTAAGTCCAAGATGACCAGCCACGATACCCACAAAGAAGACAAAGGCGATACCCAGGGATATACCTTTTACATGGAGCTTGCCGAGGGCAAGTCCCAAAGTACAAATCAAAGAAAGAATGACGATACCTTGCACCGCCGAATGCACGTTGATTAAATTATCAAACCACATAATGTTATTCTAATCTATTTTTAATCTCGATGTAATGTTCATAAATGAATATCGGATGCAAAGGTACATTAAAATAAGAATACCACAAAAGAAAAAGGTCTTTTTCTTCATTATATTTCCGCCAAAAGTAGAAATAAAGGAAAAAACCTAAAAAATACTCGAAGTTTTTTTGTAACTTTGCACCCGTTTTAAAATAGAAATGATGAAAGATATTTGTTGTATAGGACATGTAACCAAGGATAAGATTGTTACTCCCAACCGTACTGTGTATATGGCAGGCGGCACCTCTTTTTACTTCGCATACGCCATCAATCAGTTGCCCAAAGACGTGAGTTTCTCGCTCATCACGGCAATGGACCCTACAGAGACCGAACCTGTAGAGAAGATGCGCAAGGCTGGCATTGATGTCACCCTCAATCCATCCCGCAACACGGTGTTCTTCGAGAACATCTACGAGGAAGACCAGAACAAGCGCAAGCAGCGCGTGCTTGCCAAGGCTGATCCATTTACCGTCGAGCAGTTGGAGAAGGTGGAGGCCAAGGTTTATCACCTGGGCAGTTTGCTGAGCGATGATTTCTCGCCAGAGGTGGTGGAGTTTCTCTCCCGCAGCGGCAGGGTTTCCATCGATGTACAGGGCTATCTGCGCGAGGTGAGAGACGAGAAGGTTTATCCCATCGACTGGAAGGACAAGCTCGATGTTCTGAAGCACACCTATTATTTAAAGGTGAACGAGACAGAGATGGAGACCATCACGGGCTTGAAGGAGCCACGAGAGGCAGCCAAGCTCATCCATTCGTGGGGCGTTACCGAGGTAATCATCACCCTGGGCAGCGAGGGCTCGCTGATTTATGTGGATGATACCTTCTATGAGATTCCTGCCTACCCTCCTCACGAGGTGGTAGATGCTACAGGATGCGGCGACACCTATTCTGCCGGTTATCTCTACAAGCGATTGCAGGGTGCCAATCCTACCGAAGCGGGCAAGTTTGCCGCCGCCATGTGTACCATCAAACTGGAACATAACGGTCCGTTCAATCGCACTATAGAAGAAGTAGAGCGCATCATCCAATAAATCGCAGCCCCCAAATAAGGAATAAAAAGCTTATTTGGGGGTTGTTTTGTCTTATTTTCCGCTTATTTATACCGAATACAGGTTCTTCATGAAAGAAAAAACCAAAATGAACCATTATGAACTTGTGTAGTTTCCCGTTTTTCACTATCTTTGCAAGCAATAAAAATAATAAACTAACAATTTAAAATACGGACAAAATGAAAACAATGAGACAATTAGGATTCCTTGCATGCAGCTTACTCACATTGGCAGCATGCTCATCAGGCAATAGCAGCGACCCTCTTCCATCAACTGGTCAGGAAAACAAAAAGTTGCCTATCAACATCAATACCTCTGTTAATACACGGGTCATCGACAATTCCTTTGAGAAAGGAGACAACATCGGTCTGTTTGTAGTCAACTACAATGCCGATGGTTCTGCCGGCATCCTCAAGGCTTCAGGCAATCATGTGGATAACATGAAATATACCTACAACGGCACATGGACGCCAGCCTCTCCTACCTATTGGAAAGACAACACCACCCATGCCGACTTCTATCTGTATTATCCATACACCGGCTCTATAGGTGATGTGAATGCCATGCCTTGGAATGTGAATGCAGACCAGAGCACCAGTGCGAAATATAAGTCTGCCGATCTTCTGATAGGCAAGACCACCAATGTGGCTCCTACCGAAACAGCCGTGAAGATTGATGCGAAGCATGTGATGAGCCAGATGGTTGTTTCTCTGAAACCGGGCAACGGATTTACAGAAGAATCGCTGGGCAAAGCCAAGATCAGCGTCAAGATCAACCGCTTGAAGACCCAGGCTACAGCCAATCTCGTTACCGGCAAGTTAACTGCCAAAGGCAATGATGCCGACCTCACTCCACTGAAGGAAGAAGGCAACAACTACAAGGCGCTCATCATTCCACAGGCTGTAGGCGAAGGAAAACTCATCACCGTAAATGTGGATGGCAGAGACTACCAGTTGAAGAAAGCAGCCAACTTTACCGCTTTCGAAGCAGGAAAGAAACATAAGTTTACCGTAACCCTGAGCAAGACCAGCAATGGTGTGAATGTGAACATCACCAAGTGGGAAGACGACGGAATCGACTACGGCGGCACAGCAGAATAAAAAGAGCCCCGTCCTCTCTCTCCGTCATCGATGAAAAGAGTTATCTTCATCAATGAGATGACTCATTATCATCGATGAAATTATTCACTCTAAAACAAAGACAATATGAGAACAATTCATATTTCCAAGCCCACCTTATTATATTATATGGTGGCTTTGGTAGCCATGCTCTTCACAGGCTGTAGCGATGATTTCTTCGGCAGCAGCGAACAGCATGACAGCAACCGCATCCAACTATCGGGCGACATCGACCAGCTTGCCGTAACCCGCGTCAACGACAACGGTTTCTGCAATGGCGACGTAATGGGTGTCTATATCGTAGATTACGAAGGCAACAACCCTGGCACTCTGAAGGTTAGCGGCAACCGTGGCGACAATGTGCGCCACACCTTCGATGAGCCTAACTATAAGTGGAGTTCTGCCTACGACCTTTTCTGGAAAGACAAGCATACGCATATTGATGTGTATGGCTACTATCCTTTTGCCAATCCTGAGAGCATCGAAGACTATCAGTTTGAGGTGCAGAAGGACCAGAGTACTACAACGGCAGAGGGCGAGATGGGTGGTTACGAAGCGAGCGATTTTCTCTGGGGAAAGGTGCCCGATGTGGCTCCTACCACCAGTGTAATCCGTTTACCTCTTGCCCACCGCATGTCTAATGCCCGTGTTACCCTGATTCAGGGTTCCGGTTTTGCTGATGGAGAATGGGCGAATACCAAGAAGATTGTCTTGACAGCCAATGTGGCTCGCAAGGCAAGCATCAACCTTTCTACCGGCGAAATCAAGACAGCCGGAAGTGCAGAGAGCACCATGACCATCCCATCTCGTGTCAACGACGAGTGGCGCACCATCGTGGTTCCTCAAACCGTGGCAGCCGGCACTACCCTCTTCAGCATCACCATTGGTGGTGTGCCTTATAAGTTCACTAAGAACGAGGCACTTACCTACGTGGCAGGCAAGATGATGAACTTCGGTATCAAGGTGGATAAGCAGGCAGGAAGCGGCACTTATAAGCTTACATTGGTAAGCGAAAGCATCACTCCTTGGGAGAATGATTTGGTAAGCCATGATGCTACGGCGAAGGAGTATATTGTCATCAACTCTACTCCTGGAGGTTTGAAGAATGCCATTACTGCGGCTAATAAAGACTATACCAAGATTAAGAATCTGAAGATTACGGGTGAGATTAATGCCAAGGATTTCTATTTCATGAGAGATTCTATGCCAATTCTTTCAGCTCTTAACCTCAAGGAAGTACATATTAGAGCATGGACTAATCCAAATAATCCAGGCGAAAAATATCTTGAAGATAAAATACCTGTTTCGGCATTTAATGCACAAGGTGGCGGTGGAAATTCAACCCTGGTCAATTTTGTTTTCCCTGATAGACTTAAGGCTATTGCTGACAATGCCTTTACTGGGTGTAAATATTTATCAGGGTCTTTACTTATACCAGAAGGAGTTGAGGAAATTCAAAGAGGAGCTTTTACAGGCTGCAAATCATTAAACGGCTCTTTATCTCTACCTTCAACATTAAAAAAATTAGGCACTTCCGGCGATGGGACAGACAAAGACTATAAAGATGAAGGAATTGATTATTACAACGGAGTATTTCAAGACTGTTCTAATCTAACAGGAAATCTGATTATACCAGATAATGTTGAAATAATAAGAGGCTATTGTTTTGCTGGTTGCAAGGGATTTTACGGTGAATTGCGTTTGCCTTCAAAACTAAAGAAATTAGGTCCATGCGCTTTTGCAAGTTGTCTCAACCTTAAAGGATCGCTTTCAATTCCACAAGGAATCAGCAATATCCCATCCCAAGCTTTTAACAACTGTGGCTTTAATGGAACTCTCAATTTACATGAAGGAATTACAGCCATCGGTAATGATGCTTTTGCTGGATGTAACTTCAAAGGAGAATTAAAACTTCCTAACAAATTAAAAGTTATAGCAGATAATGCCTTTTATAATAATGACTTTTCTGGTGAATTAAAAATTCCGACCAATGTGAGCAGTATTGGAGACAAAGCATTTGCTTACAATTGGCGTCTCATGGGAATTATAGAATTTCCAGAAGGTCTTGAAAGCGTAGGTGCAGGTGCTTTTGCACAATGCAGAAGTATAGAAGGGCTCATTTTCCCGGAAAGTATGGAAACTATCAGAGCAGAACCTAGTTATGGTGAAGATGGAGGAGCTTTTCAAGGTTGTTACGGTATAAGTAATATAGTTTGCAAGGGAGACATGCCTGCATACGTTCAAAGCGGTGCTTTCGATGGCGTAGCCAAGGATAACTTCACTCTCGAAGTCCCTGAGTCTGCCATTTCTCAGTATCAAGCAGCCAGCGGCTGGTGCGACTTCAAGCGTATCGCAGCCCACCACGAGCTCGTTTGCCGTCCATCTGTAGCCTGCGCTTTGAGCACGGAGCATAAGCAGAAACTGGTGATTAACGCCGAAGGCGAATGGGAAGTAGCCAGCAAGCCAGACTGGTGCGAGGTTTCTCCAGCCAGCGGCAACAAGAAAACAGAAGTTACCCTGACCATCAAGGGAATGGCTAAGAATGCAGCTAGCCGTGATGGAAAGGTGGTGTTCCGACTGAAAGACAAAGACTACACCCACGAATGTAGCGTTACCCAGTATGGCTATGAATACGGCGAGGACGAATGGATTACCCTGCAGAAGGCTACCAAGGGCAATAAGGGCGGAATCAACATCGTTCTGCTCGGCGACGGCTTTAACGCCAAGGATATTGCCAGCGGAGGATACCTGGAGGACATCAAGCAGGAAGTAGAGTATTTCTTCGGTATTGAGCCTTACAAGACTTACCGCGATTACTTCAACGTCTATACCGCCATTCCGCTTTCTACGGAATCGGGCGTGGGTACCGTGAATACCATCCGCTACAACCGATTCAACACCACCTTTACCGGTGGCGTAGGCTTGAAAGCAGATTACGACGAAGTATTCAGTTATGCTCTGGGCGCTCCAACCGTCAACAAGAGCAATCTGAACCAGACGCTGATTATTATCGTTCCTAACTCTACCGATTATGGTGGCATCTGCCAGATGTGGCCAGACGGATCGGCAATAGCCTTCTGTCCTCAGAGCACCTATGGTTATCCGCTCGATACCCGTGGCGTCATCCAGCATGAGGCAGGCGGACACGGATTCGGAAAGTTGGGCGATGAGTACATTTATCACAATGCCTTTATTGATGCTTGCGGTTGTAGCTGCTGTGGACACGTAGATGAGTTCAACGCTGCCAAGTCGCTCGGCTGGTACGACAACCTGGAGCTTACAGGCAAGATGCACAGCGTGGGCTGGAGCCATCTGATCTTCGACGACCGCTACAGCGACATCGTGGATATTTACGAGGGAGGCTACATGCACAACCGTGGCGTCTTCCGCTCGGAACCGAACTCTTGCATGAACAACGATATTCCTTACTACAGCACCATCAGCCGTGAGAGTATTGTGAAGCGCATCAAGGCGTATGCAGGAGAAACCTACAGTTTCGAAGACTTCGTAAAGAACGACAAGCGAGATGCAGGAATCGTAGAGAGCCGTGTTTTCGGCGGCAATGGCGACCAGCGCACCGCAGGAACCTATCAGCATGCTCCTGTACTCCACAAGGGCAGTCCGCTGAAGATGGCAAAAGTGAGAAGGCATCGCTAATGGCGATAGCCAGGTTCATCATAGTATAGACCATTAAAATATAGAAAAATATGAAGAAACATATAATAAGATACGCAAGTTTTGCGTTGGCTATATTAGGAATGGTATCTTGCAGCGAAGAGCAGGAAACGGCTATTCGCCCGCAGGATGCAAAATCCACACCGATGACTTTCCTGGTAAGCCATCCGGGACAAGCAACCCGTGCCACAGAGACCAGCTTTGAGCAAAACGACAAGATTGGACTTTACGTGGCAGATGCAAAGGCACAACTGGAAATAGGAGGCAACCTGGTGAACAACGAGGCACTGACCTACGACGGAAGCAAATGGGCGGCAGCCCGAACTCTCTACTGGGATAAGGGCACCTATACTGCCTATGCTTACTATCCCTACATGGAAGATGTAAGCAGCATTACAGACCAGCCCTTCAGCGTAGTCCTGGATCAAAGCACCGCCAAAAGCAAGGAAGCCCTGGGCGGCTATGAGGCAAGCGACCTGCTCTTTGCCAGCAGCAAGAACATTTCGGCATCAGCCTCACCCATCCCTCTCAACTTCAAGCACATCATGAGCAAGCTCAAGATTCGCCTGATAAAAGGAGAGGATTTCGAGGGCGACATGCCTACCACGGCCCAGGTAACCATCCACAACACGGTGCCTACTGCCACCATCGACCTGCAGGCAGGAGTGGCAACCCGTTATGTAAAGGGAACCCGAAAGAGCATCATCGCCCATCAGGACGATGAAACCAGCTATTCGGCCATCATCGTGCCTCAGCGCATCGAAAACCGAATGCCGCTCATCGAGGTGGTGATGAAAGGCGTGAGCTATCTCTTCGAGAGCAAGTTCCAGTTTAAACCCGGAACCGAGCATCTCGTCAACCTCATCATCTCCGACAATCCGGACCAGGTGAAGATTGAAGTCGGTGGAGAAATTAAAAACTGGCAATAAGAATAAAAAATAATGAAGAAGACGGTAAGTATTTTATCCCTTCTGGTTCTCCTTCTTGGAGTTTGGGCGGCAGCATTATGGCTGTCGCCCTTCAATGCTTATAATGGGAGCAGCAAGGAAACCCGATACGGAGTACACGAAGGATTGGAACTGGTAGAACAGGAAAACGCCCAAGAGGGCAAGCGATATGTGGTGGAAGATAAAGACGGTAAAGAGCTGTTTGTCATTCCCTTACGTGGCTGTCTGCTCGACACCCGCTATCGCAACGGGCAACTCCGATTCCGGGAGAAGAACACGAAAAGAGAAGGATACATAGACCGTCAAGGTGGTATTTTCCTGAATGAAAATGCCGGAGAATACAAATCGGCAGAAGACCGGAAAGACTTCGCAAATCTGACGGGGGAAAAGAAGGGAGAAATGGCTTCGGGAGATTATTCAGATCATCATTCCGGGGAATATTCAGGAGATTATTCCGGGGAAAGGAAGGGCTTGGCAGATAGACCATCCGCAGGAGACACAGAATCTACTGGAGGCACAGGCTCAACAGGAACCGCAGGATTTACTGCATCTGCCCAACCTGGCAGGAAGTCAAGTGCCCTCTCGCAGGTAAATCTCAAGACGATGGCGCAGAGCAATCCCTTCTATAGGGAAGCCTCAAAAATCATGCAGGGCAAACTGACTGAAACCGATGCCAAGCGCCGCCACACCATTCTGAACTACTGTGAGCATTTCCGCATTGCCTATACCACCAAGGACATTAATTTCCTGCGACAGGTGTTCAGCGACAAGGCGCTCATCATCGTGGGAAATGTGGTAAAGCCCATCGCCAACGACGATAAATGCCAGGCAGAAAGCCGGGTTACCTTCGCCATCCATTCCAAGCGCGATTATCTTGCAAGGCTTTCAAAGGTGTTTGCTGCCAATCAGAAAATCGACGTCAGATTCTCGAGGTTCCGCATCATGCGCCATCCTACGATGGACGGCATCTACGGTGTAACGCTCAGACAGCAATACAAGAGCGACAGATATAGTGACGACGGCTACCTCTTCCTACTCTGGGATTTCAGAGATAAGTCGATGCCGCTCATCCATGTTCGCACCTGGCAGCCTGCCGGAACCGTCCATACAGGCAATGATGTGATTAATATTCAAGACTTTAATTTAGAATAAAAGAAAAATATGATGGGAGAAGTTAAAACCCAATGCCTGCAACTAGCCATGATTCTCTGGCTAGCCATTCCTTCTGCCCTTAGGGCACAGGAGTTTTCGGTGGCTAGTTTCCGCCAGCTGCCTAACGATGTGAGCGCCTTTATCAACAATGTGCGTGACCTGAACGATGAAGCCTGCGCCCTGATCAAGGTGGTGGCACCAGCCGACTTTGCCTTCTCCTCCCCTCTCGGCATCGTGAAGCGAAAGAACGAAGTGGGAGAAATCTGGCTTTATCTGCCAAAGGGAACCAAGACCCTTACCCTGAAACATCCCGAATGGGGCGTGCTGCGCGATTACAGGCTGGGCAAACCGCTGGAGAGCCGAATGACCTACGAGATGAAGCTCAACCTGCCCAAACCTCCCATCACGGAACTCCACGATACAATAGTAGAGATAAAGACCATCACCGACACCATCGCCATCGAGAAAGTGCGCCCCAAAATGCCACTCGCCTTCTACAGTCTGGCTACCCTTGCCCTGCACAAAGACGGCCCCTCTTACGGCATCTTCCTTGCCCTGATGCGCCGTCATGGTTTCTTTCTCCATGCCAGCAGCAACCTGAAGAGCATAGGAAGCACGGAGGGCAACTGCGATAAGGAAGGTTTTACCAGCGGCAGCAACATCAAACCGTATTATTCGGGCGAAACCCGCCACACCAACTATACACTTACGGCAGGAGCCATCCATCACATCACGCATGGCGTCTGCCTTTTCGAAGGCGTAGGATACGGCAAGTCGGCCACAGCCTGGCAACTGAGCGAGAGCGAAGGAAAAGGCTATCTGCTCAACGATGGACTTTCTGATAAAGGAGTAACCGCAGAACTGGGAGCCCTGGCTTCCTTCGGAAAACTCAGCATTTCAGCCTCAGCCATCACCATCGCCGGAAAGCAATGGCAAGGCTGCATCGGAATAGGAATCAAACTGGGAAAATCAAAAACCGGGAAATAAAGCCAAGAAAATAAATCCGGGAAAATAAGAATGAACATCAAGATGAAAAGTAAACTGATTATATATTTAGAAATGATACTGGCTTTTTTCACGGCATGCAGCAGTGAGAAACCCACCCATCTGGAGCCACATCTTACGACTCTTCCTGCTTCCGATATAACCCGAGGCGAGGCTATCCTGCACGGTTCGGTTTCGCTGGAAGGAGAAACCACCATGCCTGTTCTTACCTTCAGATATGGAGAAACAGAGGAAATGGCTCTCACTTCAAACCCTATCAGCCTTTCAGAAAACAGCTATCCAGCTGCAGAGGTTAAACTCTGCATGACGGGACTCAAGGCAGGCACCACCTATTATTATATGTTGCAAGGAAATAATGGAAGAATTACGCTCAGCAGTAATCCGATGAATTTCATTACCCTGCCGAATGACAAGCCATCACTTACCGCTCCGCAGGTTTTGAGCTATGGTCCCTGCAGCATCATCGTGGGCTTCGACATTAAATCAAACGGCGGTGAAGACATCACGGAAACAGGATGCTACTACGCCAAAGAAGGCAGCAGCAACGATACGCAGCAAAAAACAAAGGTAGAAAACTACCAGGGAGCCATCGGAACCCAGCAGGTAAGACTCAGCGACCTGCAGTTTAACACCACCTATCGGATTTGGACTTATGCCAAAAACCGTGTGGGAGAAACCACAAGCCAAGCCATCAACTTCAAGACTACAGATGCCGTTAAACTGCAAGAAGCAGGCAAACTGAGTGCCCTCATGGGCAATCATCTCTACGAATATACCCAACTATCGATAGTTGGCGACCTGAACGGAGACGATTTAGTATGCCTGAGAACAATGGCAGGAAGAGACCTCAACAACGAAACGACAGCAGGAAAACTTGCCGACATCAACATGGCTGATGCGCACATCGTGGCAGGCGGAAGCGACTTCGGCCCCTATTACCGCCACACAGAAAATCAGGTGGTAGGACAAGGTCTCTTTGCCCAATGCAACCAGCTCAGACACATCATCCTCCCTTCTGATGTCATCAAGATAGAAAAAGATGCGTTTGCCTACTGCACATCACTTCAGGAGATAGAGATTCCAGCCTCTGTAAGTCAGATAATTCCATCAGCCGGTTGCACGGCGCTGGAAAGCATCCAGGTTTCGAAAGCCAACACCCACTACAGCAGTCTGGATGGAGTACTGTTTAATGCAGCCGGAACCGAAATTCTCTGGTTCCCGATGGGTAAGCAGGGCGACTACACCCTGCCTTCCACCCTTTCAGGCATCAGCGATTATGCTTTCAAGGAATGCAGCATCACCCGCTTCATCTTTCCGGATAGTTTTTCGGAAATAGGACAGGGAGCGCTGATGAACAGCAAGGTGGAAGAGGTTTCTCTGCCCGCCCAACTCAAGCTGATTCCTACGGGCACCTTCCAGGGATGCACCCGGTTGAAGGTGGTAAGATTAGGCCAGAAGACTGAACTCATCTCAGATTATGTCTTCGATGGTTGTCCGCTCACCGACCTCTACATTGATGCCACTTACCCACCCGTATGCAATGCGAATGCCTTCAGCACTAAGGGCACCGATTTCCTTTCTACCTGCGTGCTCCACGTGCCAGCAGGCAAGAAAAAGCTGTATCAGTACAATAGAAGCTGGGGCAAGTTCAAGCACATTACAGAACAATAAAAGATTGAAAAATTAGGAAATAGTAAATATAGAAGATATGAATACTCCGGAAATAGAAGAATTGAAATCACTCGTTGAGCAGAAATACGGCAAGCTGCTTGCCACCACAACCGACTTTGAGGAATTCTCGTTCTTCCTCGAAAGACATACAGGCTACAGTGTTTCTGCATCCACCCTCAAGCGACTCTATGGCTATGTGAATGATGACCATAAGCCTCGCATGATGACGCTCGATATTCTCTCGCAGTATATCGAGCACAAGAACTATATGGAGTTCAAGCAATGGCTGAAGACCAGTACCCGCTACAACTCCTCGTTCTTCAAGGCAAGCCAGTTGGTAAGCAGCGACCTGAAGAAGGGTACGGAAGTAGCCATCGGATGGAGCCCCAACCGCATTCTGCGCCTACGCTATCTGGGCGAGAGTACCTACGAAATACTTGCCTCAGAAAACAGCAAGCTTGAAGCAGGCGATCATTTCGTGACCGGATGCTTCATCAAGGAGCAGCCGCTCTATCTGCCTTACATCGAGCGAAACGGCGAGCGTACCGCATCGTTCGTGGCAGGAAGAAACGGAGGTCTCACCCTTATCAGCATCATCAGCCAATGAAAACAGCATCAGATAAGTCAATAAACACAACGTCAGATAAACCGATGAAGACAACATCAGGATTCACGGAAGATATCAACAAGGAGATGAACGTTGCCGAACCCCAGCCGGTGGAGTCTAAGTTCAGCAACCTCAGCCAATGCTACGTCTCCATCTCTGGGCACACCCGCATCTTCACAGCCACAAGATACGGCAAGCGCTACATGCTGAAATGCCTGAAGAACGACTACCTCTATACGCCCATCTACCGACAGGCATTGACCAAGGAATTCGAGATAGGTCTGCAGTTGGAGCACCCCAACATCTGCCATACCATAGGCATGGAAGAAGTGGAGAACCTGGGCACTACCATCGTGATGGAATACATAGATGGCGACACGCTGCAATATCTGATAGACCAGCAACTGCTCACGGCGGAAATGGCGCACAAGATAGCCCACGAACTGATGGACGCCCTGGAATACATGCACAACAAGCAGATGATTCATCGCGACCTGAAACCTGCCAACATCATGGTAACCCACAATGGCAAGAACGTGAAGCTCATCGATTTCGGACTTTCCGACAGCGATTCCTTCACCATTCTCAAACTGCCGGCTGGAACCTCGGGCTATATTGCCCCCGAACAACTCCTGCCGGGAGCCAAATCAGACCCTCAGGCAGACATTTATTCGTTGGGCATGGTACTTCTCGACATGGCGAAGGCCACCCACGACAGGCACCTCAGGCAGATGGCAGAAGTATGCATAAGCCGCGACCTGAGCATCCGTCCCAAGAGCATCCGCGAGGTAAGAGAACACAAGTATGAATCGCCCCTGCTGAAGGCAGGCGGCATCGTTCTCGGCATCATCGCCCTGCTGCTCATCAGCCTCATCTCCTTCACCTATTATCATAGGGCGCAGTCAAAAGAGAAGCAGAATGTGCCGACAGAAACCGGCCAGAATGCTTCGCCAGATGATAACGCCAACGAGATTCAGGACTATCAACTCTGGCAGAGATGATGGTCAAGATGATGGAAAAGAGAAGAAATCTCCATCATTTCCAATTAAAAAGTGATAGTTTTTAAATATAATTATCCTATAATCTTCTTATTTTTGCCTGAATTGGTGTAACTTTGCAACCAGTTATGGAACAGATTTCACCAATTCAGGCATTGTTGCAGCAACGCACCCTGCTCCAGCTGGAGTATTACACCGAGAAGGAAGCCTTCCGCAAGCTCACCGAACAGATGGGCATGCAGCGCAAGGTGAAACGAGGTGATGCCTGGTTCCCGCTACAGGTGGGAAAGAGCTTTTATAATTCGCTGAACCAAACAGCCATCGAGGTATTCCGTACCTCGGATCAGGATATCGAGCACAATTTTGAGTTCGGTCGCCCCGTCATGTTCTTTAGAGGTGAAGAACAGATCAAATACTTTTCCTTTACCGGCACCGTAAGCTATGTGGATGGCGACAGAATGGTGATTACCGTTCCCGATTCAGCCCCGCTGCTCGATTTACAGCAGTCTACGGAGCCTATCGGCGTACAGTTATCCTTCGATGAAACCAGCTACAAACTGATGTTCGAGGCCTTGGATAGAGTGATGAAGGCGAAGAACAACCGACTGGCCTATCTCCGCGACTTGTTCTATTCGCATCAGAAGGCGGGCAGATTCTCGTTTGCCCCAATGAAGTTTCCTTGGCTCAACCCTACCCAGGAAAGGGCTGTGAATGAGGTACTTTGGGCGAAGGACGTGGCGATTGTTCACGGCCCTCCGGGAACCGGAAAGACCACCACCCTGGTGGAAGCCATCAACGAAACTCTGATGCGAGAAAGCCAGGTGCTGGTGTGTGCACAGAGCAACATGGCTGTGGATTGGATTTCAGAAAAACTGGTAGATAGAGGCATCAACGTGCTCCGTATCGGAAACCCTACCCGTGTAAACGACAAGATGCTGGGCTTCACCTACGAGCGCCGCTTCGAAAGCCATCCCGACTATCCGCAGCTCTGGGCCATCCGCAAGGCTATCAGAGAATTAAGAAAAAACAGAAAGAAAGGCAGCGAGAACTATCATCAGAAGATGGATAGGTTGAAGAGCCGTGCCGCAGAAATAGAAATCCGCATCAATTCTGAACTCTTTGGCGAGGCGCGTGTCATCGCCTGCACCCTGGTGGGTTCTGCCCACCGGTTGCTGGAAGGCATGAAGTTCGGCACCCTGTTTATCGATGAGGCAGCCCAGGCCCTGGAAGCCGCCTGCTGGATTCCGATGAGAAGAGCCAGCCGAGTGATTCTGGCTGGCGACCACTGCCAGTTGCCGCCTACCGTAAAGAGCATCGCAGCCTTGAGAGCCGGATTGGGCAAGACGCTGATGGAGCGCATCGCCGAAAACAAGCCCGAAGTAGTGACCCTGCTGAAGATTCAGTATCGCATGAACGATGAAATCATGCGATTCTCCAGCGACTGGTTCTATGGGGGCAAGGTGGAGAGTGCGCCACAGATTAAATACCGCAGCGTATTGGATTACGACCATCCGATTACGTGGATTGACACTTCCGACAAGGAACCGGCAGATACGATAGAAGAAGGCGAAGATCTGAACTTCAAGGAGCAGTTTGTGGGCGAGAGTTTCGGAAGAATCAACAAGGCAGAAGCCGAGCTCACCCTGCTCACCCTGGCCGAATACTTCACCAAGATAGGCAAGCAGCGAGTATTGAACGACAGCATCGACGTGGGCATCATCTCACCTTATCGTGCCCAGGTGCAGTATCTGAAGAAACTCATCAAGAAGTATGAATTCTTCAAGCCTTACCGCCGCCTCATCAGCGTAAACACGGTGGATGGCTTCCAGGGGCAGGAGCGCGACGTGATTCTCATCTCCCTGGTACGTTCCAACGACGAGGGCCAGATTGGTTTTCTGAAAGACCTTCGCCGCATGAACGTGGCGATGACGAGAGCCCGAATGAAGCTCATCATCCTGGGCAACAAGGATACGATGACCCAGCATCCTTTCTACAAGAAACTGTGGGAGTATGTGGAGGCTATCAACAACTATGAATAAAGATTTTAAAGGCGATTACCACAATGGTGATCGCCTTAACTATAATACACAAAGCTTTTCGCCAATCAGTACCTATTATTACACCACCTCATAGATCTTGCTCTTTCCACTTCTCCCATTCTCTTCAACTTCCAGCCATCAAACTGCATAGTTTCTTCCTTAGAAACACTCAGTTTCTTTACTAGAAACTCATTGTTTCAATAATGGAAACTGGGAGTTTCCATTATTGAAACTGATTTGGATGTTTTTGGGGGTGATTCTGCTTGTGATTCTGCTGTTTTTTAGGGTGATTTTGCCTATCATTTCTTACACCTGAAGATATTCAAGTACACTCTCCCAATTAGGAAATTCCTCACTTCCAAAGCGAAGCCATTTTCCCTTGAATCCACTTGTTCCATGTTTTCCCCTATCATCAATGATATAGTCACCTCTGAGTAGATTCTTGTGGTGAGAGAGAATGAGACGCTTACAATAATACTTGTCCAAATATCTATTTATCCATTCCACCTTGTCTGACCATGTGGTTGGATTACTCCAAGGAGAGGTTGAAAGGATATAAACATCGTATTTACCACTTTGTTGTAATTGATGCATAGCCTCGACTGCGCCTTTTACTGGTGGCAGATAAGAAACGATATGAGGTACGTCACTGTATCTTCCTGCATATTCCTTACGGAGTTCATCACCTATCAGTTCCAACCCAGCATGGAAATCCATAAGCACACCGCCCATATCAACATAAACTATCTTCCTAGCCGTTGTTTTCTTTGGATCATACATATCCTGAGACTCATGCCCATTACGTGAGGTTGCATTATAATTCTCTTTCATACATTTATTTTATTAGTTTTTTCATGTACTCAAAATCATGAGTCTGCCTGAAAGGCACTATGAATTCGAGTTCAGAATTGACCAGGCAATACACCGCAGGATAAAAATCCGTTCCTACGAAGTCATCACTATCGAAATAATAGGTTTCCTTGTGATAAATCCACTTCAACATACCATATCCTTCAGCATCATGCTCAACCAATTCTATTCCATATTCTACATTCTTCTGTTCCAGGGCCTTCTTTCGCTGTTCATCCTTTCCTATCAAAACGCCCCTGAAAATGTCGGCGAAATCAATATCCTTGTCTTCTATCAACAGCTGATTATTCCGCACCAGGATACGCTGCTTCCCGGTCTTGACATTCACCAATACCAGCGTATGATTCTGTCTTCTTTCCAGCTTCAACACCGTCCAGGTTCGGACAATACCCTTCTGCTTTCGGGCTCTTTCCGCTTCCTTTCTACAATCCCTTACAGCCTTCAAATGCCTGCGTACCTTTTCTGAAGTCATGGAGTAGATACGAGGAACATTGCCCATGTATGTCAAGGTTACGCCATACGAATTGATTTTTCCTGTTTTTCTGTTTTTCGCTTTCCAAGCCATGAAACATTCATGGTCGCTATTTACTGTAACAACAGGCTCTTCTACCACCTCCATGTATTCTACGGCAAAGAAGAAGCGTTCTATGGTCTTCGCGTACTTGGTGCCCACATGAAAATCAAAGAGCTGCCCATCAGCACCTTTTATACTTATCTTGCCCATATCTGCCATTTTATCTTTAATCGTCTAGACATCTTCTATTTCTATTTTCATCGTTTTTCAGTTTATCATGACTTGACATGTTAATGTTTTGACAACCATTCTACAACTTCATTCACGATGCTGTTAGCAAAATCCTTGGAGCTATGCGTTGGCTCATCCGGTCTGTTGATGAATACCGCCAGGGCATAGCGAGGTTTTTGGGCCGGGAATACTCCTACGAAAGACATTTCTGCCAGTGTATGTTTGCCACTTTCAAGTTCCTCGCCTTGATAATCACCATAAATGCCAGCCAATTCAACTTTCTTGGGAGCATAGGCAGCCTGTATGCCATCCCCTTTATTTAAGCCAACCAAGACTTCCTGCAGATATTTACGTCCCAAAGGCAGCATGTCATTAGGCTCCTCTGTAACCGAATCATCTTCCAAAGTAGGAAAAATCAGAACGTTCTTCTGATAGACAC
>ERZ773186.1177-NODE-1177-length-22477-cov-28.116894_pt1 | contig 22477 bp, 20 predicted proteins | sample MGYA00581000_ERZ773186 | MGnify/ENA primary metagenome ERZ773186 (study PRJEB29015, sample SAMEA2737752) | human gut metagenome | biome: human gut; feature: human-associated habitat; material: faeces | place: China | collected 2012 ...
TCATCTCAAAAATACCAACGAATCTGCTGGCAGCCTTTATCAAGAATCAGCTGAATGCTTCCAGAGTCAGCGAGAATTATCTGATTGAAGACCATTCCGACGACAGCCGTGTCGGTATTTACTATTATGAATATGGTTCTTACCCTAGAAAGCCTCGCGTAGTCTATGACAGAAAACACTCTTCCATTAATAATATAGAAATCTCAGATGTGCCACAGACACTTTTTTATAACACCCGTCTGTTCCACACAAGCGGCATTACGCTCGGACTCGGCGGAAAGGCACAGGATTTTGCGATCCACTGTATCAAAGAATTTAAAAAGCAGGGAACCCTGATCTCATTTGACGTAAACTATCGTGCCAATCTCTGGACCGGAGCGGAAGCGAGAAAATGCATTGAAGCCATCCTTCCATATGTCGATATTTTCTTCTGCTCTGAGGACACCGCAAGACTTACCTTTGGAAAAACAGGTACGATCAACGAGATCCAGAAATCTTTCTGTGAGGAATACCCGATTTCCGTTGTCGCTTCCACAGAGCGGACTGTCATCACTCCGAAGAAGCACAATTTTACTTCCATCATCTATTCTGCAAAAAATGATACTTATTACAGGGAAAATCCATACAATAATATTGACGTTGTGGACCGTATCGGAAGCGGCGATGCCTATGTATCCGGTGCACTGTATGGTTATTTAAAACATGGGGACTGCCAGAAAGCTTTGGAATACGGCAATGCCATGGCTGCCATCAAACACAGTGTCATCGGCGATATGGTCTTCACGGACTTAGAGGAGATCGACAGCATTATCAAACAGCATAAGAATACTTCAGGCTATCAGTCTGAAATGAACCGTTAAGAAGAAGAGGCAGACCACACATTTACTGTGCCAATCTGCCTCTTTTTTGCGTAAATTCAGACAAGTTCCATACACTCTGCCTCGAAAAATTCTGCCTCTTTCTCATTATGCGTGACAAAAAGAACGGTTTTTCCGGCAGTCTGCGTTTTTATGACTGTGGCAACTTTCTCCTTCGTCTCTGCGTCAAGTCCCTGCAAAGGCTCATCCATGATCAAAATATCATATTCCGCTAAAAGTGCTCTTGCAATTGCCACACGTCGTTTCATGCCGCCGCTGTACTCACTTACCGGCTTTCCGGCAATATCGTCAAGTTCCATCTTTTTTAAAAAGCCTGTGATCTCTTCTTTTGTTTTTCCGGTTGTGATATGAATGTTGGTCACCGCATCCAGATTTTCAAACAGGCGGTTTTCCTGGAATATAGCGCTGATCTTTTGATGCTCCATACCGGAAACAGTTCCCTCATCTGCCTTCTCCAGTCCCATCAGAATCGATAGCAGCGTGGATTTTCCGATACCTGATTTTCCCATAATACAGGTCATTTTTTTCTCCCTGAACGTACAGGAAAAATGATCTAACACCTGATTACGATCATATGATTTACATAAATTTTTTACTATGATATCCATTTTTTTCTTTTACCAATTCCATTTTTGTTTTCTACTGCCTTTTTTTGCTTTGCTCACATGCGTAAACCGCAAATTATTTTACACTCAGCCGATGCGCCAGCAATGACAGCAGCCACTGAAAAATTTTCTCAAAAAATACACTCACTGCAATAATGACAAATGTCCATGCGAACAGGTCAGGTGTCTCCAGATAAATCTTTGCATTGTAAAGTTTTTCTCCGATGGAGCCTTTTGGAATGCCAATGATTTCTGCTGCGATCCCCGCCTTAAAGCACATGCCGATGGCAATTGCACAGGCAGAACGAAAATACGCAAAAAGTCCACCAAAATAAAGGTAATACATTTTGTTCCAGAATGTCATCCGAAAGATTTTTGCCATCTCAAAAAGTTTCCGGTCCAGATGCTCAAATCCCTCCAGAAGATTTGTATAAATGATCGGAAATGCCATGATGAAAGAAATCAGTATTGACAGGTTTCTTGATGGCATCCAGATGAGCACCAGCACAATAAAAGATGCGACCGGAGTAGCCTTTAACACAGCCACCGGAAGTGCAAGGATATCGCGTATTAATTTCACATGATATGCCAATGCAGAAAGCAAAACGCCGCCTGCCGCTGCGCAGAAGAAACCAAGTGCGATGCGCTCCAGCGAAAACCAGATCGACTCCCAGAAGGAAAAGGTTCTCACCAACGAAAGCAGGCACCGCCCCACTGAAAGGGGCGATGCCAGTAATATCTGCCTGTCTAATGCCATGCTTGCAAACTGCCAGAGTAATAGCCAGAATGCAATGGTCCAGAGTTTTATTTTATTTTTCTTCCTAGTCTGCGTTGTAGTAGAAATCATCATTTGGTAATGCTCCACCGACTGCTGCCGGATTCTGTTCAAATAAAATTCCAAGATAGCTGCTTAATTTTGCTTTCATATCATTTCCGGCAATAAATGTAATGTTACATTCCGGAATTGCCTTCTCTGCTACCTGTGCTGCAACAATATCGTAGTTTCCGACAAGGACTGCCGCATCTGCCACATTGTCATTTACATAGTTTACAGAAGCCTCATACTGCTGCAAAAATGTCTCAACTGCGTCCGGATGCGCTTCAATAAAATCATTTCTTGCGATCACAACTCCGGTAATTAAGGCTGCCTTTGTATCTCCATCGCCGGAAGCCTTCTCCCACTCTTCGGTAAGATCAAGTGCCACACGGATATTTTCATTCTGTGTCATTGCCACAGTCACAAATGGCTGTGGAAGCATTGCCACTGCATCCTCATTTGCTGCGAGTGCTGCCACACATTCAGAATGCTCGGATTTGTATTCGATTGTGACATCTTTTTCCGGGTCAATGCCATTTGCAGTCAGCATATAGTTTAATGCGTATTCCGGTGTTGCACCCTTTCCGCTGGCATAGATGGTTTTTCCTTTTAAATCAGCAACACTCTGTACACTGTCGCCATTTTCCACAATATATAATACACCTAACGTATTGACTGCCAAAACGCTGACATCCACACCCTCTTTGTTGTACAAAACAGATGCAAGGTTTGCCGGAACTGCTGCAATGTCCACATTTCCCTGCACAATCTGCGGTGTGATCTCATCCGGTGATGCTGCGATGGTAAAATTGTAATGAACTGCTCCGGTATCTCCGTTGTCGGAATCATCCATCAGCTTTACCATTCCCATAGCTGTCGGTCCTTTTAAGGCGGCTACATTCACATCTGTCAATTCGCCTGCTGCTTCAGTTTCTGTACTTGCTGCTTCCTCTGTTGATTCTGTGACTGCTTCGCTGGTCTCGGTCTGCGGAGTGGCTGTATTCTCTTCCACTTTGTTTCCGCCGCATGCTGCCAGCATCACACAGGACATCATAAGAGCCAGTGCTGATACAAGTTTTTTCTTCATAATATAAATTCTCCTTCTGGTCTAAAAATAAATATTCAGGTCAGTTTCTCTTTCCTGTCAGACCGAGAATAAGTATAAAGGAATTCTGCCATAATCTCAAGTATCTTTTTTCGTACATGTTAATTTTTTAACGATTTTACTGTTTTTTGACATAAACTGATAAAATTTTTTGCTACAAAAAAATTTTTATTGTGTAATTGTTTCTGTCACACCAAGGAAAATCGGCATCTGCGTTTCGTTGTCAATAATGGCATAGACAAATGGGCGGTCTAAATGCACGGTCTTGACAACAGGTGTCTCCAACGAGGCGTACTCTGCAATTCCAACTACTGTTGCCGCTCCTGCTTTTGTTCCCTGCTCATCTACCTCAATGTACGTTTTATGAAGTACCATATCAATGTAAAGATTTCCGCGGTCACTCGTTCCGATTCCGCTAAAGTCTGCTTTTTCAGGATCGAACGCATCTGTCATTCCCATATTTTTCAAAGTGTCATTCAGTTCTACCGAATATTCCGACTTGAACTTTGGAATCGCGGCGTCCACCTCGTAATCCGTGCCTGCATTTGCAATGACAGTTACCAGCTTTTCTGCACTCATCTGGCTGATATAATCGCTCATGCTGATTCCTTCCTTTGGAAGCAGTGCGACAAAGCTGTAACCTTCTTCGTAAGGTCTGATAAAGCCTGTCGTACTGTCATCCTCCAGATAATAGCCCTCTGTGGAGTACATCATATCGACACTCTGGCTGCCTCCATTTTCCGGTGTAAAAGTGCCGTCCTGCACATCCTCCTTTTCATACGGAGACTGCCATTTTGCATCAAAGGCAACTGCGTTGATCAGATACATCACCGAATCATATTCAATCTGATCCAATATCTCCGGAATCATCTTTTCGGTCTTATTGGAAACCCACGTATTGATATCCTTTAACGTGCTGTCATCAAATGGTGCCTGATAAATTTCCGCATCAAATAATTCCGTGTTCTTTCTCAGGAAATCGTCCTCCACATGAAAAGTATCTGCATCTTTCAGCCAGATAGAGTTTGCAATATTCAAATGCGCATTTTCGGTATCCGGTAAATTCTTCATACAGGAAGAAAGTTCTTTGCCCTGCTGTTCGGCTGGCATGCCGCCCGATAAAACCTGTTCCATTTGCGTCAGGGTATCGCCCTTCGCACCGTTCTCTGTCATGGTAAGCGCTGCTAATACTGACAATGGAGATATCATCTCATTTTTTCCATCCTCATATGTCTGCTGCAGCAGATTCAGGGCAAACTGACGGTAACGGTAACCAAAGGTGGTTTCTGTGCTGTCATCTTCCGCTTTCTTTTCTGTCGTATCAGCCTCTGCCTGCTGATCCTCATTTCCTGTATGATCGACATTTTGTTCACTGTCCTCAGACTGTTGCGGCGTCAACCGCTTCGTCGTATCAGATAATCCACTGCCACACCCGAATAATCCTAACGCCATACATCCGATCAAAATTGTAACCAGTTTTCGTTTCATATGCTTTGTCCTCCCTTTTCGATGATTATGGAAATATGTTCTTCTGCTGTTGTTGTCTTTCTATAAGGAAAGACGCTGATTTTTACAGTTGGTTACAAAAAAACCACTGTTTTCTTCCACCTTACAGAAAATTCCTGCCCCAAAACCTCCTTTAATCCAACGGCACTGCATACAGATAGGAAATCTCCTCTTCATCCCGCAGCTGCAATAATTTTTCCTTCTGGCAGACGATTGAAAATCCATAAATACGCAGTCCATCCTGCTTTACACTCTCGATCATCATATCGTAAGGAATTTCCTGATACTCATTTAAAATCTTCACAATCTCCGGATGATCGCGCAGATAGCTCAAAAGACTGATAAAATGCGTCTCCATTTTCTCTGTATCCTCTGATATATGCCAGCTGTCTGTATCCGCACGATTATCAAGCTGGCAGAGATATGGATAAGTCTCCCTATCCCAGTCGATGCAGCTTCCACTTGGATTAATCAGCATCCCAACCGGTACAGAGTCACACATATAGCCATCTTCATCGGATGTATAGACTGCACACCACAGCTGTGCGTCCATCTCCCTGTTTTTCGCCCAGTTATAAAAATCTGCATAACCAGTCAGTTTTTCCAGGGACGCATATGCAATGTAATACGCATTATCATCCAGTTTCTCAATAGACGCATATGCTTCCTCCTCACTTCCTGCCGGTCCCCAGAATTGTCTGGTATCTTCGTCGAAAAAATGCATTCTAGAGTATTCTTCCACCTCTTTTGGCACCATAAATGTATTTCCATAAGGCATTTTGAACTCATCTGTATTATAAAGCGTCAGCTTCCCACGCTTTAGCCTGCCGTTGACGGTTGTAAATTTTCCGCCAAATGAAATCCCCTGCGGAATAGAAATATTGTATGTTCCATACCCCTCTGCCACCGCATTGACTGTGTTCCGGTAACTGCCCGGCCAGAACAGTTCAGAATATACAGAAAGGTCAAGGCTCATCCGTGTTGTTGTAATATTATCACTGCCTTCGCCTATTCCCACCACTTCATTTGGATTATAGTAAAAAGCCGATACAACCTGTGGCAGAACAAAGATCACACAGAGCACGACGGCCAGCACGCCTGTTCCCACGATCGCACCCATTTTCAAAAAAGTTCGCCGAATCGTTTTCTGTATCATTTTTACAAAACGCTGTTCCTCTTCGGATTCTGCACCATTGCCCTGCACAAAAACCTCTTCTTTCTCCTGCCCTTGAAGTACTTCGAGTCCCGGAATCTCCTCTTTTTCATAGAGGTACTCACTGATAGCTTCCTGCTTCTCAATGGCATGTTCCACTTCATCTGTCTGTGCCTTGTCTAATTTTCCTTCCTGATATAATTTTAACAATTCACGATAAGTCATAGTTATGATCCTCCATGTAAGTCCGCAGTTCACGCTTTGCCCGATATGACAGTACCCGTACATTTTCCGGTGTCATTTTTAAGATCGCCGCAATCTCTTTCTGTGACAGTCCGCCAAAATACTGCATCAGCAGAATCTCCCGTTTCCGTTCTTCCAGTTCATTCATTGCCTGATAAAGAAGCCTGTTTTTCTCCTCTTTCAAAATGCCTTCCAGAACCTCCTGCGATGCGGTATTCTGTATCTGTTGCACTTCACCAAGCGGTACTTTCTCTTTTTCCCTGCGGTAATAATTGAAAAAAAGATTGCGCGCAACCAGATACAGCCATGCACGCATGTTTGTGTGGTCATCCGGCAGCGAAAGCAGTGCTTTTAAAAAAGTTTCCTGCAAAAGATCCTCCGCAAGACTGCTGTTTTTGCACAAAGAGTAGAGGTAAAGATATATTTCTTTGCGGTATTTCTGATATAGCTGCTTTAATATATCTTTTTCCATGACTCCTCCTCTCCCGTATAAAAACGACCGTCCCCATTCCTGTGACTCAGCCTGCGCTTTTGGAACTTCATCTATATAACAATCCTTTTTGAAAAATGTTACACGGAAATTTTATTTTTTACTTCCAGTCGTTTTTCCCCTTTGCGGTCAACACAGCTCACGCAATACCATGAGCAGTTCCTCCTCCGTCAGATTCTTCGTCCGGATAGTAAACGTCACACCTTCCTTTGTAAAAATTGCGAGATAGCATTCATCCTCTGCTGCAAGACGTGCGATCGTCACTTCCCTATTATTGATCACAGAAGTTTTTAAATCATCATCCTCAAATTCCGTGATGATCCCGGATTCTGTCGTGCGGACACCGATCTCAAGGCTTCTGTTTCCATCCTCACTCTCATACAGAAATGTATTATTATCATCCACTACCTGATGATCTTTATTATAATAAATACTTCTTTCAGCCGTGGTCTGATTTTTCTCTTTTTCCCCGTCCAATGGCTGTATACTGCTTTGTACATAGGCTGTATCTGTATCATGCTCCTCTGCATATGCCACAAGATTTTCCGGCAGATTTTTTGGAAAAACAGTCACTCCATAATACTGCTCTAATTCCTCTGCACTCATACGCTCTTCCTGTCCATTCCCCACATCGATCGCAATCGTTGTCAGTTCACTGACCTCGTTGATCGTGATCTGCTCGTCTGTATCTGCAAAAGATTCTGACTCCACACTCTCTGTCTGTTCCTCTTCCGCCTTTGCCACTGCAGTTTCGTTCCCCTCATTTGGGGCTGATGCACCTTCGTTCATCCCTTCTGCGACAGCACTTTCTGTCTCTGCACCTGTATCTTTGTTCTGCACCCACAGATCAAATGATACCACTGCTCCAGCCAGCAGAATACACACGCACGCTGCCATTGCGGTGAAATGCTTAAGATTTCTCTTTTTCTGTGCTGCTTTGTTCCACTGCTCCGCTTCTTTTACATAAGCCGGATCGATTTTTCCGATCACATCTATCCAGTCCGTCTTTTTCATAATGCATAGCCCTCCTTTTTCAGATAGTCCAGCAATTTACCCCTGATACGAAAAAGTGTTGTCTTCACCTTTGCCTCACTGCATGCACAGCGCTCTGCAATCTCTGTAATGCTATCAAAATACCAGTATCTCCGCACAAACATCACGCGGTGCTCCTTCGGGAGATTTTTGAGGAAATGATTGATACACGCCACTAATTCCTGTTCCTCTATGTAGTGCGACGGCTCTTTTTTGTCCACCTGATCTGTCAGTTCATCAAAAATAAACTCCACTTCCCCTTTTCCTCTTTTTGCCGTATGCAGTTTCCGGTATCGGTCCAGACTTAAATTTCTTGTGATCGCACCTAAAAACGCAGATAAAATTGCCGGTCTCTCGTCCGGCATAGCGTTCCACGCCCTCAGCCAGGTGTCATTGACACATTCTTCACAATCTTCTTTATTCAAAAGAATATTTTTCGCAATCCTGCCACAATAACTGCCATATTTGTCTGCCGTGTGTCCGATCGCGCCCTGATCTCTATTCCAATATAATTCAATAATCTTTTCATCTTCCATTGCACGTATCCTCATGTTCTCCCACTGCTTTTACACTGGTCTATTCTATTCTCTCATATTTCCCTTCATCAGGAAAGACGCAAATACATTGAATTGGTTACAGGAATTTTTGAAATTCAAAAAATCCGCACCTTATTTTTAAGGCTGCGGACTTTTTTATCTCTGCTTCTTCAATTTTTCTAATATAGTTAAAACATCAGGCTGCGTTGGTGTAAATTTTATGCCACGTTTTAACATTCCCATAACTTTTCTTGCTTTCTGAGCAATTTCATTTACTGTGTGCTCACTGGTCAGCATCAGATGATTGCCAGCAATCGTATATTCCCGTTCTATATATTCCTCTGTTATCGGAAACATATCCTGTATCAAAAATGCACTTTCCCGGCTGTCATCCAACTTAACAATATGTACAATATCACAAGGCTTTCCAGCTTTTGCTTTCTTCTCCATTATACTCTTATATTTATCAATACGACTGGACAATGGTATCATCCAATATATCCCTGTGCTTGCATCTTCAAAACAGTAATAATGCGGTCTGTTTCCGGCTTTATTGCCTTTCAGATACGGATCAGACATTTCTTCAAAAAATTGATCCTTTATAATATAAAAACCCGTTTTTTTCATACCTATTTCTATCTCCATTATAGAAAAAGCCCTCCGCCTTACGGCGAAGGGCTAAACTTTCAACCCAACCTTTTCTATACCGCATATTGGTCAGCGGTAAACTTTCAACCCGACCATTTATATACCACATATCGGTCAGTGGTAAACTTTCATTTATATCCTAACAATTCCAGCCAAAAAAGTCAACCTATCTTCAATTTATCTTTAATAATTTCCATTGTCACCTTACTGCAAAGTTTGCCTCCAAACTCACCGGCTTTCTTTAAAATCTCCAATTCTTCCTTCACGCAATCCTCATACACAGCCTTTGGTAGATTTTGTGCAACATGCTTCATATGTTTCAATTCAAATTTCTCCGGTAAAATTCCATTATCAACAAGCTTATGATAGCACTTCATAACCCTTGCAGCTGTTACAATCATGCGTATATACTCTTCTGCCTCTGCTTTTTCGTTCAATTTATTCGGATCTTCAAGTTTCTTTTTATGATTCTTCTGCGTTTCCTTGAACTCCGGATTTACATATTTTAATATATGCGGACCTCTCTCCTGCTCCAGTGCAGTCTGATTCTTTATGACGATTCCCTCTTGCTGCGTGCCATATGCCGGGGCATTGGCAAAGCTGAGACAATGGCTCCAACTAATAAATGGTCCATAGTATAATTCATGTGGATAACAAAAATCATATTTTTCAGCAAATTTTTTAACAAAGTCCTGTGACAGCCATCTGCCCGAAACTGTATCATACACACTAAATAAATACCATTTGTTATAATTGGAATCATCATAAATGACCGTATGGCTCACAAGCCACTCTCCAAAAAATATATAATTCGGATATTTAATAAACGGCTCCTTATCCAGACTCTCAACATAAGTCAAAAAACCTCTCAACTGGTTGCTGAAATCAAGTTCTTTTTTACTGCTAAAACATCTCAGTCTATCCAGCTTTTTATCATAATATATACTTGAATTGGCGCCATCTATTTTCTCAGTGATACTGATTATATCTCCCTGTATAAATGCATCCGTGTTTTTTTCAAGTGTCAACGTATCATCAACGACAACGTCTTGTGTCCTTAGTCTTTGAATCTCAATATAATGTTTCATTTTATTCCCCTCTATTCATCCATATGTGTAACCATTGGTTATTGAAATAGTATCATATCCAATGGTTATTGTCAACGTAAACATTGAAAAAACCAAAATTATAATTTATAATCTTTTATGATTACATTCAAGCACTTGAATATCGATTTTTAAGAAGGAGCTTACCTATGAAATTTAAACCTGAAAGATTAATCCAACTCAGAAATACTCTAAATATAAATAAAGCAGAAGCCGCACGCCGCCTTAATATCTCGCCAATGGTATATGGCCGCTATGAAAATGGACAACGTGAACCCTCTTATCCCACAGTCGGTTTCATTGCGCAGACATTTAATTGCAACATAGATTTTCTTTACGGAACATCTGATAAGACAGATCCTGATTACATTATTGTTTCTTCATCCAATGACCCTGAGCTTTATTCACTCATCAAAATGATCAAGCAGGACAGCAATGTAGAAGGCCGAATACTTACATATGCACGCAAGCTGCTAGAAAAATAAAATACCATGCCAATCAAAAAGAGCGGTGTCTATAAACTACATCGCTCTTTTATCTGATAATCATTATTCATTTTCATCTCATGCATAAAATAATCTGTTGAATTACTTGCTGAATTTCACCAACTGCCACATTGCTTACAGTTTCAAAATCAATCTCTTCCCAACCTTTCCCAAATAACTCTTCATATTGTCTTGATTTCTTTTCGTCATGATCCTTATATTTCGCTTTTCCAATAAGATAGGCATCTGAATTTGCCATATCAGGATAACCTGGTGCTTTTTTCAGTGAAAACCAGTCTTTGTTTTCTTTGATATCTTTCTGTAAAATATCCAGTTTTTTCAGAAATGTATTACAAGCCTTCGGATAATTCTTTTTGATATATAGCAGGTTTTTATGCAGACATACCGCACTTTTTTCCATCAATTGTCGCTCTGATTTATTTGTCATATAATCATACTCATCCGGTCTTACTTCTTCTCCACGTATTGATCTTTGTAGCTGCTCAAACCAGTATTTGTTCCTTTGCAAATTGTCAGGAAACATAAAATATGTGGAAAATTCATGATCAATCATTGGTGCAAGTCGAAGTATCTCATCATTCCTGCCACAGACAAACGCAATATTTTCATAATGATAGTTCTGGTCTCCCTTTAAAATAGAGACAAGAATCTGTAAAGCCAGTTCCTCTGCAATTTCCCGATTTTTCTTAAAGTACTCTGCCTCGAGAATGTCTGTATAATCATAAAACATCTGACAATAATTTACATAGTCATCAATATGCACCTTAGGATCCGAATATTTACGGAAAAACTCCAAAAGATTAAGCAGATGCTCCCCATCTTTATAAATCAAAGGCATAATTGTTCCATAATCATAATATTTTTCTTCTACCCTCTCATAGCCCCTGCAAAAAGCAAGCTGATACCTCGGAGCCGGCATAAAATATGTGTCAATCAGCCATGACCAAAACACCTCTGCATAAGCAAACAGCGGGCCTGAAAATGGTTTTGATTTCGTCAAAGGTTTGAAAACCAGCTTCCCCTCAAAAACAGGGAAATGTTTCTCGCCTTTTACCACTCCCACTGCCTCTGCATTAAGATTACCGCTTTTTGTGGAATAATTATATTCTTTGGTTGTATATGCTGGTTTTTGTTTCATAAAATCTATACTCCTCTAATACTTTCATTTAGACCTTCATTTTCTATCATCCCGCTACTTTTCAACAATCTCCCAGTAGCCACTCTTAGACGAACCATGTCTCTTTAATATAGCAAAATATGATATTTTTAACAAGACACGACCGATAGAATCTGATTTTGATAAGATAGTTAAAGGGTTGGCAAAGAAAGAATAATTACTTTTCCGGATTATGTGATTATGATATAATAATGGAAAATAATGTTTTATAAATCTGATCAATCGGATTTTTGGTGTAAAGGAGAACTTTATGAAAAAGATATTAGTGACAGGCGGAACAACTTTTGTAAGTAAATATGTGGCAGAATATTTTGTGAATGTGGGTTATGAAGTTTTTGTACTTAACAGAAATTCTAAGCCACAAGTTCAGGGTGTAAAACTCATTGAAGGAGATAGGCATAATTTGGGTGGTGTATTGAAGGATACTTTCTTTGATGTTGTTGCGGATATAACAGCTTATAATGATAAAGATATAATTGATTTTGTTAAGGAATTGGGTTCTTTTGATCAGTATATTATGATTAGTTCAAGTGCTGTTTATCCTGAGTATGGTGTTCAGCCATTCCTGGAAGAATCAGAGAAATCCGAAAATAAATTTTGGGGTTCATATGGAACCGATAAAATAGCAGCTGAAAAGGCATTACTTGAAAGAGTGAAAGATGCATATATATTAAGACCGCCTTATTTATATGGACCAATGAATAACGTGTATAGAGAGGCTTTTGTATTTGATTGCGCCTTGGCAGACAGAAAATTCTATTTACCTAAAGATGGCAGTATGAAATTACAATTCTTTCATGTAAAAGATTTATGCAGGTTGATGGAGGTAATAATTAAAGACAAGCCGCAAGAGCATATTTTTAATGTTGGTAATGTTGAAGCAATTTCTATTAAAGATTGGGTAACAAAATGCTATGAAAGCTTAGGAAAAAGACCAGATTTTGTAAATGTTTATGAAGATATTGAACAGCGAAATTATTTCAGTTTTTACAATTATGAGTACTATTTGGATGTATCGCGTCAAAACAAAATATACCCAGAAACCATATCATTAGAAGACGGATTGAGGGATAGTGTTAAATGGTATTTGGAACATAGCACAGAAGTTAATAAAAAACCTTATTTTAAATATATAAATGAAAATCTAGTGGAGGATTAATTTCAAAAGCAATTGTTGTAATGAACACGATAACATTTAGTCAGACGCTTGCTTCTATTCTTGATGCCATGTGTGATCGGGGAACCGATTACCTAAAATGATAACTTTTATCAAATGTTTTCTCCCTATTTCTTTTAAAAAACTGCAAGCACAGAAAACGGGAAGCCGCATAAACACTGGCTTCCCGCTGTTTTTACCTTATTCAAACTCGCAAAGTTTGGGTTTGATTCTAGTTGTTTTAATATGATTATCTATACCGTCTCGTATTGATAATCAATATCTTTTCCACTCATTATTTTTCGTTTCACATATTTTTAGTACCAATCCAGTACCATTGCTATATTGTCATTATTGTGTGTAGTTCTGGCGGCTTGCAAGTTTGTTTTACTATTCAGAAGATAATAATCTGATGGTTTACAAGTCCACCTATGGAAATTATAATCTGCAACCAATAATTCTGCAATAAGAAATTTTGTGGTACTAATGGCATCCGGCGCATTTTTCCATGATTTAAGTCCCATATGTTCCTTATTATGATCAGCTCTTGCCACTATCACTTCTGCCGCTGTATTACCATGAACTGCATAATGCATCTTATTCTGTACTGTTGCCTGTTCTGAATTAATGCGATACCCCACAGCAATAATAGCTTCTAATGAATAGAACTTATAATTGTATGTTTTCCCATCATCCGCAGTTTGTGCAAATTTTGCACAAACTGAATTTTCATCTAATTCCCTCTTTAAAAATATTGCTCAGATGTTTTGTAACCACACTTCTATCTACATCAAAAAGCTGCGAAATCGCCTTCTGCGTCAACCAAACATTGCCATTCTGAACCCTGACTTCTATTCCTTCTTCTCCTGCATCTCGAGTAAAAACTAGAAAATCCACAGTGCTATTTCTTATCTGTAATTCTTTGCTCATAAACGCATTCCTTTCTCTATTCCCATGAAACGTCTTCTTTACATCTTATCGACTCCACATGTTTTAGTCCTATTCCGCTCAACCATTATCTCCAAACGTAATTTCCATCAATTCACTGGCTATCTCTTTACTCAAAACCCTCATAATACTGTCATCAACCTTATCCTTCGCCAAAAGATTAATATTTCCATACCAGACGACTTCCTGATCAATAACAGCAAAACGTTCACATGACTCTTCTACTGTTTTAATGTAGAAACCAGCTTTGCGCATTTCTTCATGTAGCTGCATCCAGTATGATGCATCTCCAAATCCATAGGAATCCGGTGCCCATGTTACTATCGTAATCTGAACACCTGATAACTGCTTTTCTTTTAGCAGGTTAATAAGTTCATAAACTTTTGTCCCACTAATTGCAGGGCTTGAAATAATTATATTTTTATTTGCATCCAGTAAATCTTTATGATAATTTTCAGCATAATTATCACCGTCATATATTGCATTAGCTGTCTGTTTATCATTATGCAAACCACCTGCAATCTCATATCCAATCTGTTTATATGCTTTAAGTCTCTTCATATACATGTTATTAAACATTGTAATATGGTTGTCTACATAATCATATATTATTACATTTTCTTTACCAGCATAATCACGATTCAATCGACCGGCATACTGTTCAACAACTCCACGAAATGATACAGGTGTTGCCATAAAAAGTGTATCCAGTCTTGGAAAATCAAAACCTTCTCCTACCAGCGAACCTGTAGCTATTAATATCAGAGACTCCGCCTTATCAACCTGATGCATCTGTTCCAGAATCTTCTTATGTTCTTTCTTTGAGTTGTTACCTGTCATTAAGAATACATTTTCTGCATAAGCTTTCAAACGCTCGTACAGTTTCTCTGAATGATCCTTGTATCGTGATAAAACAACTGGGGTGCGACCTGCTGATACGCAATTCTTCACATCTTCAACAATCTGTTCGTCTCTGATATCATTATTATGAATAATCTCATAAGCTTCATTTGGATGCATCTTACCGATAAGTACACCTCTTGGTGGAACAGTTCTGGTAAAACGCGGATATACAAGATGTTGTATCCCCTGCTCCATAGCCTTTTCCTTTGCTGTGTAACTATATCTTATAGGTCCTATCAGCATATAATTGATTTTTTCCAGTCCATCTCCTCTTTTCGGAGTTGCTGTCACACCATATACATACCTTGCTTTTACTTCTTTTAGCACATTTGCTATTGTTTCAGAGGCAGAATGATGACACTCGTCAATTATCACAAGTCCATAATCATTCAGCAAATTATGAAACTCTCCCTTTTTGCAAAGTGAGCCGACCATTGCAATATCAACAATCCCAGTCATCGAATCATGTACTCCCTGCAATATTCCAATCAGACTTTTTCTAGTTCTTAATCTTCCAGTTTTCGTTTTGTACTGTGGTAGTTCTTCATCTATAATTAAAAATTTGTTTAGAGCATCTTTCCACTGTTCTATAAGTGCAGATGATTCAAGCAGGATCAGAGTATTCACTTTCTTTTCTGCAATTACTGCACTGCATACAACTGTTTTCCCAAATGCTGTTGCAGCATGAAGTATTCCATTATCATGCTTAGTCAGTTCCTTTAACGCCTTGTTCTGTTCAGGTCGTAGTTCTCCATTGAATTCTACATTAATATTTCTTCCCTGCTGCCTCTTGTCATCAATAGTATATTCAATTCCTGCCTTATTAATATTTGCTATTAATTCATCCTGTAATCCTCTTGGAATCTGTATGTATCCACCAAGATGGTCTTTTCCAAGATAAATCCACCTCGAAGTATCATAATTAGATGTTCCAATCGCACGATTTTTATAAAATACTGGGTTACTAAAGGCTGCCATTCTGCGAATCTTATTCTGCATCGCAGGCTTAAGATTCGTGCTGTCGACATATATACCATTTGATAATGTGATGTCCATTTTCCCATCAACATCTGATTTTGCAAAATTTTTCATTCTATCCCATGGCTTTTCCCTATTTTCTTCATCACTGGATGCTTCAAGGTCATCTGCTGTAAATATCCATTCCCTTATTTTATTCTCCAGAAATTCTTCTGAAAGCTTAGGTTTACTTAATAAAGCATTCCATTGGTCAGGATAAGCATTCCAGTTACTATCTACAAATGCACTATTACCATCTTTCAACGCCCTTCCCTGTAATGGCAATGCAATCAGGTTTCCTATTGCCACATTTTCTAAGGAATCCTGTGCTGGCAACATTCTATCATAATAATTGAATGACTTTAAATTCACCTGCTCTGCACCTTTATCTAAAAGTGCAAAGCCAAATTTACGAACCAATGCCGCCGATATTGGCTTGTGAAAGAATATCCATATATGTGCACCTTTTCCTGAACGAGAACGTTCTACCAAAGGTTCTATCCCATTTAACGTGCAGATATCTCTCATAGCTTCGACTTCTTCAATCCATGTATCATCTGTATTTGCAAAATCCTTTTTTTCTGCATTCTTCTCATGATTATCAAAGTCAAACACCAGAAACCTACATGTTCCATCACTAAATAATGGATATACACCGATTACATCTTTTGCAGCATAAGAGTTTCCCCTCAAATGCATCAATATGGATGATAAATCTAATCTTGTATATGAACAGTATTTGCAATCATTACAATCTATATGTGTATTTAATTTCCTATGGCAATTATCTGACCAGAAATTATCACACTGCGGATAATATGCCACCTCTCCGTTTTTATTTACATTTCTTTTCGCATATACATCTGTTCTTCCCCAAAAGAATGAGAAAAAGAGCTTTGCCATCCTGTCTGTAATCTCTTTGGGGCACACAATCCTTTTACCCTGTTCTGGATCAAAATCCTCTTTCTTTTGCGTTTTCCTTATACTTGCCAGTTCATTTTGATATGATAGCCCCGCTTTATCCAATATATTCTTTAACACCTGATTCTCCAATTGCAGATTATTTAGCTGCTTCTGCAATCTCGTCACATTCTCTATTGGATCACGCATTGGTCATACCTTCCTTTCCGTCATTATCTATTCATCTCAAGTATTCTTTTCACTTTCTGCCTCAATTCTCCACTGAATTCTGATAAATCATCATATGCAATTACTTTCAATCTTATAAGACGAACGATATCCCATATTACTTCTGACTTCCTCATCTCCATGATGACTCCCGGATGATGCTTATCTTCTTTCATCCGTTTTTCAAGTTCCCAAAATTTCTCTGATGCAGGCTTTGTATCATCATTCAGAAAATTTGCATACTCTTTAACAAGACCTTCCATATATTTTTCCTGCCAACCTGATAATCTTTCTCGAAATAGCTTCCAATCTTTTTTACTTATGTCCATGATTTTTAACCTCCTCAGTCTCAAGTTAGTCTCAACAAACAGCTTCAAAAATGAGACTGACTTGAGACTACAACTTTATAATTCACCTGCAAATACTGATTTTATCGCATTTTGCTATATCATAGAGTCTCACTCAGTCCCAAATCTCGTGAGACTTCGTTGAGACAAACTTTGAAATATTCGTTTTTCAGAAAACTCTTTAAGCGCCTCTCTTAGCTTCTATGTACGCATATACAACTTCAACTGGAATCTGTTCCTTCTGTGCAAATTAATTATCCGAATCTAAAAATCTTAGTGTCGGGTATAATTCTTGGTCATAGGTAATAATATCATCTCCTGCTGTATTACCATGCCTATCCACCACAATTCCTCGACAGATACCATATTTCAGCGGTAGAAATCTCCTTAAAAACTTACATACACTAATTTAAAATTCGTCGCCATAGTCAAAATTAAAAACTGCCATTATACTGCCCAATTCTCTCTCAAATTCTTGAGCTATGTTCTCTACAATGCCATTATAAATATATTCAATCACTTGGTTTTCCGTCATATACTTAACAATCACCATAATACTAACTGTCAATACTTGTCATATTTTGAATCGTAGAATCATACGGATTTATAACTAAAACATTTTCAATAACATTATTATCCTCATCTCTTATATGTACAAATCGTTTTACCATCAATAAACTATTCAACTTATGATGAAAGCCAACAAGATCATCATATTCAATGTCTATACACATTTTAAAAGGTTCTTCTAGCATTTTATTACTGTATTCCTTCCATTCACGCTCTGATAGTTCCTTGTAAAACATTAAACATATTCCACTAGAAGTAGCAATTTCCTTATATGTCCTTAATTCAGTATCCCATGTACTTCCTTTGGAATCCAAAATCAAAGAACTAATTTTTATATTATTAGCTTCTCCTCTCCCTATATTCAAGACATACAAACTAATACTAATTCTTTTTTTATTAAATTGAATTTCCATCTTACCATTCAACGATAATGTATTTTCTATATAAAACTTTGGACGTTTTGACATCCCAAATTTAATATCATCTATATAATTCGAATCAAATGTAACTGTCAAAATAGGCTTATACTGTGCAGAGAGATTAATTTTCGTATCGTTATTTCTTTTTTCATATTCCTCTTTTAATTCCTGTTCATGCTTTCTAAAATCTTCTTTCCTAGTAAAATCGGTATAACAAATAGTCAAAGCAACTCCTAGCAATGTTATTCCACTACCTATTAATGAGGCATAGAAACTAATCCAAACTTCCTGCTTTTCTATTGGTATAAATCCTATAGGTGAAGGCGTCGACACCCAATAATTTACAAATGGAGGTATAGCTAGAAACACCACTAATATGCTTACAAGTATTAAGATTTTCTTTTTCATTTTTTATTCCTCCCATAAATTTTATTGCACTTTTCCGATGATACTATCTATAAGAATATGTATTAACCTAACCACATTGGTTAAGATGTGGTTAGCTTATTTTCTTACGAAAAGTATTTCTGATTTTTACTTGATGGCTTTTCCGGTATAGTCATCTTTAACACACTATTTTTCAGCATAGGAGTTAAATACTTTCTTCTAAAGCTTGTCCTGCTATCAAAATCAAATTCATCCATTATTTCTTGGACCGACTTCGGGTCTTTACAAAAATCGATAATCAGCTTATTCACATCCTGACCATTTTGGTTAGGATGATGGTCAGGATGCTGACCATCATCTCTCAATAACCTCAAATACCTATCACAAGCCTTGCAAAGAACCATAATTCCAGCCTCATTAATCTCGTATTCCGGCAATGGTCCATCATACAACGCACAGGCTTCCCTAATCTTCTCAAATCCTCTTCCCCAAGCTTCAATCATACCGCATTTGAAAAAGATGTTAGCCAATTTCGGATTAAAAGGCTTTGATGAATGTTTCATAAACAATTTGTCAGTGGAATCCAGATTTGGAGGCATCTCACCATCGTTCCAAATATATATCTTATCCTCATAAACACTAATCTGGATTGGATTGCAGCTACTGTAATCCTTATGAACAATTGCATTCAACAAAATCTCACGGAATGCGTCCTTGTGAAACATAAATTGCTCAATTCTCTGGACACCCTCATAATCAATCAAGGCCTTCATATATTTCGTGTATACCAAATCTACGGTCTTATCTACCTGCTCTATCAAAGGCCCGTGCACCTCATCCTGATACACCAAATCGGAATCCGATTTTCCAAAATATCCGATTTTGATATAAGAACCTGTTACCCACTTCTCTGGATTTTTATAAAATGCAAGCATTGCTGCTCTTATCAAATATCCATCTTCATCAATCAGGTGCAGGTTATCCATCAAGATAGTATCTTCCACACTGACTTCTTCCTTCGTAAGCCTTCCTCTTTTCACTGCCTTATCTTTAAATAAATGTATTGCATCCTGCTTTAAGTCAGATACTGACAGTTTTGGCAGAGGCACACCATCCCATGTTCTTCCCTGCGTTTTTAACAAAGCTCTTTCCAATTCCTTTCCGGTAATCTCACGCATGGTACTTCCTGAACGATAATAATATTTCCCACGAAAACTTATTAAAGATGGATATTTATCAACAATTATCTGCAGATACTCAAGTTCGCCTTTATATAACAAATTTACATCTACAATGATTCCCATTGTGTCCGTAATTTTATTGGGGATTCGCTCTAATAAATCTCTTGCATTATCAATACCTACAACATTACCATCGTCATCCGTACCTATGTATATTGTTCCACCATAGGCATTGGCATATCCACAAATCCATTTTAAATACTCATCCTGCCATGACTCCTTCCACTCTATGGATTGATGTTCTTTTTCCTTCATATATCCACCAACTTTCCAAATTACTACTTATCCACTTCCGTAAAGAAGTATTCCAATGTATCTACAAACATATTTGCATCAAATAATTCTTTTATCTGCTCCCGATTCATCCATGCAACCTGCGCCACTTCATCTGTTGTGGCATTGCCTAAATCAACCTCTCCATCGTAATCAAACAGCCAAACATCCATAATATCATTATAAATTTTTCCATCAATGATTTTTCGTGTCTTTGTAAAAAGCACTTGTCCATTTTCCGGCATTAAATCAACGCCAACCTCTTCCTTTGCCTCACGAATTGCTCCCTGTAAACTATCTTCTCCCTTCACAACCGAACCACCTACACATTCCCACATCAAAGGATATGTTGGCCTATTTGCAGAACGCTGCGAAATAAGGTACTCTCCCTTTGAATTTCGAATCCATACATGTACCACCAGATGATATCCGTCTATTGGTAACTGCTCACCTCTAACATGGTCCTTCCCAAGAAGTTCCCTATTTTCATCATACAAATCCCAAATTTCCGCATCAGGTACATATTCCATAATATCGCCAAAATCTGCATTCAGAGTCTTACATATCTTACTTAGGATTGTAAGGCTTACTTCTTCATCACGACGTAATTTTGTCATCGTGTTAGGAGCAATTTCTGCCTTTTTACGCAAATCCGATTTGCTCATTTCTTTATCCACTAATAATTTCCATAATCTTTTATAAGATACAGCCATGGTAATTTCTCCTTTTTCTTTTCACGCTATCAAACAAACTTATTTAGCATCTCTACAATCTTTTCTCTTTCGCCACTACCATTAGTCATAAATCTCAGTAATGGAATTTCGTACAGCTCCATAATATGATTTTTCAACAAATCTCTTGAAGCCTGAACAGTATCCTCTTTATGGTATTCATATCCGTCAACCTCAATCGCCAACACAGGCTTTTTACCAATTCTGTTATAAATCATAAAATCTAAATGTGTTGCTGGATTCATTGCATACTGACATTCCTGCTCATTTAATAGTTCTGGATTCTTAATCAACATATTCAACGGAAAATGACAAACAACATCCAGGCTTGAATACTTGTTAGCGGAGATAATGTCCTCTATCAATGAATACATCAGGTTTTCCGAATCATATTCTGATACTTTTTTGTGCTTCTGCAAATATACCCTTCTTTCCTCAGTATACTGCTTGTAAAGGTAATCAAAAATCGAATAAATCTTGCTTTCAGTAACCTCAAAATTATTATACTGAATATAATCAATCAAATCTGTTATATTGCGCTCTTTTGATTGCTCATTTCCAGTTACAACCAGCATCAATTTCTTTTTCGCTCTTGATACAGCAACATTGATTAAATATGGATCATCAGCAAAATCAGATATTTCATCATCCACAGTAGATATGATAATATTCTCTTTCTCCTTGCCCTGGAACTTATGCACTGTAGCAGCATCAATATCTGTTATCTCCTTGCTTAATGCTTCTACCTGATTTTTGTACGGTGCAATAATTCCGGTTTCTTCCGGATTTGAAACATATTTTGGTATAATCTCATTTTTAATAACATCTATCTGGCGCTGACTATAATGGTTACGTTCATGATTTCCCGCTACCGTTTTTACTACCGATAAAACATCCTCTTCACCATTATCCGTTGTCATAATAATCAATTCACCACGATAGAATTTCTGGTTACAGAAATTTATTATTTTTGGGTGACACCTATAATGTTCCCGTAACAATGTTTGTGTTACATTAGGCATAACATCCAAAATGGATTGCAGAAAACTGTTTGTATACTGATATCCTTCACTCATATTAAATCTGTCAAATATAGCTTTTGCCTTGGCCTTTATATCATCTGTAACAACATTAGGAAGTTGCTTGGTATCACCCACAATAACAACATTCCTTGCACAGGACAATGCCAACGCACCGGTTGCAATATCTACTTGTGATGCCTCATCCATGATAAGATAATCATACACCACATCTGAATTCAGGCTGTTTCTTGATGAAAATGTTGTACTTAATATAACCGGATACTCAGCCAGTACATCGTATGGTTCCTTCCACAAATTATCTTCACTAAAAGTTTTTCTACTACTGTTACCTTCATATTTCCTTGCCAGTTTGTCTTTTAGGACAACCATTGACTGTTTGCATAAATCCTCAAGCAAATTCTTATTAACACTATTTGAATACTTTTCAATATCTGCAATTTCCGCAGACAACTCCGCCTGCTTTGCACGATAATACATTGCCTGAAAGGTTGTAATTATCTTTGAAATATCCT
>ERZ773186.1192-NODE-1192-length-22328-cov-62.096485_pt1 | contig 22328 bp, 18 predicted proteins | sample MGYA00581000_ERZ773186 | MGnify/ENA primary metagenome ERZ773186 (study PRJEB29015, sample SAMEA2737752) | human gut metagenome | biome: human gut; feature: human-associated habitat; material: faeces | place: China | collected 2012 ...
AAAGTAAGGCGAGAATTTATGCTTATGGAAGCACGTTTATTAGATGAAAGGCGTGAAGGCATTGCTGAGGGCGAAGCAAATGCCAACATTGCTGCTAAGCGTCTTTTCAGCATGGACATTTCTGTATAGGATATCGCCAAGGCTACTTCTCTCCCGTTTGAACAAGTTGAAGCGTTGCAAGCTGAGCAATAACTATAAACTAAAATTAATATTATAATTAAAGGCGTTCTACCGTACTTAAGTAGAACGCCTTTACTGTTTTTGCTCCTTAACGACAGCCCTTTTCAAAGAAAACCTCCGCACCATCCCGCAACAAATAATTTACAATTTTTTTACTTGTAGCACACAAATATGCTGTGCTATAATATTCAGCGCAATTTTATAGAATGAAAGTCAGGTGCTTTATATATATGGAAAACAAAATCACTACCCGCGAATGGCTGCCGTTAATCGGCATGACAGTTTCCGCCTTTATTTTTAACACATCGGAATTTATGCCCATAGGCCTTTTGTCCGATATCGCCGCAGACTTCCGCATGACGGAAGCGCAGGCAGGTATGCTGATTACCATTTATGCCTACGTCGTAATGCTCATGAGCCTGCCGCTGATGATTGCCGCTTCCCGCTATCCGCTGCGCAAGCTTTTGCTGGCCACTATCAGCCTGTTCGCCGTATCGCATGTAGCCTCTGCCTTTGCCACCGGCTTTTGGACGCTGCTGCTTTCGCGTATCGGCGTAGCCTTCGCCCACTCCATTTTCTGGTCGGTCGCCTCACCTATCGCCGTGCGTCTGGTTAAAGGTCCCTTCAAAGCACTGGCTATGAGTATGATTGTAACCGGTACCGCTATCGCCATCATCGTCGGCCTGCCCTTAGGACGCATCATCGGCCTTTACGTAGGCTGGCGCATGGCCTTTATGTGCATTGCCGTTTTGGCCTTCATCGTATTGGCCTACATGTTCTTCGTCTTCCCCAAGCTGGAAAAAAGCGAACCGTTTACGCTTTCGCAGCTGCCGGTAATGCTGAAAAATCCTGTGCTCATCGGCCTCTATATGATGTCCTTTTTACTCCCCACAGGCTATTACACCGCCTACAGCTATATTGAGCCTTATCTGAAGCAGATTGCGCTGATGGATGAAGCCTGGATAACCATCACCCTGGTTATTTTCGGTGCAGCCGGACTTTTGGGCAGCGCAGCCTTTTCCAAATGGTATGATAAATGCCGCTATCACTTCTTCCGCATCACCGTCCTTGGCGTAGCAGTTGTTTTGCTGCTGCTCTACCCCGTAAGCATCAATCATTATCTTCTGGTGCTGCTCTGCGCAGTCTGGGGCATTTTCGTTACAGCCTTCAACGTTGTAGGCCAGGCAGAGCTTTTGCGCACAACTACCATTAGCACCTCCGCTGTGGCTATGTCGATTTACTCCGGCATTTATAATCTGGGTATCGGCAGCGGCAGCTATCTGGGCGGACTTATCTGTACGCATGCTTCCATCGCTTATATCGGTCTCGGTGGCGGCGCAATCGTGCTGCTTTCCTTTATTTACTGTGCCTTTTTCCTGATTCCTGCTATGCGCCGTCAGCAAGCAGAGCCTGAAAAATAAATTTAACCGCCGAAAAGCGTATAATAAACTGCATATTAAATTTCCTCACTTGCTATATTTCCTGTTTTTATTTATAATTAAGAGATACGTAAGATTACAAAGAAGGAGATTTTCTATCAATATGTCTGCAAGTACAACCAAAACCAAGAATCAACCATCCCGTAAACCTGTATTGTTGGATTACTTAAAAGCCTTCACTAAGGATAAATTAATTTTTGCAGCGCGTCAGCTCTGCATCACCTACAGCAAGCTCAAAAAGGACGAGCTGGCAGAAAAAATCTGCACAGAAATGCAAAAGCCGGAAATTGCAGCAAAACGTTTTGCTATTATGCCGGACGAAAATATTCAGGCCTTCGAAGCAGCCTTGGAGAAAAAATGCTTCCATCCTACCTACAGTGAATATGCACTGCTGCTGCCCTTTATTTCTATGGGCTACATTGTTTCCTATCCAGATGACTGCTTTGAAGCAGTAAAGGAAGCACGCACCGTCTACAAAAAAATCAACACCGCAGATTTCCAGGCTCGCCGCCAACAGCTGGCATGGCTTTTGGACTGCATCACCGCAATGTCCAGCCTGCACCTGATCCTGCCGGTAGAATTTTTCTGCGAAATGTATAATCAAAAAGCAGGCTTTGAGCTTACTCCGGAAACTCTGCCGCAATTACTTGCCGAGGTTCCGAGCAACTTTAATCCCTGCGCAATTAAAGACGGCCGCATCCTACTCAAGAAAAATGACAGCGATGACTTCTACACCAGACTGGAACAGGGCAGAAAGCCCTTCGGCCTGTACCTGCCTACCGTAAAGGAAATCACCATGCTTTCCCACTACGGTTATATGCAATCTACCACCGCATATCAGGATCTGCATGACTTCTTTACTCAGGAGCTGAATGTTGCTGCACTGGATGCACATTACTGGTGCCAGTACATTTATGAATTCGAAAACTCCAACACCGACGGTAATACCTCTGAGCTGATTCAGAAGCTGCAGGCTAACATCCCTGCCTGGAACAATTACAGTCACCTCGGCAGACTTTCCGTACTGCTGCAGAACGCCCGCAACAATGCTACCCGCATGTTCTGCCTCGGCGGCCACACTCCCAACGAAACCATCAAGCTGCTGCGCGACGCACAGCAGGCAGCTCAGCAAAATACCCGTGTAGGTGCCAAAGCGAAAAAGGTTTATCCTAACGACCCCTGTCCCTGCGGCAGCGGCAAGAAGTATAAAAAATGCTGTGGTAAAAAGCACTGAGCAGCAGGCTATGCTTTAGCGTAAGAAGGGATTGCTATGAAGAAATTTTTAGTCGTTGATTTTGAATTTACTACCTACGAGCGCCCTGTCGGCCGTCCGCGCGGCTTCTTTTCCGAGATTATCGAAATCGGCGCAGTGAAGCTGGACGGCGAACCGCTCACCGACTGCGGACGCATCCAGAGCTTTGTCAAACCGCATTTTTATCCTAAGCAGGCCAAGGATTCTATGGATTTTTGCATGATAACCGCCAAGGATATGCAGCAGGCCATTGAATTTCCTGCCATGGTGCAGGAGCTGGCAGCGCTGTATGAAAGCGGCGAAACCTACTTTGTAGCTTGGGGAACCGAAGATTACAAGGTACTGCAGACAGGCTGCGAGCGTCATAAAATCGAAAACCCCGTAAAATACGAGGACTATCTTGATCTGGCGCTGGCCTACCGCCTCTGGAAGGGTGATGACTACACCACCGGTCTGAAAAAGGCTACCGAGGAGCAGGAGGTCAACACCGCCGGCCTTTGGCACACCGCCTTTGACGATGCCAACAACACCGGTAAGCTGCTGATTGAAATGTTTAACCGCGGCTGGAAGCTGAAGGATTTCTTCGTTGCCCGCGAGGCTTACGAAGCAGAGCGCGCTGCCCGTCAGGCAGAGCGTGCCAAGCACCATAACGGTTACAGAAGATGGTAAAATTTTAAAGCGCATAAAAAAAGCTATCACCGGGCTTTGCCCGCTGATAGCTTTTTTGCTTTACATGCTGTTTATCTTTTAATAACGGCTGAAAACACCCTGCACCTCGCTGCGCTCCTGCGTCCGCAAAAGTGCTAATTGCAGCAAAAGGCGTGCCTTTTGCGGATTAAGGTTATCCGCATACAGGAAGCCCTGCTCCTGCCAACGCTCCAGACCTGCGGTAACAATACCGCTGCCTGTGCGGCTGGAACGCACAACCACAACGCCGCGGCTGACAGCCTCCGCCAGCGCCGCCTCCACCGCCTCATGAATGCTGCCCATGCCGCTGCCGGCGTAAATAAGGCCACGTGCGCCTGCCGCCAGTGCCGCATCCACAAACACGCGGTCCTCACCGATATGCGTGTAGATGATATCCACGCGCGGCAAAGCAGTAACACCAGTTACATCAAACTCGCTCTGCAGTGTGTGCGGACGCATGCTGCGGTAGTAGTAATGCACCTCACCGCCGACGATGAAACCTAAGGGACCGCCGTTCAGTGCCTTAAACGTCGCCACATTTGCTGTGTTGGTCTTAGTAACATCACGACCACTGTAGATTTCATCGTTCATCATCACCAGCACGCCCTGCCCGGCGCTTGCAGCGTCTACAGCAACCTTAACAGCGTTGATGATATTCAAAGGTCCGTCGGCACTGACTGCGGTGGCAGGACGCATTGCCCCTACGAGGACCACCGGCTTAGCGCTCTTCACCGTCAGGTTCAGGAAGAAGGCTGTTTCCTCCATAGTATCGGTACCATGGGTAATAACAACGCCGTCGACATCCTCCTGCGCCAGCAGCTCATTGCAGCGCTGCGCCAGGCGCAGCAGTAAAGCATCGGTAAGACTGCTGCTGTCGATGTTGCACAGCTGCTCGCCGCTGATATGCGCCAGCTCGCCCAGTTCAGGCACACCTGCCAGCAAATCGGCAACGCTGTAGGCACCGGCAGTATAGCCTGTCATCTGGGTGCCGGAGGAAGCCTTGCCGGCAATAGTGCCGCCGGTTGCTAAAATTACAATGTTCTTCAACTCAGTTTTTTCCATCAGCCTGACCTCCATCAGTCCTTCTGTCAGCTTCGCAGCCAATGCTTATTTTACCAGGCCCTTTTCCTGCAGATAATCGGATACCATATCTGCCGCTTCGGCAGTAATCTTAATGCATTTAGTTCTGTATTCCGGCGTACCGAAGCTCAGGCGGTTCAGTGCTCTGCAGCAAGAAGCACCGAAATGTTTGGTAAAGCGCTCATGAAACTCATGTGTATATTTATAGACCTCTGTCTGATGCTTTTCGGACGGATCCAATCTGCCAACGCTAGAGCTGATAACCAGGCAGGAGCCGCTCAGCGCACCGCACACGCAGCCGCTGCGGCCGATACCGCCGCCCATGCCGGATACCATGCGGATTGCTACATCCGGCAGGCCCAGCTCTAATCCGTCGTTACACGCCTTAACAACGGATTCTACGCAGTTATTGCCATCGTTATGGTACTGCTCTGCTAAATCATAAATTTCCTTCATATCTTATCCCTCCAAAAAATAACCTAATCTTGTTTATTTTAGCAAGCATGAGGCAAAATAGCAAGAAAAATGCTGTGACCGGCAAGCCACAGCATTTTATATCAAAGTCCGAACATAGTCTTAACCAACTTCGTTCCGCTCTCAGTTTTAAAAATACGCTCCACAGCCTTGGCAATATTCTCCTTCGGCGTACCGTCCTCATAAAAATTTACTATAAAATCAGCTTCCACAAGCAACTGATAATCAAGACCGTCAATCATATTATACGTATGGTGATGACCGACAAGATAGCAGATGCGTTCAATTTTTTCAGGGGCATAGCCAACCTTTTGCAAAAGCTCGCGTGCTACCGCAGGTCCTTCCTGCTCCTGAATTTTGCCTGTGCAGTGACCGGCACCGTACTTGGCCTCGCCGGGTTTAATACCGCAGTCATGCACAAGACCGGCCGCCTCCACAAGCTCTGTCAGCTCTGCATCCGCAGCCTCGCTCTCAGCCAGCTGCTTGGCCAGGCTGGCAACCTTGATAAAATGCTGGCAGCGGCGTGCATCTCCGGCAAAAAAAGCTATCATCTCATTATATAAAGCAACGTTTTTATTCATAGCATTCACTCCAATCCGACTAAAATACGATTCAATCTTATTTTGGCCTAAACAATGCAGCTTTGCAAGTTTTTCGCCATAATAATATTATAAAAGCATTCTCCCCACAACACACAGAAAAGCGCTCTTAGCCTGCATTACGCAAGACACCGAGCGCCTTCCTGTTTTATTAGGGAGTTTGATTAGGGAGAAGCAAATTATTTTTCCTCAATAGGATAATCCTGCAGAGCATCATAGCCTGTTTCACCGGTACGAATCTTAACAACATCCTCAACATCATAGATGAAGATTTTGCCATCGCCGTATTTGCCGGTATACAAAACCTGCTTAGCAACATTGACTACTGCTGCAACAGGAATTGCGGAAACAATCATTTCAACCTTTACCTTCGGCAGCAGGTGAGCAGCAACCTCAGCACCACGATACATTTCTGTGGACCCCTTCTGGATGCCGTAGCCCAGAACCTTAGTAACAGTCATGCCGGTAATTCCCAGCTTATCTAAAGCACTCTTCAATGCTTCGAAACGATTTTGCGAGGTGATAATAACAACCTTGCTCATCTTTACTGCGCCTGCAGGCTTAGCTGCAGTTTCTTTGACCGGAGTAACATAGGTAGTAGTAACAGAAGTCTGTGCCTCCAGCGAAGTTTGCATAAAGTCGGCATAGCTGCTGAGCAGACCGTGCTCTTCCATATCCAGACCTTTGATTTCTTCGGATTCCTTAACACGCAGGCCGAAGAGCTTATCAAGAATTTTAAAGATAATCGTCATGGTAACCGCAACATAGATTGCTACAGTAACAACACCGATAATTTGTTTTACCAGAAAATCAGTACCGCCGCCATAGAAGAGGCCGCCGTCAAGAGCGAAGAGACCGGTTGCGATAGTACCGAAGGCACCACAGATACCGTGAACAGAAATTGCACCAACAGGATCATCAATCTTCAGCTTCTGGTCGAAGAATTCAACAGCAGCGACTACCAGCACACCGGCAATCAGGCCGATGATTAAAGCGCCGGCCGGGCTTACCATATCGCAGCCTGCGGTAATTGCTACCAGACCAGCAAGCACGCCGTTCAGAGTCATAGAAACATCAGGCTTGCCGTAACGAATCCAGGTGTAAATCATAGTTGCGGTAGCAGCAGCTGCTGCAGCCATGTTAGTGGTAATGAAGATAGCACCCATGGAAACCAGAACATCATCACCGGTTGCACAAACGGTGGAAGCACCGTTGAAACCGAACCAGCCGAACCAGAGAAGGAAAACACCCAAGGCACCAAGCGGAATGCTGTGACCGGGAATAGCGTTTACCGTACCGTCGGTATTGTATTTGCCGATACGCGCGCCAATCATCTTGGCACCGACGAGAGAAGCAACGCCGCCTACCATATGAACGGCAGTAGAACCGGCGAAATCGTGGAAGCCCATCTGTGCGAGCCAGCCGCCGCCCCAAATCCAGTGACCGCTGATCGGATAAATAACAGCACTGATTAATACGCTGTAAATGCAATATACCAAGAAGTTGGTACGTTCTGCCATAGCACCGGAAACAATGGTTGCTGCAGTAGCACAGAACATCGTCTGGAAGATAAAGTAGGCTGTGCTCGGATAGCTGGCACCATAATCGCCTTTAACGAAGAAGTCCGGCGCTCCGATAAAGCCGCCGATATCGGTACCAAACATCAGGCCAAAGCCCAGAACCCAGAAAACGATGGAACCGAGGCACATATCCATGACGTTCTTCATGACGATGTTGCCAGCATTTTTAGCTCTGGTAAAGCCTGTTTCAACCATTGCAAAGCCCGGCTGCATAGAGAATACCAGGAAGGCACCTATCAGCACCCATATAGTATCGACAGATACATATTTGTCCATTTGTAAACACCCCTCAAATTATAATATTTTTTAACGCGTCATTGAGCAGCGCTCACATGGCATTAGCTAAAGAAAGAGGGGCGTACCCAATTTTTCGGATACACCCCATTGTGTATGAGTTTTATTTATATATTATTTTATTTTTTATTATTACACCTTACTCAAGGCTGTCGAGAAGGTAGCCTCCGCTTACTCGTTTACGCCGAACAGCAACTCTCCATAAGTCGGATAGTCGAGATACTTACCACCGGTCAAAGCTTCGGCAGCATCAACAGCACTTCTCAGCTTGCCCATTTCTTCAAGAACGGTATCGTGATAGTACAGAGCCTGTTTCTCGCTGTCGCCGATTTCTGCTGCTTCCTTCAAGCCATCTTCCAGCTTCAGGGAGGATGCATACATTTCGCCGCCCAGCTTGCTCAGCTTATCAGCAAGTGCGCCTTCAAAGCCTGCGCTGACGCCGGCAGCCTTTTTATCCAGTACTGCTTTGGTCAGATCTTCGGTGTAAGCGGTAACTGCCGGGAGGATATCCTTGTGGAACATATCCAGCATGGTTGCTGCTTCGATAGAAATCGTGGTGCTGTAGTTCTCCAGCAGGATTTCTACACGAGATTCAACTTCGGCTTTAGTGAAGATGTTATGTTTTTCGAACAGCTCGATGTTCTTTGCATGACCCAGATACGGCAGAGCCTCCGGAGTAGATTTAAGGTTCAGCAGGCCACGTTTGGCAGCTTCCTCAACCCATTCGTCAGTATAACCGTTACCGTTGAAGACAATGCGTTTATGAGCCTTGTAGGTTTCTTTAACCAAATCATATACTGCTGCTTCCAGGTCAGGAGCATCTGCCAGCTTATCGGCAAATTCATCCAGCTCTTCGGCAACGATGGTGTTCAATACGATGTTGGGGCCGGCGATGGAGAACATGCTGCCCAGCATACGGAATTCAAATTTATTGCCGGTGAAGGCGAACGGAGAGGTTCTGTTTCTGTCGGTGTTATCCTTAACCAAAGCAGGAATGGTATCGTCGCTTACCTTGATGTAGCTTTCCGGGTTGCCGTTGTAAACCTTGTCTGCTGCAATAGCTTCGAGAACTGCAGTCAGCTCAGTGCCAAGGAACATGGAAACGATAGCCGGAGGAGCTTCGTTAGCGCCCAGACGATGGTCATTGCCGGCACTGGCAACAGATACACGCAGCAGATCCTGATATTCATCAACAGCTTTGATGATTGCTGCCAGGAAAGTCAAGAAGCGCAGGTTTTTGTACGGCTCCTTGCCGGGATCCAGCAGGTTCAAGCCTTCTTCCGTAGATAAGGACCAGTTGTTATGCTTACCGCTGCCGTTTACACCGTCGAAGGGTTTTTCATGCAGCAGGCAAACAAGGCCATGACGCAGAGCAACACGTTTCATGAACTCCATCATCAGTTGGTTATGGTCAGAGGCTACGTTGGTAGTTGTGAAGATAGGTGCCAGCTCGTGCTGTGCCGGAGCAACTTCGTTATGCTCGGTCTTGGCAAGTACGCCAAGCTTCCACAGCTCATCGTCCAAATCCTTCATGAAGGAAAGAACTCTTTGTTTGATAATGCCGAAGTAGTGGTCGTCCAGCTCCTGCCCACGCGGAGATTTCGCACCGAAAAGGGTTCGGCCGGTGTAAACCAGGTCTTTACGTTTTTCCCACATTTTTTTATCTACGAGGAAATATTCCTGTTCCGGACCAACAGTACTGTTGACGCGGATGGTATCAATGCCGAACAGCTTCAGCAGCTTGCAGGCTGCTTTGCTGGCTGCATTCATGGAACGCAGCAGCGGAGTCTTTTTATCCAGCACTTCGCCGGTGTAGGAGCAGAAGGCTGTAGGAATGCACAGGCAGTTATCTTTGATAAATGCATAGGAGGTCGGGTCCCATGCTGTATAGCCGCGAGCTTCAAAGGTTGCACGCAGGCCGCCGGACGGGAAGCTGGAAGCATCAGGTTCGCCCTGAATCAGCTCTTTGCCGGAGAAGTCCATAATAACACGGCCTTCAGCAGTAGGAGAAATGAAGCTTTCATGCTTTTCAGCAGTAATACCGGTCATTGGTTGGAACCAATGGGTGAAATGAGTGCAACCATGCTCCAGAGCCCAGTCCTTCATAGCATTGGCGATGATATTAGCAATTTCCAAATTCAGCGGAGTGCCTGCCAGCACTGCTGCCTTATATGCCTTATAGGTTGCAGTCGGCAGACGGTCCTTCATAACGCTTTCGTTAAAAACTAAGCTGCCAAACAGTTTCGGTACATCATTCATTGTAAAACCTCCCTAATTTCTCTCTGAGAATTTCCTTGGGTTTACGAAGAGTAAACCCCTCATTTGAAATACAGTTTTCGTGCTTTACAGATTTTCTTCTCTCTGGCTCTGTAAATAAGAAAGCACCGTCAGCTGCGCCTTGCGCTGCTACGGTGCTTCGTTGCACTTATCATGGGTAAGAAGATAATTCTCACCGCTGATATAAAAGAAAAAGCAACCACGAAGTTTAGACCTTTCGATCCAACAACCACGTTGTTGCTTTATGCGCTTATTATAATACTAGGATTTGAATTTGTAAAGGGGGTAAGAGGAAATTTTTTTATTTTTTTCTGCGTATACTAAAAAAGTATGCTTATTTTCGACTACAACAGCAAGAATTTTTATCAGATATAACTGATAAAAATCTAAAATCATGAAAAATTTCAGTTATATCTGATAAAAATTTGATTTTCGTCTTGAATTTAAGATATAACTGATATATTATATAGATAGTGAGGTGATTTACATGATTAAAAGAGAATCTTACATGAAAAAAATCCGCCCATTCATTAACAGTGATTTAGTAAAAGTACTTACAGGTATCCGACGTTGCGGTAAATCTGTTATGTTAGATCTTATAAAACAAGAGCTGTTACAACAAGGAGTTACTCCCCAACAGCTTATTTCCTATAATTTTGAAAATATGAGCTTTGCCAGGCTTTGCAATGCCCAGGCTCTTCATGATGAAATAATAAGCCAAACCCAAGCTTTAACAGGAAAAATTTATCTTTTCTTTGATGAAATCCAAGAGGTAAAAGATTGGGAAAAATGTATTAATTCCTTACGTATAGAGCTTAATTGTGATATTTATATCACCGGTTCCAATGCCAAGCTCCTATCCGGTGAATTAGCCACTTATTTAGCAGGACGCTATGTAGAATTTGTTATTTATCCTTTTTCATTTTCTGAATTTATTGAGCTATATAATACTATACAGCCTAATACAAGTGAAGCAGACTGCTTCAAGAAATACCTGCACTTCGGAGGAATGCCATATTTGGCAGCCCTGCAATATAACGAAGCTGCCTGCAAACAATATTTACAGGATGTATATACATCAGTAGAACTGAAAGATATTGTACGCCGCAACAATATACGTGATGTTGACATGCTTGAACGCATACTTACCTACATAACTGCAAATATCGGTACCATTTTTTCTGCAAATGTGCTTTCTAAATATTTGAAAAGCGAAGGACGCAGTATGGCAACAGAAACCATTATCAACTACGTTAAAGCCTGCACCGATGCTTTTCTGTTTTATCAGGTAAAACGTCAGGATATACAAGGTAAAAAGCTGCTTGCTATCAACGAAAAATATTATGTCGCTGACCATGGCATCCGCGAAGCAGTCTTCGGCGGCAACATGAAGGATATCAATCTCATTTTAGAAAATATCGTTTATCTGGAGCTTTTACGCCGTGGTTATAAGGTGAGCATCGGCAAGTTAGATACCAAAGAAATTGATTTTATCTGTGAAAAACAGGATAAAAAAATTTATATTCAAGTTACGTACTTATTGGCTGCAGAAGAAACTATTCAACGTGAGTTCGGTTTTTACAATGAAATTACCGATAATTATCCGAAATATGTGCTTTCACTCGACGAATTCGATATGAGCCGTAATGGTATTATCCATAAAAATATCAGAGATTTTTTGACAGATGCATCTATATAACTGTTTAGAAAAATACCAAATTTAACATTATTAAAACCGTTACGTATACTCTTCAGCAGGATTTTTGCGTTCTGTAAAGAATTGTACAGTATAGAGTATGCAATGCAAAACGCAATATAACTAATTGCCAAGGAGGAACCGCTATGGAATTAACCGCTGTTGCGCAGCTGCGCCGCATGGTGCTGGAGCATTTATCCCGCTACACCTGGAATAACGAGTTGCCTGACCACGTCTACGATATTCTGCAGGAGGTACGCGAGGATACTCCGCGCTACCGCTGCTGTGTTTATAAAGAAAGAGCCGTACTGAAAAACCGTATTGATATGGCGTTGGGGCAGGAGTGCTCCAGCAATATCATCGAGGCTGCCAAGCTGACGCTGAACGAGCCTGAGCGCACCGATTTGCCGATTATCGACGTGCTCCCCGCAGCCTGCGACCAATGCCCGATTGATGCTTATTACGTTACCGATATGTGCCGTCACTGCATCACCCACAAATGCATGAATAACTGCCCGAAAAAGGCTATCAGCATTATTCAGGACCGTGCCTTTATCGATAAAACGAAATGTATCGAATGCGGACGCTGCAAGCAGATGTGCCCCTACGGTGCGATTATCGAAATCCATCGTCCATGCGTGCGTGCCTGCGCCATCGGTGCCATCAGCATCGGTGAAAACCGTAAGGCTGTAATTGACTACGAAAAATGTGTTTCCTGCGGTGCCTGCCGCAACGCCTGCCCCTTCGGTGCTATCGACGAGCGCAGCAATATCATCCGCGTTATCCGTGAAATCCAGCAGGGCAAGCAGGTTATCGCCCTTGTGGCACCTTCTATCGTAGGCCAATACGGTTTGAAGATTACTATGGCGCAAATTTACGAGGCACTTCAAAAAGCAGGCTTCGCTGAAGTCGTAGAGGTTGGAATCGGCGCCGATATCACCAGCGTTAAAGAAGCAGAGGAATATCTGGATAAGGTTCCTGCCAAGCAGGGCTTTATGACCAGCTCCTGCTGCCCTGCCTTCGTTAAGCTGATTAAAACGCAGGTGCCGGAGGCTGCGGATAAAATTTCCGACACTCCCTCCCCCATGCTCACCTGCGCTGAGCTGATAAAGGAAAAATATCCTTATGCCGTTACCGTGTTCATCGGTCCCTGCATTGCCAAAAAGGTGGAAGCACGCGAGCACCGCGAAACCATCAACTACGTGCTTTCCTTTGAAGAGATTATGTGCATGCTGGAGGGCAAGGATATCAAATTTGCGGAAATGAGCGGCGATGCTGCGTATGAGCGTGATGCCTCCAAGCTCGGTCTGAGCTTCCCGCTGACTGCCGGAGTAAGTGCTGCCGTGCAGGATACGGTTGCCGCTATGGGCGGTGAGGTGCATAACGCACAATACTGCTCCGGACTGGACAAATGCCGTGATACGGTTAAGGCTGCTGCCGCAGGCAAGCTCGACTGCAGCTATATCGAAGGCATGGCCTGCCCCAACGGCTGCATCGACGGCCCTGATACCGTAGGCGACTTCCACATCACGAAGGTTGCCCTGACGAAATATGCTGCGGCAGCCCCCAACAAGCAGGCTGCCCAAGACAAGCACACAAAATAATAATTTAAAGCCTATCCCTTCTGTCATGCCGGCAGAGGGGATAGTTTGTTAATAGCAGGATTTTAGTCTGCTAAAATCATAGAGTGCGTTCTACTGCGCACTAAAAAGAACGGAGATTCCCAAGCAAATGCAAAACACCCGCTACATCGGGCACATTGCTGCCCTCATTACAATTGCTACCTGGGGCACAACCTTTATTTCTACAAAGGTTTTACTTACCGGCTTTCAGCCGCTGGAAATCCTTTTTTTCCGCTTTATTATGGCCTTTTTCGCCCTTTGGCTAGCCTATCCCCAAATGCTGAAAACAGATAAAAAGCAGGAGCCTGTTTTTATGGCCGCAGGCCTTTGCGGCATCTGCCTCTACTACCTTTTGGAAAACATCGCCTTGACCTATACACAAGCCTCCAACGTTGGCGTAATCGGCAGCACAGCGCCTTTCTTTACCGCGCTGCTGGCGCATTATTTTATGCGTTCTGCCGGCAGTTTAAGCAAGCAGTTCATCATCGGCTTTTTTATCGTGATGAGCGGTATTGCCTGCATCAGCTTCAATGGTGCAGCCATGCAGCTCAATCCGCTGGGTGATTTGCTGGCGATTTCCGCCGCTGTCGTGTGGGCGTTTTATGCTCTGCTGACGAAAAAAATCAGCAGCTACGGTTATCCTGTTATCCTCGCCACACGCAGAACATTTTTCTACGGCATTCTCTTTATGGTGCCGGCGCTCGGTTTTCTGGATTTTGAACTGAACCTGGCACGCTTCGCCAATACTACCTATCTTTTCAATATCGTCTTTCTGGGACTGGGCGCTTCTGCTCTCTGCTTTGTCACCTGGAATTTGGCAGTTAGGGAGTTGGGCGCAGTAAAGGCCAGCGTTTATATTTATATGGTGCCCGTCATCACCGTCATTACCTCGGCGATTGTCCTGCAGGAAAAAATCACTCTGCTGGTAGCACTCGGTACCATCCTGACAATGACCGGCCTGTTTATTTCAGAATACCGCCCGAAGAAAAAAATAAAGTAAGAAGGCAAACAAATACGCCCTAGGCATCAACAGCCTAAGGCGTATTTTTATTTATTCTGCATATAATAATTAATAAAGGTCTGCGCAACCTGCGACAGCTCTCTGCCCTTAACTATAGACAGTGTCATCTCCAGAAACAAGCGCTCATCCTTGATTTCCTTGCGGACCAGATTCGCTGGAAACAATTCTACAGCTGGTGCCGGTACAATTGCCACACCGGTATTTTTTTCTGCCCAAGCTATGGCCGAAAGCTTAGTAGTATTAATACTCATAACCTGCGGGAAAATGTGTGAATCCGAGCACACAGAAAAAAACAGCTCAGAACAGCCACGCGAAAGACATAACGGAATGTCCTCCAAATCATCCAGCAGGATATTAGGCTTATCATTTTTCAGATACGGTCTATCCTTATGAAAAAGCGCAACCAGACGCTCTTTACGGCTGAACAGCGTTTCAAAGCGTTTAGACTGCTTTAGGGGTGCATTGGCAATGCCTATTTCTGTTTTCCCCTCCAAAAGCTGCTGGGTTTGTTCGTCAATCGGCACCTCATACAGCTCATAATTAATATGCGGAAACTCTCTGTAAAAATCACTCAAAAAGTTTTTAATAAAGTTTATTGACATCGAAGGTGACAGACTGATGCGCAGCGTACCGCTAAAGCCTGCCTGACAGTCAACTATCTCCTTCAGAGCGCTGTTTTCTGCCGAGCAGATATACTTAGCCTTGTTATATAAAATACAGCCTGCATCCGTAAGCTCAATGCTGTGACCGCCACGGCGCACATGCAGCAGCTGCGTACCAAAACGCTTCTGCAGCACCTTAAGCTGATTACTCAGCGCCGGCTGGGCAATCGCTATCTGCTTAGCTGCGGCAGAAATACTGCCGGCTTCAACTATGGCAATAAAATTGCGGTAATATTCTATGTCCATATAGGGTTCTTCTTTACTTCTCTCTGCCTTTATTATACTATACAGCAATATTTCTGAGTACTTTTTTAGTTTTTAAAATTAAATTTTTCATAAAACCAATGACAGCATATGCAAAACGCATATAACTCCAATAGATTATTTTTATAAGTGATTAGGAATAAAAGTATAAGTTTTTCGTTTTTTTCTAAAAACAGACAACTATATATCATGAATTATCCTGTTCCCGCATCAAAAAACGAGTTAACGTATATGCATTTTTTATATGTAAAATGTATTTTCCGTATTTTACTTTATATGTTGATAGATTTAAACTGTAAGCAGATAAGGAAATTTCCAAAAAAGAAAAGAGGTTTTTGAAATGCTGGATGCAACACGTTTGCGCACCCCCTGCCTATTTGACAAAATAGTCAGCGCGGACGAAGCAGCCACACTGATTACCGACGGTATGAATGTCGGTGTCAGCGGCTTCACCCCCTCTGGCTATCCTAAGAAAACCACACTTGCTCTCGCTAAAGCCATCAAGGCCGGCAAAAAATGCCGTATCAATATTTGGAGCGGTGCTTCCGTCGGACCGGAAATCGAAGAAACACTTGCCGAAGTCGGCGGTATCAGCGGACGCATGCCTTATTATGCAGCCTCCAACAAAACACTCAGCCGCCAGATCAACACCGGCAGCGTAACCTATATTGATCAGCATTTAAGCCACTTTGCCCAACAAATCGACTACGGCTTTTACGGCGATGTTGATGTTGCAATCGTTGAAGCCGCTGCTATTAATGCAGACGGCAGCATTGTTCTCGGTTCTGGTATCGGCAACACGCCTATGCTTGTAAAGCATGCAAAAAAAATTATCGTTGAGGTCAACACATCTATCCCGCTGACGCTGGAGGAAATGCACGATATTTACATCTGCAGCAAACCACCTGAGCGCACCGAAATCCCTATTTATCATGTCGGCGACCGCATCGGTTCTCCTTATGTAAGCTGCGGACTTGACAGAATTACCTGCATCGTCGAATCAGACATTGTCGACCATGTACGCAATTTAAGCGCTCCTGATGACACAAGCAAAAAAATTGCCGCTAACCTGGTTGATTTTCTGGAGCACGAGCAGCGCCACGGCCGTCTGCCGCAGCAAATGCTGCCGTTGCAGTCCGGCGTAGGAAGCATAGCCAATGCTGTATTAATGGGTTTGGCAGAATCTAAATTTGATAATCTTACTATGTACTCAGAGATTTTGCAAGATTCTGTTTTCAAGCTGATAAAATGCGGTAAGGTCACTCAAGCCTCCGGCTGTGCCTTCACTCCATCGCCGACAGTTTGGGAGATGTATAAAGAAGATCCCGAGCTCTACCGTAACCGCATTGTTCTGCGCCCGCTCGACATCAGCAATAATCCGGAGGTCATCCGCCGCCTCGGCGTTATCTCCATGAATACACCGCTTGAATTTGATATTTACGGTCAGGCAAATTCTACCCATGTTATGGGCAACCGTATGATGAACGGTATCGGCGGCAGCGGAGATTATATGCGCAACGGTTACCTGACAATATTCTCCACCCCGTCAACTGCCAAAGGCGGTAATATCTCGAGCGTAGTTCCCATGGTTTCACACGCAGATCATACCGAACATGATACGATGGTTTTTATTACCGAGCAAGGTGTAGCCGATATCCGCGGTCTGAGTCCTCTAAAACGGGCCAAGCTGATTATCGAAAAATGCGCCCACCCCGATTTCAGGGAACAGCTTTATGATTACCTGAAAATGGCGCAAAGAAAAAATGGCCATGAGCCTGTTGATTTGGAACATGCCTTCGACATGCACATAGCGTTAGAAAAAACAGGCACGATGAAAGAGCAATCCAAGGAGGAAAATCATTATGACTACACGAGAAGATTTACAGCTTAGCTTAGATGCCTATGATACCAAGGTTGCCAAGGCAATCGCAAAATTCCCTGAACGGCAGCATTTAAGCGAAAAGCGCTTATATACACCCTTAGATATCGATGAAAAATTTGATTATAACAATAAACTCGGCTTTCCCGGTCAGTATCCCTTCACCCGTGGCGTGCAGCCAACAATGTACAGAGGCCGCCTGTGGACTATGCGTGCTTATGCAGGCTTTGCCACTGCCGAAGAAACAAATGCCCGTTACAAATATCTGCTGCAGGCAGGCCAAACCGGTCTTTCCGTAGCTATGGATTTACCGACACAAATCGGTCTGGACAGCGACGCACCGTTATCCGAAGGCGAAGTCGGCAAGGTTGGCGTAGCTATTGATTCTCTCGCTGACATGGAAAAGCTTTTTGAAGGGATTCCCCTGGACAAGGTCAGCACCTCGATGACCATCAACGGTCCGGCAGCCGTACTTTTGGCAATGTATGTTGCTGTTGCCGAAAAGCAGGGCGTAAAGCCGGAGCAGTTGAAGGGCACTATTCAAAACGATATTCTCAAGGAATATATCGCCCGCGGAACCTATATCTTCCCGCCACGTCCTTCCATGCGCCTGATTACAGATACCTTTGCTTATTGCTCGCAGAATATCCCCAAATGGAATACTATCAGCGTTGGCGCTTATCACATTCGCGAAGCAGGTGCTTCCGAGGTACAGGAAATCGCTTTTGCCTTCGCTAATGCCATGGCCTATATTGATGCTGCAATCAAAGCAGGCCAAAAGGTTGATGATTTTGCTCCCGGTATCAGCTGGATTTTTACCGCAGGCCTGAATTTCTTCTCTGAAATAGCCAAATTCCGCGCTGCCCGCCGCTTGTGGGCACGTATCATGAAAGAGCGTTACGGAGCCACCGTTCCCAAGGCACAGATGCTGCGCGTACACGTTCATACCGCAGGCAGCGTGCTGACAGCACAGCAGCCTTTGAACAACGTTGCCCGCATTACCTGGCAGGCTATGTCCGCTGTACTTGCAGGCATTCAGTCGATGGCCTGCTGCGCTTATGACGAAGCCATTGCCCTCCCGACGGAAGAAAGTGCAACGCTTGCACTGCGTACCCAACAGCTCATCGCTTACGAAAGCGGTGTTGCCGACACTATCGACCCCATGGCCGGTTCCTATTATGTTGAAGCACTCACTGACAAATTCGAAAAAGAAGCTTATGAATACATCCAAAAAATTGATGCCATGGGCGGTGCGGTTGCTGCTATCGAACAAGGCTATATGCAAGGTGAAATGGCTGCCCATGCCTACGAATATCAGACAGATATTGAAAAAGGCAAGCGTACAGTCATCGGTGTCAACAAATTTGCGGACAATAAGGCTGTCAAAACAAATGACGTTATTACGGCAGATTTAAGCGTTGCGGAACGTCAGATTGCCCGTGTAAATGAAATGAAGGCTCACCGTGACCAACAGGCAGTAGATGCTTCCATGAAAGCTCTGAAGGAAGCTGCCAATGGTTAAGCTAACCTTATGCCTTATCTGATTGATGCTGTTAAAACCTATGCAACCTTAGGCGAAATCTGCGGCGTACTGCGCGAGGTTTTCGGAGAATACCAGCAGGGAGGTAATTTGTTTTAAGGCTAAGGCAGGTGTTTACGTTGCATTTGGCGAATACCATGGCAATAGTTAAAATTAAAGCAAAGGCAGGTATTTACAATGACAACTAAAGCATTAGCAAAATTTACCGCAGAATTGTGCTACGAAAAGCTTTCTGCTCACAGTATCGAAATGGCTAAAAAATGTCTGCTGGACTGGCTGGGAATTGCTATCCGCGGTTCGCAGGAAAAACCGGTACGCATCATCCATGATGTTATTCTTCAGGGCGATGCACCTAAGGCGAATATCTTCGGCAGTATCCCTGCAAAAAAGGCTAGCGCCCTGAACGCTGCCTTTATCAACAGCGCTGCTTCCCACAGTCTGGACTTCGATGATTTGCATAACCCTTCGATTATCCACCCGGCCTGCGTCGTTGTTTCACCCGCGCTGGCTGTCTGCGAAGCGGAGCACAAAAGCGGCAAGCAGCTTATTGCCGCTATATGCGCAGGCTACGAGGCCAGCGGCCGCGTAGGCGAAGCGGTTATCCCGGAATCCTACTTCTTCTGGCATACCACCGGTACTGCAGGCACCATCGCCGCCGGTGCTGCTGCCGCCAACGCCCTCGGTCTTGACGCACAGCAGACACTGATGTGCTACGGCAGCGCCGGTACACAGGCAGCAGGCCTGTGGGAGTTTTTAAAAGAGGGTGCCATGAGCAAGCCGCTGCACACAGGCAAGGCTTCCTACAGCGGTGTTCTCAGCGCTTATCTGTCGCAAAAGGGCTTTACTGCCGCCAGCGAAATTTTAGAAGGCGAAAAGGGCTTCTGCCGTGCCATGGTCAAAGAACCGCATCTGGAAAAGCTTACCGAAAGCATGAGCACCGACAAGCTGAAAATCGACATCAACTCCTTCAAGCCCTACGCCTGCTGCAAGCATGCTCACGCCGCTCTTTACGCCATTCAGGAGCTGCGCAAGGCTCATTCTCTGCAGCCTGAGGACATCGCTAAAATTAAGCTTTACGTCAACGATATTACGAACTATCTGATCAATAATCCGCACCCGCAAACTCCCTACGGCGGCAAATTCAGTATTCAATATTGCTCCGCTGCCATGCTGAAGTTCGGCGAAGTAGGCATTGCGCAGTTCAGTGAGGAATGTATCCATAACAAAGAGCTTACGGATTTAATGCAGCGCATCGAGGTTATCCGCGATGAGGCTATGGAACAGCTTCATGCGGCAGATGCTTCCAAATTGGCTTCCAGAGTAGAAATCCAGCTGCAAAACGGACAAACACTGACAATGCAGGTTGATTATCCTAAGGGAGATCCGGAAAATCCTCTGACCTGGGAGGAGCTCTGTGCTAAATTTATGAGCCTTGCCGTACCTGTCTACGGTGAAGCTAAAGCATTACGTTTACAAAATTGGGTAGCAAGCCTTGAGCAATGCAGTGACGTTGCCCAAGCTTTGGACGCCTGTCTAAAGGAGGAATGATTTATGCAACCGGAAGAAATTATCCGAAGCGTAAAAGATATCTACACGCATAACGCTTTTATGCAGCACTGCGGCATAAAGGTTCACAGCATCAGCTGCGGCAAAGCTGCAGTAGGCCTGCGCATCGACCCTGCCATCCACACAAACCTCAACGGCAAGCTGCACGGAGGCTTGCTTACAACACTGGTGGATAATGCCACCGGCATCGCCTGCGCCGCTATGGGCAAGCGCGTGGTTACGGTATCGATGACCGTAGATTTCATCAAGGGCGCTCCTTCCGGTGCAATGGTAGAGGCACAGGCTGAGGTTGTTTCGCATAATGACCGTTTGATTACTATGCAGATTCATGTATATGATACTGATGCAGATACACTGCTGGCCACCGGCAGCTGCTGTATGCTGACGATTGCCGACTTCCCCGGAATTCCGGAAAAGTGGTAGATGTCAGCTCCGCAGGTAATCTATAAAACATATACCATAACAGCTTAACTGCTTTCGTTACAATGTAAAAAGGCGTTCTCCCCTGCGGGAGAACGCCTTTACTGTAAGAAAAAATCTTTGTCAAATTCATTCCGCCTTAATTGCTTCAACCTGCTCAATGGAAAGTGAAGTAGCCTTAGCAATATCCCCTACAGATAATCCCATGCTTAAAAGACGCTTTGCAGTTGCAGTCTTTTCTTTTGCCTTGCCTTCAGCTTTACCTTCAGCCTTAGCTTCTCGTCTTTCGTCTAACAAACGTGCTTCCAAAAGCATAAATTCTCGCCTCACTTTCGAATCAAGCTTAAGATAGCTGATTTCATCATCAATTTGTCTTGTGAAATCGCTATTTATAACGTGGTTATTAACATAATCATAAAAACTTTTGATGTCCTTGGAAATACTGCCATGCGTACCCTTGGTATTCAAAATCATAGTAGTTGCTTCATCGGGAAGCTCCAGCTCCAAATCCTCCAGACAACGCTTTTTAAAGGTGTAAACATAATTTCCCTTGGCAAAAAAATCAAAAACACAGATAAAAATGATATAGGTTGGCGGCAACAGATCATATTCCTGGTTCTTCTGCAGCAAGTCAATATCCATCAATGCCTGATAGTAGCGTGTGCGCTTGGGCAGCACGTAGTTTTTGGTATCAGGATTTTTGGTGTTCTTGACCTGCATTTCCAGATTGTAATGCGTATTCTTGTCATCTGCCACAATGATGTCTAGACGGATACCACGGCTGACGAATTCAGGCTCAAGGGATTTTTCTGCCTCCAAGTAGTTGATATCAGCAATTTTGATCTGCAGTAATTCCTCTAACAGGTGAATACAGATACGCTTGCGCGACATAACCTTTTTGAATATGAAATCACTTTGAATCGTCAGGTTTTCGAATTTTGTTGCTAAGTTTTGCATATGTTTCCTCCTTTGATTATAGCATAAAGTCAGGCAAAAATATATAAGCCGGCGATTGCAACTGACGTAAAAGAAAAGGCGCCTGCCGAAAGCTCGACAAGCGCCACTGATCCGCATGACCAGGCATAAGCTCCGCCAAAATGCGGCTGCCTATGCAACTAAGGTAATTATATCACAGATGTATTATAAAAAACAATAGTTCATAAAAAGAAAAATGCCGTTGCAATTATTGATATATTCCCTGCGACAAAAGGCGTTCTCCCCTGCGGGAGAACGCCTTTACTGTTTATTGAGCTTTATTCACTTGTCACCGCCGACAATTTATTTTGCCAGCTTGTTGCCGTAATGGTCGCGCTCGCCTTTAGTATCGTTTACGCGTACACGTTCGATTTTATCGCGATCGCCGTCTTCACCGCTGATGCGGTCTACACGGATGCGGCCCAATTCAGGCTCAAATTCTTTGATGATCTTTTCTTCCAGAGCTGCGCCGTTTTCGATTGCACGATAGAGCATTGCAGCAAATTCATAACGGGTCATCAGGCGGTCACCGCCGAAGTTGCCGTCAGGATAGCCTTCAATGTAGCCATTGCCTGCCAGCTTAGCGATGTATTCATATGCCCAGTGGTTAGCCGGGATATCCGGGAAGAGCTTGGTCTTGGTTTCATCCAACATACCTAATGCTTTTTCCATCTTAGCCATCTTAGCGCCCATTACTGCCAGCTGACCGCGCAGGTCGATAACCTCACGAGCCAGAGGCGGCTGTTGCTTACATGGTTAGTGCGGTCCAGAGCGAAGGATACGCCTGCGTTAACCATGTTTTCACCATTGCCTACGGTACC
>ERZ773186.1198-NODE-1198-length-22183-cov-10.901076_pt1 | contig 22183 bp, 19 predicted proteins | sample MGYA00581000_ERZ773186 | MGnify/ENA primary metagenome ERZ773186 (study PRJEB29015, sample SAMEA2737752) | human gut metagenome | biome: human gut; feature: human-associated habitat; material: faeces | place: China | collected 2012 ...
TCATGGCGACAGATTTGCCTGCACCGGAAAGGCCGCTGACGATGAGAAGATTCATTTTGCACGCCTCTTTCTTTTATGCTTCCACCACACGAATTTCTTTTTCGAGGTCATAGCCGGTCTTTTCTTTCACGATGACACGCACCTCATCGCACAGAGCCAGCACATCTGCACAGGTCGCTCCACCCAGATTGACCACAAAGCCGCAGTGCTTGTCACTGACGGCTGCGCCGCCATGGCGGTAGCCCCGCAGACCGCACTGGTCGATGAGGGCCGCCGCAAATGCGCCCACCGGCCGCTTGAAGGTGCTGCCGGCACTGGGCTTGTCGAGAGGCTGTTTGTCTTTGCGGCGGGCCATCAGGTCGTCCATCCTGGCGCGGATGTCGGCGGCATTGCCTCTTGCGAGGCGGAACTTTGCCGAGAGGATGCAGCCGCCATTTTCTTCGAAAATACTGTGGCGGTAGCTGAGGTCGAGCTGTTCTGCCGGTACCTCAACGCTCTCCCCTTCTGCGGTCAGATACCGCACGGAGACCAGCACGTCCTTCATCTCGCCGCCGTAAGCTCCGGCGTTCATGTAGACAGCACCGCCCACCGTACCCGGGATGCCGTAGGCAAACTCAAGACCGGTGAGACTGTTTTCCAGCGCCGTCATGCAGAGCGACGAGAGCATCTTGTCTGCACCGACAACGACAGCATCGTAAGTCAGGGATGGGTCTTTGCCCGGGAAACAGATGTTTTCAAGAATACCGATCGCACTCTTCATGGCCGATACATTGATGACAGCTCCCCGGTAGCCCGCATCCTCAAACAGGATGTTGCTGCCGTTGCCCAGAAGATAATATTTGACATTCGCTTCCTTTGCCAGCTTGATGGCGGCGCAGAGCTGCGCCTCATTTTCCGGCAGGATAAAGACATCTGCCGGGCCGCCGATGCGGAAAGTGCAGTGCGCGCTGAGCGGCTCATTTTCTTTGTATGCAATGCCCGCAGCGGACAAAGCCTGTTTCAATCGTTCCATTCGTTCTCCCTCTATCGGTAGAAAATCAGTCCATCGTGTCGTTCAGGCCCAGACGGATGAGCAGCTCCTTGGCGGCGTTATAGCCCATCTTCTTCTGGCGGTTATTGATAGCCGCCGTTTCCAGCACGACTGCGAGGTTGCGTCCGGGCGAAACGGGGATGATGGTGCTGGGGATGTTGACGCCCAGAATGTCATAATACTCGCTTTCCAAGCCGGTGCGCTGATAGTTTTTGGTGGGGTCCCATGCTTCCAGCTGGACGACGAGGTCGAGGCTTTCACTCACCTTGACCGCGCCCACACCGAACACGCGGGCCACGTTGACGATGCCGATGCCGCGCAGCTCAATGAAGTGGCGGATGTTTTCCGGCGCAGTACCCATGATCTGACGGTTGGAGACCTTGCGCAGCTCCACGGCATCGTCGGCGACGAGGCGGTGACCGCGCTTGACCAGCTCGATGGCCAGCTCGCTCTTGCCGATGCCGCTGTCGCCGAGAATGAGGATGCCTTCACCGTAAACTTCCACCAGCACGCCGTGGCGGGTGATGCGGGGAGCCAGTTCAAGGTTCAGCATGCTGATGAGGCTGCCCATCATGGTGCAGGTCGTCTCGTTGGAGCGCAGCAGGGCTACCCCGTGCTGTTTTGCAAGTTCCTGCATCTCCGGGAAGGGTTCCAATTCCTCGTTGCGGCAGAGGATGACGGCCGGAGGCTGCTGGCGGAACAGCTGGTCGAGGCGCTCACGGCGCTTTTCCGGCGTAAGACCGGCCAGAAAGTTCATTTCTGCAAGGCCCATGATCTGTAAGCGCAGCTTATCGAAATAATCGTAGTAACCGGCCAGAAACAGGCCGGGACGGTTGACCTCTGCGATCTCGACGCTGATCTTGTCCAGATCGCAGGGCGTATAGATAACCTCGAGGCTGACCTTCTCGACCAGCCGCTTGAGCGAAACAGCGAAATTCCCCATTCGTTTTTCCTCCTGCATCCTCTGTGCTCCGCCATACCAAAAGGCAGCACAGTTTATCCTTCTTTATATTATAATCGAGACGGACAGCAAAAACAACAATTCTTTCAGGAATCTTTTCTGGTTTTGCGCCAGCGCTTGCATCTGAGGGCCAAAACCATATAATAGGAGACAGGGATAGAGTTTACTTTACATGAGTTTTACATTTCGCCGGTTTCCGATTTTACATTCCGCTCGTATACTCATAATCAGGGATAGGGCCGGTGAAATCCAGTGCAGGTCGTGTAAAAAGTTGAGACATGCTCCTGCACGGGTCCTCTACGGCCGCTGTCGATGTACAAACGCAAGCTTCAACAAGTGAGGAGTAAAACATGACTCTATTCAATGTCTTTTCTCTGCTGGGCGGTCTGGCTCTGTTCCTGTTCGGCATGGACATCATGGGCAAAGCCCTTGAGAAACAGGCCGGCGGCCATCTGCAGAAGATCCTGAGCAAGCTGACGGATAACCCCCTCAAGGGCTTCTTCCTCGGTCTGTGCGTGACCGCCATCATCCAGAGTTCCAGTGCTACCACCGTCATGGTGGTCGGCTTCGTCAACAGCGGCATCATGGAGCTGCATCAGGCCATCGGCATCATTATGGGCAGCAATGTGGGTACCACTGTCACCAGCTGGCTGCTGAGCCTTTCCGGCCTGCAGGGTGACAGCATCTGGATCCAGATGCTCAAGCCCACCTCTTTCAGCCCCATTCTCGCCTTCATCGGCATCCTGCTCTATATGGGCAAGAATGAGAAGAAAAAGGGCATCGGCACGATCCTCATCGGCTTTGCCATCCTGATGACCGGCATGACTACCATGTCCAATGCCGTCGAGCCCCTGCAGGGTGAGGCATGGTTCACCAACCTCTTCGTCCGCTTCTCCAATCCCATCCTCGGCGTTCTGGTGGGCGCACTGGTCACCGGCATCATCCAGAGTTCCAGCGCCAGCGTCGGCATCCTGCAGGCGCTGAGCGCTACCGGCGTCATCACCTACGGCAGCGCTATCCCTATCATCATGGGTCAGAATATCGGCACCTGTGTCACCGCGCTGATCTCTTCTGTGGGCGCAAATAAGAATGCCCGCCGTGCCGCCATGGTCCACCTCTACTTCAACATCATCGGTGTCACGGTCTTTCTGGCCGGTTTCTACGGTCTGAACGCCGTGGTCCACTTTGATTTTGTGAACGAGACCATCGCCGCCTGGGGCATTGCTGTGGTCCACTCCGCCTTCAACATCGCGGCCACCCTCATCCTTCTCCCCTTCGCAAATGGTCTGGAAAAGCTGGCCATCCTCACCATCCCCGACGACGCCGAAAAAGAGAGCTTTGCTCTGCTGGATGAGCGCCTGCTGAACACTCCCGCCGTGGCTGTGGAGCGTGCCCGTGCCGCTACTGCTGACATGGCCGAGCTGGCCCGTGTGGGTGTGGTGCAGGCCATGAGTCTGACGCACAAGTGGGATGATTCCCTTGCCCAGAAGGTGCGGGAGGAAGAGGAAAAGGTGGACAAATATGAGGATGCACTGGGCACCTATCTCGTCAAGCTGTCCAGCCGTGAAATGAGCCATGCCGACAGCCAGAGTGTGAACACCTTGCTCCACACCATCAGCGATTTTGAGCGCATCAGCGATCACTCTGTAAATGTTCTGAGCTCCGCCGAAGAGATCCACGCCAAGAGCATTGAGTTTTCCAAGGATGCACAGGAGGAGCTGCAGGTGCTGGAGGGGGCCGTGCAGGATGTGCTGAGCCGCACCACCGACGCATTTCGCAAAGGCGATCTGCACATGGCCGGCAAGGTCGAGCCGCTGGAGACCGTTGTGGATGAACTGGTGCGTGCCATCAAGGCCCGCCACGTGGCACGCCTGCAGACCGGCAGCTGTTCCATTGAGTATGGTTTTGTTCTGGAAGATCTTCTGACCAACTACGAGCGTGTCTGCGACCACTGCAGCAATGTGGCTGTTGCCCAGATCGAGGTGGCACAGGACAGCTTTGATACCCACGCTTATCTGAACGACCTGCGCTACGGCAACGAGACCAAAGAGAGCGAACAGTTCCAGCGCCGTCTGGATCGTTACCGTGAGCGCTATCTCTTCCCTGACAGCGACACTGCACCCGCAGACGCAAAGGAGGAACCCAACAAATGATCTACATTGTAGAAGACGATGCCGCCATCCGCGAGCTGGAGCAATATGCACTGCAATCCAGCGGATACGAAGTGCAGAGTTTTGAAACCTCTGAGCCTTTCTGGCAGGCCATGCGCACCGCAGAGCCTGAGCTGGTCATTCTGGATGTGATGCTGCCCGGTGAGGACGGTTTCTCCATCCTGAAAAAGCTCCGCAATACCCCTGCCCTGCGCCGCCTGCCCATCATCATGGTCACTGCAAAATCCAGCGAGCTGGATACCGTGCGCGGGCTGGACTGCGGTGCAGATGATTACATCACCAAACCCTTTGGCATCATGGAATTTCTGAGCCGGGTGCGGGCCGCCCTGCGCCGCTCTGCCCCCGAGGAAAAGCAGAACGTTTATGCCTTCCATGAGATCCTGCTGGACAATGCCCGCCACAGCGTGACTGTAAATGGCACCCATGTTGACCTGACTTACAAGGAATACAGCCTGCTGCGCCTGCTGCTGGAGAACACGAACCTTGTCGTGACCCGCGAGACCATTCTGCAGGTGGTATGGGGCACCGATATTTCTGTTGAAAGCCGCACCGTGGATATGCACATCCGCACCCTGCGCAAAAAGCTGGGGGATGCGGGCAGATATATCTGCACCGTGCGCAAGGTCGGCTACAAGCTGGCCGACAATGAGGAGGGCGAGGAAGAATGAAACCGCAGAGCATGGAAGAAAAAATCAGTTACCGGCTGTTTTTCATGGGCTTCGTCGGTCTGGTCTGCACCGCCGTGCTCTGTCTCTTCGTCTTTCACAAAGCGTTCCGGGAACAGGCGTGGACCTCGCTGGAGCATCAGGCCGATCTGGTTTCCGCCGGATACGAGCAGCTTTCCTCTCCGGATCAGCTCTCCGTGTTCGTCAACGGAGACCTGCGCATTACCCTGATCGCAGCAGATGGCAGTGTGGTGTTTGAATCCGCCACTGACCAGCAGATGGAAAATCACCTGTCCCGCCCGGAGATCCAGCAGGCCATGCGAGAGGGTGTAGGCCGTAACTGCCGCGATTCCCAGACCATGGGGTACGAGACCTACTATTACGCCATGCTGCTGCCCGGCGGCGATATCCTGCGTGTGGCCCAGGATTCTGAGACCATCTGGTCGATCTACGACGCGGCCCTGCCCGCCATCATCCTGAGCTGCATCCTGATGATGGGTGCCGCAGCGCTGATCGCCGGGCTGCTGACCCGCAGTCTTGTCCAGCCCATTCTGAAAATGACGGATGACCTTGAGCACATTCAGGAAAACGTTCCCTACCGGGAACTCATCCCCTTTGCTGAGAGCATCCACTCTGACCGGCTGCTCCGGGAAAACAACGAGAAGATGCGGCAGGATTTCACGGCAAACGTCAGCCACGAGCTGAAAACTCCTCTGACCAGTATTTCCGGCTATGCGGAGCTCATTGAGACCGGCATTGCCAAACCCGCCGATGTGCCCGAGTTTGGCCGGAAGATCCATGTAGAAGCCAGCCGGATGATCCAGCTGGTGAACGATATCCTGCAGCTGTCGCACCTGGACAGCGTCAGCGAGACCCATGCACAGCCCGACATGGAAACGGTCGATCTGCTGGACGTGGCCAAGGATTGTGTGGAACGTCAGAAACTGAACGCACAGCGCTCCTTCATCTCCCTGACCTATCTGGGCGAGAGCGCCAGAGTACTTGGCAACCGGGATCAGCTGGATGAGCTGTGCCAGAACCTGTGCGACAACGCCATCCGCTACAATCGACCCGGCGGCAAGGTCCAGCTCATCACCTCCTGCACCCGGGACGGCCATTGTACCCTGACCGTCAAGGATAACGGCATCGGCATTCCGAAAGACGCGCAGTCCAGCGTGTTCGAACGCTTCTACCGGGTGGATAAGAGCCGGAGCAAGGCCACCGGCGGCACCGGTCTGGGGCTGGCTATTGTCAAGCACATTGCCCGCATCCACAACGCCCGCATCAAGCTGGAAAGCGAAGTGAACGTTGGTACCACCATCACCATCGTTTTTGAGACTGCCCACTAAAACTGCAAAAAACTCACGTCTGCCTGCACCTGCGGGCAGACGTTTTTTGTAGTCAGCGCTTCTCGCCCTGTTCCCTGCTTCAGCGCCCGAACTGCTCCCAGAGAGAGCAGATCATACCCGTTTTCCCAGCAGCGCTGAACGGTCTGCACGCAGAGTTGCTCCAGCGCCGCACACTGTGCTGCTGTGGGCAGAGCTGTGCCCGCCCTGCGCTGGCCGGTCAGGGTCACGGCAAAGCCATCTTCTACAGCTTCCACCGATACCACACAACGCCGGAACGTCACCTGCCCACTACCCAGCGGAAAAGTGTGTTCTCCGCTCTGACCCAGCAGCAATTGTGCCATCTGGCTCTCTGCCGGGGTGAGCCGGGTGTTCCCTGTTTCGGTGAGCAGAAGCATTTCCTCCGCATTCTCAATGGCACCATCCGTCAGGATGAGTACCGGGGCCAAAAGAGCGTTCCGGCTCTCGTATAGGTGCGGAGCCTGCGGTGCGGCTTCCTTCACGACCTGCAAAAGCTGTTCCGGGAACAGTTCGTTTTCTCCGTCTGCTGCGGCCAGTTCTTCTCCGGAAAGATCCATGCAGAGGACCCGGGCAGACAAGCCCTGCACCGGCTCCTCTTTCAACACGGTCTCCGCCTGTCGAATGGTTTTTAAAGTTGTTTCGGCATTCAAAAGCAGATACTCGCACAGCCGGTAGCTTGCTTTACGGGGCAGGCCACGCTCGGCTTCAGTCAGAGCCGTTTGCAGGGTGTTTCCCCGCCCCGTGCAGAGCTGTACCTTTGCGGCGGCATCAGAAGCATCGGCAGCGGCTTCCGGAAACTGGTAGAGCAGGCTCACCATCCAACTCTGCACCGCCACCGTGGGTGGGGTAAGAATCAAGGCACGCACCATGCTTTTCTCGGTATTCTCTGCCCGCAAAAATACCCCGCACCAGAGCACCAACACCCCTGCCGCCAGCCACCGGAGGCCACGCTGTTGGCCCGTCATGCGTTTTCCTCCGCAGGCGTAGCCCTGCCCCACAGCCGCCCGGCCAATTGACGCACCACCTGCACCAGCACGCAGAACCGGAACATTGCCGCTGCCAACCAGACCAGCAGCACAAGGGCATCAAACTGGGAGATGCTGCCCAGCCTGCCCGCCCACAAAAGCTCGATGCCGGGCAGGGTATTCCCCGCCCCAAACACCAGTTCCATGCAGAGCGCAAAGCTGCCAGCCAGTATAAAAGCTTTCACCGGAAGCCAGACAGCGCACCGCACCTGCTTTGCCGGGCAGAACAGCGGTAGGGCGAAGTATTCCGGATACAGGGGCAGGATAATCGTTTGAGCATCAGCTTGCATCATCAGACTTTCCCAGTGGAACTGGCCATTCAGCCCCAGCAGGCAGAGCAAACCCGCCAGCGCCGCCGCCCAGCACAGGATCGGCGCACAACGGACCAGTACGGCAGGTTCCAGCTTCCATCCTGCCCAGAGCATCAGCGGGAGAAGCCCCAGCATGGCCATGGAAGAAAAATTCCCCCAGCAAAGCTCCTGCGCCTGACGGAAGATCTCCACAGCCTCCCAGACAAACCAGAGTCCCAGCCCGCCGCAGACTACCCGGGAACGCAAGTCTGTACCCAAAAAACTGCCTGCACGCTGCTCTGCCCCGGCTGTCAGGGCGGTGATCAGAACCAGCGCCAGTGTCATGGGCAGGCCGCGAAGCAGAAAACTGCGGGCTGTTACAGGCGCACCCGTCTGTAACACACACCGAGCGAACTCCGCAGTGAGCACACTCAGGGTCAGTGTTTTTTCAGAGAAACAGGATCGTTCCAACTTCAACCACCTCGTTTTTGCCAAATGGTAAAGGGCCGCCAGGAAAGTTTTGGGTAGCTGCGCCGGGTCACACCGTCCGGCGAGAGCGGCACCTCGGGAAATACGGCATCCCGCAGGTAGGGCACACCCAGCGCCGAGACCCGGGTCAGCCCAAATAACACGCCCAGTGCGCAGGCGGCAAGTCCCACCGGGCCAGCCACCCCTGCTGCCAGCAGCACCACCAGCCGCAGAACAGTCGCCACCTCATAAAGCGAGGGCGTGACGAACACCGCAATGGACGCGGCAGCGGCGGTCAGGATGACCGGTGTGCTCATCAGTCCGGCAGCGATGGCGGCATCCCCGATGATGAGGGCAGCGATCAGGCTGACAGAGTGCCCCAGGGTCTGGGGCATCCGCAGGCCAGCCTCCCGAATGATCTCCAGCATCAGGATCACCAGAAGCATTTCCCCAAACAGCGGCAGCGGCGTAGCCTGCTCGGCGGCCTCGATTTTGAACAGTAGTTGGGGCGGCAGGAGTTCTGGCAGGTAGACCGCCCAGCAGACGAACACGCCCGGCAGGAAAATGCTCAGGTAGAACGAGATATATTTCAGCACCCGCAGAAAGGATGCAAAATAGGCCGTTCCTGCATAGTCATCCAGGCATTCAAAGTTTTCGCAGAACAGGGTGGGCAGGATCAGCGCTGAGGGGCTGCCATTGACCAGAATGACGAATTTCCCCTCCCGCAGCTTTGCCGCTGCCACAATAGGCCGTTCAGTATAGCGCACGGGGGCAAATGTGCGGATCTTACAGGGAAAGAGCCATGGCACAAAGTAGCTGGAATCCAAAAGCAGCTGCGGCCTGGCCCGCTGCAAGGTCTGCCGCACCTTTTGCACCGCTTTTGGGTCTGCCGTATCCCGGCAGTAACAGAGAGCATACTCCGTTTTCATCTCACAATCGGCTTGACCGATCTCAATGACCAGAGCATCATTGCGGAAGCACCGCCGCAGCAGGCTGGTATTCACCCGGAGCAGATCCGCAAAGCCTTCCCGGGAGCCGCGGAGATTTCCCTCCCCTGCCGGTTCATCCACCGAGCGGGCGTTCAGGCTTTGCACCGAAAAGGCGATACCTTTTGCGCATCCGTCCAGCAAAAGCACTGCCATGCCCGCCGTCAGCCGCCGGATCAGGGCATCCCAGTTCTCCACAGGGGCAGGCTCTGCGGGCAGTGCGGAGTGCTCAAACAACAGCGCAAACACCTGTTCCCCCGTCAGCTGTTCTGCCGGGCCGGGCGGTGTGCGGCGGCTGGCGGCATCCAGCAGCAGCTGCCACAGCCCTTTCAGGCTGGCCATTCCATCAAACAAAACGATAGCTCCCTTGCAGTGGTAAAGCTCAAGCTCCTTCGCATAAAAATCTGCCGATCGGCCAAACCTAGCGTTGAGCTCCGCAAGATTTGCCGCCAGATGGCTGGAAAGCTGTTCCATTTTGCCGCCCCCTTTCTGGTAGCTTGTCCGCCGGGGCGGTGGTTATACGCTGGGAGGTGTTCCGGTTTGAAACTCTTGATCTTCCGTACCATCCTGATCTATCTCTGCGTCCTATTTGCCATGCGGCTGATGGGCAAACGTCAGCTGGGGGAACTGCAGCCTGAGGAATTGGTATCTACCATCCTCATCTCCAATCTGGCTTCCATCTCCATTGAATCTGAAGAAGTACCGGTCACAGCCAGCCTGATCCCCCTCTTTCTCATTGCGGCGCTGGAGCTTTTTGGGTCGATCCTCAGCTTCAGGAGCCAGCGCTTTTTCAACCTGATGTCCGGGCGGCCCAAAACCGTCATCCTGAATGGTGAGATCGATCAGAACGCCCTGCGCACCCTGCGGCTGACTGCCGCCGATCTGATGGAGGCGCTGCGCGGCAAAGATGTGTTCGACCCCCGGGATGTCTCCTATGCGGTCGTGGAGACCAACGGCAGTCTCTCAGTGGCTCTGCGTCCGGAAAAGGAACCGGCCACCCTCGCCGACCTTGGGGCAAGGGTACAGAGGGCACAGGCCACCATCCCCTTTGTGCTGGATGGTCAGGTGCTTGCCGAAAACCTGACCACCTGCGGCAAGGATGCTGCCTGGCTGGAACGCACCGCACAGGCCAACAGCCTGCTTCTGGAAGAGATCCTGATCCTGGCGGGCAACGATACCGAGGATTATTTTCTGCTGAAAAAGGAGCCTCGTCAAACGGCGGGGCTCCGGCAAGGGGGTGCGGCATGAAACGTATTTATGTCTGCATTGGCATCGTAGTCCTGCTGCTGGCGGCAGCCTTTTACAGCAGCTTCCGGGTACAGCAATTCGCCGAGGATATCTCCGAAGACATCGACACCGCCATGGAGGATATCCGGAACAGCGATCTGACCGGTGCGCGGCAGGCACTGGCCGAAGGAGCCGAGCTCTGCGACACCATGCGGGAGGGCATGAACCACCTGCTCCGCACGCAGGACTTCACGGAGCTGGAAGCTGCCCTGCGCGCCGCTGATGGCCACCTGGAACTGAATGCACCCGAGGAAGCCTTCGGGGAACTGCGCCGGGCGCAGGTTCAGGTAGAGACCCTGGCCTGGCTCTCCCATCGTATTCTTTGAGGGTATTTGTACTGAGCTGAACAGTTGAGGTGAGCACAACAAAAAGCCAGGCTTTCTCGTGAAGTTCACGAAAAAGTCTGGCTTTTAACGCTGGAACCTTAGTTTTTCTCTTTGCGGTCGCCCATCAGTTTTTTAAGCTCCGTGAAAAAGCTCTCGACATCGGCAAACTGCTGGTAAACCGAAGCAAAGCGGACATAGGCCACTTCATCGATCTTTTTCAGCTCCTGCATGGTCAGTTCACCAATGCGCACACTGGACACCTCGCGGTCATAGGAGCTCATCAGGCTTTGCTCAATGCTGCTGACAGCCCGTTCCAGTGCATCGTAGCTCACCGGGCGCTTGGCGCAGGCCCGCAGCATTGCGTTGAGCAGCTTTTGACGATCAAAAGGCTCACGGGAGTTATCCTTTTTGATGACGATCAGCGGGACGGTCTCCACCACTTCATAGGTCGTAAACCGCATGCGGCAGCGCAGACACTCGCGGCGGCGGCGGATCCGCTCACCGTCTTCGGTCGGGCGGGAATCGATGACCTTGGATTCCTCATCGCCGCAATAGGGACATTTCATAAATCGTTCCTCCTGATGTTGGTTCTTGGCCTGTCGGGCAAAACACGGTCAGGCTTTTTTGGTTTCAGCCTTTTTGCTCTTGTGGTCGTTCCACAGCACCCAGGCGGAAGTGGAAACACAGAGCGAGGTATACACGCCGCTCAGCATACCCATCATCAGCGGGAAGGCAAAGGTGAAGATGCTGTCCAGGCCGTACAGCTTGGAGACCACGCACATCACACCCAGTGCCATCACAGTGGTCACCGTAGTGATGATGGTACGGCGGGCAGACTGGTTGACCGAGTGGTTGACCAGCTCCTCGAACGGGGTCTTTTTCCCCATCAGGGCACGGTTCTCGCGGATGCGGTCATAGACCACAACCGTATCGTTGATCGAGTAGCCCAGAATGGTCAGCATGGCGGCAATAAAGTTGCCGTCCAGCGGGGTGCGCAGCAGCACAAAGGTGCCAAACACCACCATCAGGTCGTTCAACAGGGCCAGCACAGCCATCAGGCCGCCGGTCAGGCCGCCGATCTTCTTGAAACGGAAACCGATATACAGCAGGATGAGCAGCAGGGAGAACACCACAGCCACCAGACTCTTCTGCAGGAACTTGGTGCCCATGGCAGCGCTGACATTGCTCAGGGACAGCTGGGCAAAGGCATTGTCCGGGTACTGTTCGTTCAGGGAGGTCAGCAGATTCTCCACCTGATCGGTGGTCACGGTCTCGTTGCCGGGCATGGAGATCTTCAGGGTCTGCTCCCCGGTGGCGACATTCTCGCCGGTCTGCAGGGTCAGGCCGTTGTTTTCCAGTGCGGTGGAGGCGGTCTTCTGAACTTCGGAGGTGCTGATCTCACCCTGATAGCTCAGGGTGATCATGGCACCGCCCGTAAACTCCGTATCCAGCCGGACACCGAACACTGCAGCACACAGGATGATGGCCGCCATCAGGCAGGTGGAGATGGTCAGGAAGCGCTTGCGCAGGCCCACAAAGTCGATGGGCTTCTTTTCCTTGACTTCCTTGCCGGGCTTGACAGCACCATAGAGCCAGGGATTCCGCAGGGCCTTGATGGAGGCTGCACCACGGATCATCACACGGGTGGCAAACACGCCGAACACAAAGTTCAGCAGAACACCGGTCAGCAGCGTGTAGCCAAAGGCGTAGATGGTGCCTGCTGTGGAGGGCCCAAAAGCGAAGAACACGAAGTGCAGGGCCTTGGCGAACAGGCCATCCGAGGGGCCGAAGGCACCCATCAGCACGATCGCCACAATGACAATGGTCACGTTGCCATCAATGATGGGGGTCAGGCCGCGGGCAAAGCCGCTCTTGAGCGCGCCATCCAGCGATTTGCCGTTGTTCAGCTCCTCCTTGATGCGCTCGGCGGTGATGACGTTGGCATCCACGCCCATACCAATGGCCAGGATGATACCTGCGATGCCGGGCAGAGTCAGGGTAAAGCTCTCAAACACCGGGAAATAGCCGGAGACGAAAGCCAACGTTGCCGCCACCTGACCGGCCAGTGCAATGCAGGCCAGGAAGCCGGGCAGACGATACAGCAGAGTCATCAGCACCACGATGAGGGCATAGGCAATGAGTCCGGCCAGCACCATGGCGCTCAGGCTGTTCTCGCCCAGGCTGGGGCTGACGGTGGAATAGCTGTCCACAGTCAGGGCAAAAGGCAGTGCACCGGAATTGATCTGGCGGGCCATCTTGACCACGTCCTCCTGCGTGAAGGGATTGGACGCGGAACTGGTGATGATGGCGGCACCATCGGTGATGGCCGCATTGACCGTTGCCGTGCTCACGTTCTGATCATCCAGCCAGATGCTGATGGTTCCACTGTTCTGGTAGAGCTCCGTGGTGGCATCCCCGAAGGCCTTGGCACCCTCGTCGTTGAACTTGAGGGCCACATAATATTCGGATGTACTGCCGCTCACCGGGCCGTACTGAGCAGCTGCGCTCTCGACCATGGAGCCGTCCAGGATCAGTTCACCGTCTGCGCTGCTCCCCTTGCGGAAGGTCAGGTAGGCGGTGCTGCCGATCTCTTCAATGGCGGCTTCGGGGTCAAAATCGGTCTCGCCGGACTGCCACGGAAACTCCAGGATCAGGCGGTCGGAGTCATAATCCACATACAGCTCGTAGTCGGTCACGTTCAGGCCGACCAGACGATTCTCAATGACCAGCTGGGCAGCGTCCAGCTGATCATCGGTGGCATCGTAGTTGTCCGAGGGGGCAAACGTTACGTTGACACCGCCCTTGATATCCACGCCAAAGCGGATATCCTGCGCTCCCTTGATGTAGGTCTTGGTCACATCACCGTACTTGACTGCCACACCAAAGAATGCCGTGTAGACAAACGCGGCGATCAGGAGCACTGTGACAACAAGCTGCCATGCTTTGCCTTTCGTCTTCATAAAAAACAGGAAACCTCCAAAATATAATAAACCTCCGCCGCGCAGAAAAACCTCTGCACGGAGGAGATTTTTTGCAGAATAAAACCCTTACTCTGCCTTTTCGGCCAGCAGCTTTTCGATGACTGCCAGCTTTACGCAGACGCAGAGCAGATCAGATGCGGTCTCCACCTCGTCCAGGCTGGGATAGGTGGGCGCGATACGCAGGTGAGAATCCTGCGGGTCCTTGTGGTAGGGATAGGCGGAACCGGCACCGGTCAGGGTCAGACCGCACTCCTTGCACAGCTGGGCCACACGCTTGGCGCAGCCGGGCATAACGTACAGGCTGATGAAGTAACCGCCCTTGGGGTTCGTCCAGTGGGCGATGTCGCCGCAGGGAGTCAGCTCCTCGGAAAAGGCCGTCTTGACGGCATCAAAGCAGGGGATCAGGCGGCGGCGGTGCTTTGCCATGTGGGCCAGCACACCCTCTTTGTTCTTCAGGAAGCGGACATGGCGCAGCTGGTTCATCTTATCATAGCTGATGATCATCACGGAGAAGCGCTTGCAGATATACTTCATGGAGTCCACGCTGCATGCAATGGCGGAAACACCTGCACCGGGGAAGGTGATCTTGCTGGTGGAGGTGAACATGAACACACGGTTCTCCGTGCCGTACTTCTTGCTCTCGTTCAACAGAACCGGGGTCTCGATGATCTCCTCGGTCAGATGGTGGACGATGTAAGCTTCATCCCAGAAGATCTTGAAATCAGGAGCAGCGGTCTTCATCTTGGCCATCCGGTCAATGGTCTCATCGCTGTAAGTATAACCATCCGGGTTGGAATACTGGGGCACGCACCAGATGCCCTTGATGGTGTCATCCTCGGCCACCAGCTTCTCCACAATGTCCATATCGGGACCATTGGGGGTCATGGGTACGCTGATCAGCTCAAAGCCGTACTCCTCAGTGATGGCAAAGTGGCGGTCATAGCCGGGCACCGGGCAGAGGAACTTGCGCTTTTCCACCTGAGACCAGGGGCAGGGAGACTCAGGGAAGCCGAACACATAGCCAATGTTGATGAGGTTGTACATCAGCTGCAGGCTGGAGTTTCCGCCCACGAACACTTCCTCGGGCTTGACACCGAACACATCCGCAAACAGGACGCGAGCCTCGTGCAGGCCCTCAAGATCACCATAGTTGCGGGCATCGGTGCCTGCGTCGGTGGTGTAATCGTTCATCTGCAGCAGACCCATTGCCAGATCCATCTGGTGAGGGCCGGGCTTGCCACGGGCCATGTTCAGCTTCAGGTTCATGGCCAGAAACTTTTTGTACTGCTCATTCAGCTTTGCCTTTTCGGCAGTGAGCTCCTCACGATTCATCTCAAGATAGTTTGCCATTGAAAAACACACTCCTTTATCGTACTTCCAATTTCCCACAGTATCCGATGCCGGGTGTTTCAGGAGTTCCTGCCAGAGAGTTCTCCCACCACAGTCATCCAGACTTTATTATTATACCGCAACTCCGGGCGCGAAACAAGCAAATTGCAAAAAAAGCCCCGCCAAAGCCGAAGCATTTGGCAGGGCATCCCTTCCCTGCTGTCTGCAGAGTGCAGATATCAGCTCAGGGCGGTCTGGTTCTTATACCGTTTGCGCACAGCGCCGTATTCCAGATGGGCCTCGCCGCCCTCCACGGTGTCCTTGTCGATGGTGACACGGATGATGGTGGGGTCATTGGGCACATCATACATGACAGGCAGCAGAATGCCTTCCATCACGCTGCGCAGACCGCGGGCACCGGTCTTGCGCTCAATGGTCTTGCGGGCGATGGCGTGGAGGGCCTCATCGGTGAACTCCAGCTCTACACTGTCCATGCTCAGCAGTTCCTTGTACTGCTTGACCAGGCTGTTGCGGGGCTCCTTGAGCACGCGCACCAGTGCATCCTCGTCCAGATCGTCCAGCACAGTGATGACCGGCAGACGGCCGATCAGCTCAGGGATCAGGCCAAACTTGACCAGATCGTGAGGCTCCACCTTGCGCAGCAGGGCACGCTGGGCATCCTCGGAGTTGTCCTTCAGGCTGCTGCCGAAGCCCAGTGCAGAGCGATCAGTGCGGCGCAGGATGTATTTATCCAGGCCATCAAAGGCACCGCCGCAGATGAACAGGATGTTGGTGGTATCGATCTGGATAAACTCCTGCTGGGGGTGCTTGCGGCCGCCATTGGGCGGCACGTTGCTCACAGTGCCCTCCAGGATCTTCAGCAGCGCCTGCTGCACACCCTCGCCGCCCACATCACGGGTGATGGAGGGATTCTCGCTCTTGCGGGTGATCTTGTCGATCTCATCAATGTAGATGATACCCACCTGTGCCTTCTGCACATCAAAATCCGCCGCCTGAAGCAGCTTGAGCAGGATGTTCTCCACATCCTCACCCACATAGCCGGCCTCGGTCAGGGTAGTGGCATCCGCAATGGCGAAGGGCACCCCCAGCATCTTGGCCAGGGTCTGAGCCAGCAGAGTCTTGCCGACACCGGAGGGGCCCAGCAGCAGAACGTTGGACTTCTGCAGTTCCACATCCGCACCTTTGCCGCTCAGGATGCGCTTATAATGGTTGTAAACGGAGACCGCCAGCACACGCTTGGCCTCATCCTGACCAATGACATATTGGTCCAGCCCGTTCTTGATCTCAGCCGGGGTCAGGATATTGATATCCAGACCATCCACAGCCTGCATCCGGGTACGGCTTGCGCCGCGGCCCGGGCGGCCGTTTGCTTCCGGGTGCTCCGGCTGATCCGAGAGCAGATCATGGCACAGGCCGATGCACTCGCTGCAGATGTTGACACCGGGGCCGATGATCATCCGTTCCACTTCGTCCTGATGTTTGCCGCAGAAGCTGCACACCAGGTCTTTTTCATTCTTGCCGGAATTGTTGTTTGCCATAACTGTTATTCCTTATTCTGGGTCTTTGCGCGCAGGGCTCTCCCCCGCACCGTTCAGTTTCAGCGGTGGGCGATGACCTCATCGATCAGGCCGTATTCCTTGGCTTCCAGCGCGGTCATATAGTTGTCGCGCTCGGTGTCCAGCTGGATCTTCTCCAGCGGCTGGCCGGTGTATTCGCTGAGCATGTGATTCATCTTATCGCGGATATACACCATGTGCTCGGCGTGGATCTTGATATCGGTGGTCTGGCCGGAAAGGCCGCCGCCCTGACCGCCAATCAGCGGCTGATGGATCAGGATCTCAGAGTTGGGCAGGGCAAAGCGCTTGCCCTTGGTGCCGCTTGCCAGCAGGAAGGCACCCATGGAAGCGGCCATGCCCATGCAGATGGTGGAGACATCACACTTGATATACTGCATGGTATCGTGAATGGCCATACCCGCGCTAATGGAGCCGCCGGGGCTGTTGATATACAGGCTGATATCCTTGTCCGGGTCCTGCCCTTCCAGGTACAGCAGCTGCGCCACCACAAGGCTTGCGGAGGTGTCGTTGACATCCTCACTCAGAACGATGATGCGGTCATTCAGCAGACGGGAGAAGATATCATAGGAACGCTCACCATGTGCCGACTGTTCGACAACGTAAGGAACAAAACTCATAAAGTTCGCCTCCTGATACGAAAAATGATTCTATTTGCAAAATTGACCGATACGGCAAAAGAAACAGGGCCGTATCGGTCAATTTTAACAACCTTTGTTTACAGGGTACGCTTCAAACAGCGTTTCCTGCAAATTGCGGCCTTGGCAGCTGGATTATTCAGCGTCCTCGGTCTTTTCAGCCTCAGCGGCCTTCTCCACGATGTTGGCGTGGCTCTTGATGAAGTCGATGGCCTTGTTGATTGCCAGATCCTTCTTCAGGTCGTCAACGTTGACCAGCTCACGGACCTTGTCCTCTTCCATCTTGTACTGGTCAGCGATGCGCTTGATCTCAGCGGAGACATCCTCCTCGGAAGCCTCGATGTTCTCAGCAGCGGCAACAGCCTCCAGAGCCAGGCGGATCTTGACCTGCTTCTCAGCCTGAGGCATGAAGGAAGCACGGAACTGATCCACGGTCTGGCCCATATACTTCAGGTAGTCTTCCAGGCGCAGACCCTGCTGCTCCACACGGAAGGCGAAGTCATTGACCATCTCGTCCATACGGGTATCGTACATCGCCTGGGGGATCTCAGCCTCCATGCTCTCGATGACCTGATCGACCAGAGCGTTCTCAACAGCCAGGTCATCCTGCTTGTCCAGCTGCTCCTGGTTGTTCTTGCGGATGGACTCCTTGAACTCTTCCAGAGTGTCGTACTCGGAGCAGTCCTTAGCCAGCTCGTCATCCAGAGCGGGCAGTTCCTTGTACTTGACCTCGTGCAGCTTGATCTTAAAGACAGCAGCCTTGCCAGCCAGCTCAGCAGCCTGATACTCCTCGGGGAAGGTAACGTTCACGTCGAACTCCTCACCGGCGGAGTGGCCAACGATCTGATCCTCGAAGCCGGGGATGAAGGAGCCGCTGCCCAGGGTCAGGTTGTAGTGCTCAGCCTTGCCGCCCTCAAAAGCGACACCGTCCACAAAGCCCTCGAAGTCGATATCAGCGATATCGCCATTCTCAGCAGCACCCTCACGGGTCAGCTCACGGGCGTTGCGCTCCTGCACGCGCTTCAGCTCTGCATCGACGGCCTCGTCGGTAACAGTATGGACAGTCTTCTCAACGGTCAGACCGTTGTAGTTGCCGATCTTGACTTCGGGCATCACAGCGACCTTGACGGTCAGGGTCACGCCCTCGGTCTCGCTGGCAGCATCCACAGAAACCTCGGGACGGCCAACGGGCTCGATGCCGGCTTCCTTCACAGCTGCCTCGTAAGCAGCGGGGAACAGCTCATTGATGGCATCATAGGTAAAGACATCAGCGCCGTACATCTTCTCGATCAGAGAACGGGGAGCCTTGCCCTTGCGGAAGCCGGGCACGGAGTACTTCTTGCCCTCCTTCTTGAAGACATCGGCCACTGCGCCCTTAAAGGCCTCAGCGTCGATAGAGAACTGCAGCTCTGCCATGCTCTTCTCGAGCTTTTCGCACTTGATGAAATTCATTTTGTGTATCCTCCACTCAAAAATTCTATTGCGTTGGGGACAGGTTTTCTTTCCTGTCTCCTGCAACCGCGCACCGCGTCCTGTATTTTCTGTTTGCGAAATGCGGGGACGCGCGCGCTCAATTGGGTGCAACAATCGCGTCAAAACTTATTATAGCACGTTCCAGACACAATTGCCAGACCAAATTTTGACTTTTTGTTCTTTTTGCCCACACTTCCCGCCTTTAATTGATGCGATAGGGGCAGAAACGCAGGCCATCGGCACTGACAAGCTTATACCGGATGCCGTCCACATCGCCCTGCACCGCGTACCGGATGGCGTTTCCGTGCAGGTGGCCGTAGTAACAGCGGGTGATGCCGTAGGCCTTCAAGGTGGCCACGATCTCAGGGGCGCTGGTGCCGGTGTAGACCGGCGGGTAATGCAGGAACACCAGCTTCTCCAACCCCGGTTCCGCAGCATCCAGGCTCATTTTCAAGCGCCCGATCTCGCGGTTCATCACTTTTTCATCGTGGGGTTCTCCCACATCGAACAGCCAGCCCCGGGTGCCGCACAGCGCATACCCCTCCACAGAGTAGGAGTTGTTGTGCAGAATGTGCAGGGTGTCAAAGCCCTCAGCCTTGAGGTAGGCGTTCATCTTGTTGGCCGTGGTCCACCAGTAATCGTGGTTTCCCTTCATGATCAGCTTCTGGCCGGGAAGCTCCTGTAAAAACGCAAAATCCCTGCGCGTATCGTTCAAGCGCATGGCCCAGCTGATATCCCCCGCCAGCACGATGGTGTCCTCGGGTTTGATCAGTTTGCGCCAGTTGCGCTCCAACCGCTCCACATAGCCGTTCCACCCCGGAAAAACATCCATGGGTTTGGAAGCGCCCAGTGAAAGATGGGTATCGCCAAGCACATAAAGTGCCATTCATTTTTCTCCTGTTCTAAGTCCGGCAGGACAAGGTTTATTCCTGATAGCTCAGCGCCACCTGCGCGATCTGCTCCGGGTCGATGACGGTATTGAACCGCTCGGCCTTCTGCCGCAGGGCAGCAAGGCTTGCGGGTGCAGTGCGGCCGGTGGCTGCTTCCAGCTCCTGCATGGCCTCAAAGTCGTTCTGCGGGGCAGTGTGGCCCAGAGCCTCCAACACGCTGCGGGGGAACTTGTAGGGGGAGGCGGTGGACAGCACCACCATGGGCACACCCTCGCGCTTGTGACGGCCCGCCACATGGAAAGCCACAGCGGTGTGAGTGTCGCAGAGATAGCCATCCTGCTCATAGCGGGCACGAATCTCCCCTGCCACCTCTGCCTCACTGCTCCAGCCGCAGCCAAAGCTCTCCTGAATGGCGGCCAGCGTCTCGGGCCGGACAGTATAGCTGCCGGTCTCAGACAGGCTCTTCATCAGGCTTGCCACCTCGGCATCGCTGCCGGTGACGTGATAGAGCAGGCGCTCCAGATTGGAAGACACCAAAATATCCATACTGGGAGAAGTGGTCTTGACGAACTCCCGCTTGGCAGTGTAAGTGCCAGTGGTCAGGAAGTCGGTCAGGACGTTGTTCTCATTGGAAGCACAGATCAGTCGGCCCACCGGCAGGCCCATCTGCTTTGCATAGTAGCCCGCCAGAATATCGCCAAAATTGCCCGTAGGCACACAGAAGTCCACCTTGTCACCAAAGCGCACCTTCCCTGCCTTGAGCAGCTGGGCGTAGGCGGCAAAGTAGTAGACGATCTGCGGCACCAGACGGCCCCAGTTGATGGAGTTTGCACTGGACAGGCGGATGTTCCGCTTTGCCAGCTCGGCAGCAATGGCCGGGTCGCCAAAGACCTTTTTCACGCCGGTCTGGGCATCATCGAAGTTGCCGCGCACAGCGTAGACCGCCACATTTTCGCCTTCCTGGGTCACCATCTGCAGGCGCTGGATCTCACTGGTGCCGCCCGTGGGGAAGAACACCGCGATCTCCACACCCGGGATATCGTGGTAGCCATCCAGCGCAGCCTTTCCGGTATCGCCGCTTGTCGCCACCAGGATCAGTGTTTTTTCGGTGCGGTCCAGATTTTTCTTTGCCTCCACCAGCAGCTTCGGCATCAGCTGCAGGGCGTAATCCTTGAAGGCGCAGGTCGGGCCGTGCCACAGCTCCAGAGAGTACACCTCATCCGAAACAGGGGCCAGATAGCCCGCCTTTCCACTAAAGGCCGCACCATAGGTGGCCCTGGCGGCCTCCTGCAGGAACTCCTGCGAATAATCGGTCAGATACTGCCCCACAATGGCAGCCGCCATCTCGGGATAATCCAGCGCACAGATCGCCTTGACATCCACCTGCGGAAAGCTCTGCGGAACAAACAGACCGCCCTCATCCGACAGGCCCTGTGCAATGGCCTGAGAGGCACTTACCACGCGGTTATGATCTCTCGTGCTAAAAAACTGCATTGTCGTCGCTCCTTTTTGCCAGCGGGCCCCCCCGCATTGACCCCATGTTTGCGGCAGCGGCAAAAGCCGTTTTCTGCCTTTTCCCACCGATGCACCCCGCATTACGCGGTAAATGCACCCTTTATAATATGTACCATCCAGCGCCCGCTGTCAAGAGGGGTCACCTCGGCAACGTCAAAACGAACCGGTTCATCACTCTGTCCGGTCTGCTGGAGATAATATTCTGCGGTGCGGATGAGCCTGCGCTGCTTGGCAAGGGTCACGGCCGCGGCGGGTGCAGCCAGCGGGTCGGGGCTGCGGGTCTTGACCTCACAGAGCACCAGTGTGCCGTCCGGCTCCCGCAGGATGAGGTCGATTTCCCCCATCCTAGTGCGGTAGTTGTGGGCCACCAGCTCACACCCCTGCTTCTGGTAATACCGCGCGGCCACAGCCTCGCCGGTGCGGCCGGTCTCGGCCCGGTCCATCACTTGCCCTCCGGCCAATAGCCCTGTTTTTTCAGGAAACTGCGGCGGTAGAAGGGCTGGATCCCGTACTGTTCGATCAGTTCATAATGGAGCCTGGTCGGGTAACCCTTGTGTTTTGCCAGCTGATACTGCGGGTACTGCTTGTCCAGCTCCAGCATATAGCGATCCCGGCTGACCTTGGCCAGAATGGACGCTGCACCGATGCTGGCACTGGTGGCATCTCCCTTGACCACCGGCTGGGCTGGGATCTGCAGGCCCGCCGGGACACGGTTACCGTCCACCAGCACAAGGTTGGGCACGATGTCCAGCTCTTCCACGGCCCGCTTCATGCCGCCCATGGTGGCGTTGAGGATGTTGTCGCGGTCGATGATGTCCGGCCCCACGAACACGATCCGGTAGGCCAGGGCCTTTTCTTTGATCTCGTCGAACAGGGCATCCCGCTTTTTCTCGGTGAGCTTTTTGGAATCGTTGATGCCCTGCACCGGGTTCTCCGGGTCCAGGATGCAGGCCGCTACGCAGACCGGGCCGCACAGCGGGCCGCGGCCTGCTTCGTCCACCCCGGCAAAACAGCCGTACTGCGCCCGTACAGCGGCGTCGTATTCGTACAGCGGGGCCGAGATCTCCTCGTCCGAGCGGCGTTTCATTCCTCATCCTCCTCGGCAAAATCGACCAGATCATCCCGCTGCGGCGGGCGCTCCAGCGAGATGCGGCCCCACTTGCAGGCACGGAATTCGTCCACCAGC
>ERZ773186.1200-NODE-1200-length-22168-cov-25.081445_pt1 | contig 22168 bp, 18 predicted proteins | sample MGYA00581000_ERZ773186 | MGnify/ENA primary metagenome ERZ773186 (study PRJEB29015, sample SAMEA2737752) | human gut metagenome | biome: human gut; feature: human-associated habitat; material: faeces | place: China | collected 2012 ...
AAACAGCTATGTGTACGCCGAATCTGGCCTGGTCACCACCGTCGGGGTGAAAGATTTGGTGGTAGTGCAGACCAAAGATGCGGTGCTGATTGCCGACCGTAACGCGGTGCAGGATGTGAAAAAAGTGGTCGAGCAGATCAAAGCCGATGGTCGCCATGAGCATCGGGTGCATCGCGAAGTGTATCGTCCGTGGGGCAAATATGACTCTATCGACGCGGGCGACCGCTACCAGGTGAAACGCATCACCGTGAAACCGGGCGAAGGCTTGTCGGTACAGATGCACCATCACCGCGCGGAACACTGGGTGGTGGTCGCGGGAACGGCAAAAGTCACCATTGACGGTGATATCAAACTGCTTGGTGAAAACGAGTCCATTTATATTCCGCTGGGGGCGACGCACTGCCTGGAAAACCCGGGGAAAATTCCGCTCGATTTAATTGAAGTGCGCTCCGGCTCTTATCTCGAAGAGGATGATGTGGTGCGCTTCGCGGATCGCTACGGACGGGTGTAAACGTCGCATCAGGCGCTGTTTGTCGGATGCGGCGTGAACGCCTTATCCGACCTACGGTTCGGATTTGTAGGCCTGATAAGACGCGGCAGCGTCGCATCAGGCAATGAATGCGAAACCGAGATGTAAATAACTACAAAAACAAAATTGGCCGTTTCGGTCAGGGCCAACTATTGCCTGAAAAAGGGTAACGACATGAAAAAATTAACCTGCTTTAAAGCCTATGATATTCGCGGGAAATTAGGCGAAGAACTGAATGAAGATATTGCCTGGCGCATTGGTCGCGCCTATGGCGAATTTCTCAAACCGAAAACCATTGTGTTAGGCGGTGATGTCCGCCTCACCAGCGAAACCTTAAAACTGGCGCTGGCGAAAGGTTTACAGGATGCGGGCGTCGATGTGCTGGATATTGGCATGTCCGGCACCGAAGAGATCTATTTCGCCACGTTCCATCTCGGCGTGGATGGCGGCATTGAAGTTACCGCCAGCCATAATCCGATGGATTATAACGGCATGAAACTGGTGCGCGAAGGGGCTCGCCCAATCAGCGGTGATACCGGACTGCGCGACGTCCAGCGTCTGGCAGAAGCCAACGACTTTCCTCCCGTCGATGAAACCAAACGCGGTCGCTATCAGCAAATCAACCTGCGTGACGCTTACGTTGATCACCTGTTCGGTTATATCAATGTCAAAAACCTCACGCCGCTCAAGCTGGTGATTAACTCCGGGAATGGTGCAGCGGGTCCGGTGGTGGACGCCATTGAAGCCCGCTTTAAAACCCTCGGCGCGCCCGTGGAATTGATCAAAGTGCACAACACGCCCGACGGCAATTTCCCCAACGGTATTCCTAACCCGCTGCTGCCTGAATGCCGCGACGACACCCGCAATGCGGTCATCAAACACGGCGCGGATATGGGCATTGCCTTTGATGGCGATTTTGACCGCTGTTTCCTGTTTGACGAAAAAGGGCAGTTTATCGAGGGCTACTACATTGTCGGCCTGCTGGCAGAAGCGTTCCTCGAAAAAAATCCCGGCGCGAAGATCATCCATGATCCGCGTCTCTCCTGGAACACTATTGATGTGGTGACTGCCGCAGGCGGCACCCCGGTAATGTCGAAAACCGGACACGCCTTTATTAAAGAACGGATGCGCAAGGAAGACGCCATCTACGGTGGCGAAATGAGCGCTCACCATTACTTCCGTGATTTCGCTTACTGCGACAGCGGCATGATCCCGTGGCTGCTGGTCGCCGAACTGTTGTGCCTGAAAGGAAAAACGCTGGGCGAACTGGTGCGCGACCGGATGGCGGCGTTTCCGGCAAGCGGTGAGATCAACAGCAAACTGGCGCAACCCGTTGAGGCGATTAATCGCGTCGAACAGCATTTTAGCCGTGAGGCGCTGGCGGTGGATCGTACCGATGGCATCAGCATGACCTTTGCCGACTGGCGCTTTAACCTGCGCTCCTCCAACACCGAACCGGTGGTGCGGTTGAATGTGGAATCGCGCGGTGATGTGCCGCTGATGGAAGCGCGAACGCGAACTCTGCTGACGTTGCTGAACGAGTAATGTCGGATCTTCCCTTACCCCACTGCGGGTAAGGGGCTAATAACAGGAACAACGATGACAAATCTAAAAAAGCGCGAGCGAGCGAAAACCAATGCATCGTTAATCTCTATGGTGCAACGCTTTTCAGATATCACCATCATGTTTGCCGGACTATGGCTGGTTTGCGAAGTGAGCGGACTGTCATTCCTCTACATGCACCTGTTGGTGGCGCTGATTACGCTGGTGGTGTTCCAGATGCTGGGCGGCATCACCGATTTTTATCGCTCATGGCGCGGTGTTCGGGCAGCGACAGAATTTGCCCTGTTGCTACAAAACTGGACCTTAAGCGTGATTTTCAGCGCCGGACTGGTGGCGTTCAACAATGATTTCGACACGCAACTGAAAATCTGGCTGGCGTGGTATGGGCTGACCAGCATCGGACTGGTGGTTTGCCGTTCGTGTATTCGCATTGGGGCGGGCTGGCTGCGTAATCATGGCTATAACAAGCGCATGGTCGCGGTGGCGGGGGATTTAGCCGCCGGGCAAATGCTGATGGAGAGCTTCCGTAATCAGCCGTGGTTAGGGTTTGAAGTGGTGGGCGTTTACCACGACCCGAAACCGGGCGGCGTTTCTAACGACTGGGCGGGTAACCTGCAACAGCTGGTCGAGGATGCTAAAGCAGGCAAGATTCATAACGTCTATATCGCGATGCAAATGTGCGACGGCGCGCGAGTGAAAAAACTGGTTCATCAATTGGCGGACACCACCTGTTCGGTGCTGCTGATCCCCGATGTCTTTACCTTCAACATTCTCCATTCACGTCTTGAAGAGATGAACGGCGTTCCGGTGGTGCCGCTTTACGACACGCCGCTTTCCGGGGTTAACCGCCTGCTCAAACGTGCGGAAGACATTGTGCTGGCGACGCTTATCCTGCTGCTGATCTCCCCGGTGCTGTGCTGCATTGCGCTGGCGGTGAAACTCAGTTCACCTGGGCCGGTTATTTTCCGCCAGACTCGCTACGGCATGGATGGCAAGCCGATCAAAGTGTGGAAGTTCCGTTCCATGAAAGTGATGGAGAACGACAAAGTGGTGACTCAGGCGACGCAGAACGATCCGCGCGTCACCAAAGTGGGGAACTTTCTGCGCCGCACCTCGCTGGATGAACTGCCGCAGTTTATCAATGTGCTGACCGGGGGGATGTCGATTGTGGGTCCACGTCCGCACGCGGTGGCGCATAACGAACAGTATCGCCAGCTCATTGAAGGCTACATGCTGCGCCATAAGGTGAAACCGGGCATTACCGGCTGGGCGCAGATTAATGGCTGGCGCGGCGAAACCGACACGCTGGAGAAAATGGAAAAACGCGTCGAGTTCGACCTTGAGTACATCCGCGAATGGAGCGTCTGGTTCGATATCAAAATCGTTTTCCTGACGGTATTCAAAGGCTTCGTTAACAAAGCGGCATATTGATATGAGCTTACGTGAAAAAACCATCAGCGGCGCGAAGTGGTCGGCGATTGCCACGGTGATCATCATCGGCCTCGGGCTGGTGCAGATGACCGTGCTGGCGCGGATTATCGACAACCACCAGTTCGGCCTGCTTACCGTGTCGCTGGTGATTATCGCGCTGGCAGATACGCTTTCTGACTTCGGTATCGCTAACTCGATTATTCAGCGAAAAGAAATCAGTCACCTTGAACTCACCACGTTGTACTGGCTGAACGTCGGGCTGGGGCTTGTGGTGTGCGTGGCGGTGTTTTTGTTGAGTGATCTCATTGGTGACGTGCTGAATAACCCGGACCTGGCACCGTTGATTAAAACATTGTCGCTGGCGTTTGTGGTGATCCCCCACGGGCAACAGTTCCGCGCGTTGATGCAAAAAGAGCTGGAGTTCAACAAAATCGGCATGATCGAAACCAGCGCGGTGCTGGCGGGCTTTACTTTTACGGTGGTTAGCGCCCATTTCTGGCCGCTGGCGATGACCGCGATCCTCGGTTATCTGGTCAATAGTGCGGTAAGAACGCTGCTGTTTGGCTACTTTGGCCGCAAAATTTATCGCCCCGGTCTGCATTTCTCGCTGGCGTCGGTGGCACCGAACTTACGCTTTGGTGCCTGGCTGACGGCGGACAGCATCATCAACTATCTCAACACCAACCTTTCAACGCTGGTGCTGGCGCGTATTCTCGGCGCGGGCGTGGCCGGGGGATACAACCTGGCGTACAACGTGGCCGTTGTGCCGCCGATGAAGCTGAACCCGATCATCACCCGTGTGTTGTTTCCGGCATTCGCCAAAATTCAGGACGACACCGAAAAGCTGCGCGTCAACTTCTACAAGCTGCTGTCGGTGGTGGGGATTATCAACTTTCCGGCGCTGCTCGGGCTGATGGTGGTGTCGAATAATTTTGTACCGCTGGTCTTTGGTGAGAAGTGGAACAGCATTATTCCGGTGCTGCAATTGCTGTGTATTGTGGGTCTGCTGCGCTCCGTGGGTAACCCGATTGGTTCGCTGCTGATGGCGAAAGCGCGGGTCGATATCAGCTTTAAATTCAACGTATTCAAAACCTTTCTGTTTATTCCGGCGATTGTTATTGGTGGGCAGATGGCGGGCGCAATCGGCGTCACGCTCGGTTTCCTGCTGGTGCAGATTATCAACACCATTCTGAGTTACTTCGTGATGATTAAACCGGTTCTTGGTTCCAGTTATCGCCAGTACATCCTGAGTTTGTGGCTGCCGTTTTATCTCTCGCTGCCGACGCTGGTGGTCAGTTATGCGCTGGGCATTGTGCTGAAAGGGCAACTGGCGCTGGGGATGCTGCTGGCGGTGCAAATAGCCGCGGGCGTGCTGGCGTTTGTGGTGATGATTGTGCTGTCGCGCCATCCGCTGGTGGTGGAAGTGAAGCGTCAGTTTTGTCGCAGCGAAAAAATGAAAATGCTTTTACGGGCGGGGTGAGTTGTTGTTTTCGGTTCCGACAACGGTTGCCGGGTGCAGCGTAAAACGCCTTATCCATCCTACGGTTCTGTGCTCGGGACCTGTAGGCCTGATAAGACGCGTCAGCGTCGCATCAGGCACTGAATGCCGGATGCGGCGTGAACGCCTTATCCGGCCTACGGTTCTGTGCTCGGGTCTTGTAGGCCTGATAAGACGCGCCAGCGTCGCATCAGGCAAAAAACGGCAACGAACAAAACAAACGCAGCCTCACCTGGCATCAAATTTATGAGGAAAAAATGAAATTACTTATTCTGGGCAACCACACTTGCGGCAATCGTGGCGACAGCGCCATCTTGCGCGGCTTACTTGATGCCATCAACATCCTCAATCCACATGCCGAAGTGGACGTGATGAGCCGCTATCCGGTCAGTTCTTCCTGGCTGCTCAACCGCCCGGTAATGGGCGATCCGCTGTTCCTGCAAATGAAACAACACAACAGCGCGGCGGGCGTTGTCGGGCGCGTTAAAAAAGTCCTCCGTCGCCGCTACCAGCATCAGGTATTGCTCTCACGCGTCACCGACACTGGCAAGCTGCGTAATATCGCCATCGCCCAGGGATTCACTGACTTCGTGCGCCTGCTGTCAGGTTACGACGCCATTATTCAGGTCGGCGGATCGTTTTTTGTCGATCTCTACGGCGTGCCGCAGTTTGAACATGCACTTTGCACGTTTATGGCGAAAAAGCCGCTGTTTATGATTGGTCACAGCGTCGGTCCCTTCCAGGATGAGCAATTTAACCAACTGGCGAACTACGTTTTTGGTCACTGTGACGCGCTGATCCTGCGCGAATCGGTCAGCCTTGATTTGATGAAACGCAGCAATATCACCACCGCAAAAGTGGAACATGGCGTCGATACCGCGTGGCTGGTCGATCACCACACAGAAGACTTCACCGCCAGCTATGCCGTTCAACACTGGCTGGACGTTGCCGCACAACAGAAAACGGTGGCAATTACCCTGCGCGAACTGGCACCGTTCGACAAACGTCTCGGCACCACTCAGCAAGCGTATGAAAAAGCCTTTGCCGGGGTGGTCAATCGCATTCTCGACGAAGGCTATCAGGTGATTGCGCTCTCCACCTGTACGGGCATCGACAGCTATAACAAAGACGACCGCATGGTGGCGCTCAACTTGCGTCAGCACATCAGCGATCCTGCCCGTTACCACGTAGTGATGGATGAACTCAACGATCTGGAAATGGGCAAAATTCTGGGGGCCTGTGAACTCACCGTCGGTACGCGCCTGCACTCCGCCATTATCTCAATGAACTTTGCTACTCCGGCGATTGCCATCAACTATGAACATAAATCCGCCGGGATTATGCAGCAGCTGGGACTACCGGAGATGGCAATTGATATCCGTCATTTATTAGACGGCAGCCTGCAAGCGATGGTTGCGGATACCTTAGGCCAGCTTCCGGCGCTGAACGCACGACTTAGCGAAGCCGTCAGTCGTGAGCGTCAGACGGGAATGCAGATGGTGCAATCTGTGCTTGAGCGCATCGGGGAGGTGAAATGAAGGTCGGCTTCTTTTTACTGAAATTTCCGCTGTCGTCGGAAACCTTCGTCCTCAATCAAATTACCGCGTTTATTGATATGGGCTTTGAGGTGGAGATTGTCGCGCTGCAAAAAGGCGACACCCAGAACACCCACGCGGCATGGACGAAATACAACCTTGCCGCCAGAACCCGCTGGTTACAGGACGAACCTACGGGCAAAGTGGCGAAGCTGCGCCACCGCGCCAGCCAGACCTTACGCGGCATTCATCGTAAAAATACCTGGCAGGCGCTCAACCTCAAACGCTATGGTGCCGAGTCGCGGAACCTGATTTTGTCTGCCATTTGCGGCCAGGTCGCAACACCGTTTCGCGCCGATGTGTTCATCGCTCATTTTGGTCCAGCGGGGGTAACCGCAGCAAAACTCCGCGAACTGGGTGTCATTCGCGGCAAAATTGCCACCATTTTCCACGGCATTGATATTTCCAGTCGGGAAGTGCTCAACCACTACACTCCCGAATATCAACAACTGTTTCGCCGTGGCGACCTGATGTTACCGATAAGCGATTTGTGGGCCGGAAGGCTGCAAAAAATGGGCTGCCCGAGGGAAAAAATCGCCGTATCGCGCATGGGCGTAGATATGACGCGCTTTAGCCCGCGTCCCGTGAAAGCGCCCGCAACACCGCTGGAGATTATTTCCGTCGCACGCTTAACCGAGAAAAAAGGTCTGCATGTGGCGATTGAAGCCTGCCGTCAGTTGAAAGAGCAGGGCGTGGCATTTCGCTATCGCATCCTCGGCATTGGCCCGTGGGAACGACGCCTGCGCACCCTCATCGAACAATATCAACTGGAAGATGTGGTAGAGATGCCGGGCTTTAAACCGAGCCATGAAGTGAAAGCGATGCTCGACGACGCGGATGTCTTCCTGTTGCCATCGGTAACGGGCGCGGATGGTGATATGGAAGGCATTCCAGTGGCGCTAATGGAAGCGATGGCGGTCGGCATTCCGGTGGTTTCTACTCTGCATAGCGGAATACCGGAACTGGTGGAGGCCGACAAATCCGGCTGGCTGGTGCCTGAGAACGATGCTCGCGCACTGGCGCAACGACTGGCGGCGTTTAGCCAACTGGACACCGACGAACTGGCTCCGGTTGTCAAACGTGCGCGCGAAAAAGTCGAACACGATTTTAACCAGCAGGTGATTAATCGAGAACTCGCCAGCTTGCTGCAGGCTTTATAGAGGAGAACGTATGCCATTTAAAAAACTCTCCCGACGCACCTTCCTGACGGCAAGCTCGGCGCTTGCCTTCCTCCATACCCCTTTCGCTCGCGCACTTCCCGCCCGACAAAGCGTTAACATTAACGACTACAACCCTCACGACTGGATCGCCTCATTTAAACAAGCCTTCAGCGAAGGGCAAACGGTCGTCGTGCCTGCTGGATTCGTTTGTGACAATATCAACACCGGCATCTTCATTCCTCCTGGAAAAACGTTACACATCCTTGGAAGCCTGCGCGGCAACGGCAGAGGGCGATTTGTCTTACAGGACGGCAGCCAGGTGACAGGGGAGGAGGGCGGCAGTATGCATAACATCACCCTGGATGTGCGTGGTTCTGACTGCACCATCAAAGGGCTGGCGATGAGCGGCTTTGGCCCGGTAACGCAGATTTATATCGGCGGCAAAAACAAACGGGTCATGCGCAACCTGACCATCGATAACCTCACTGTCAGCCACGCTAATTACGCCATCTTACGCCAGGGATTTCATAACCAGATAATTGGTGCCAACATCACCAACTGTAAATTTAGTGATTTACAGGGGGACGCTATTGAATGGAACGTGGCGATTAACGACAGTGATATTTTGATCTCCGACCATGTCATCGAGCGCATCAACTGTACCAACGGCAAAATCAACTGGGGCATTGGCATAGGCCTTGCGGGAAGCACTTACGATAATAATTACCCGGAAGATCAGGCAGTGAAAAACTTTGTCGTGGCGAATATCACGGGATCGGATTGTCGGCAGTTGATCCATGTTGAAAATGGTAAACATTTTGTTATTCGTAATATCAAAGCCCGCAATATCACGCCGGATTTCAGTAAGAAAGCAGGTATTGATAACGCGACAGTCGCTATTTACGGTTGTGACAATTTCGTGATTGATAATATTGAAATGATTAATAGTGCCGGGATGTTAATCGGCTATGGGGTAATTAAAGGTAAATATCTCTCGATACCGCAAAATTTCCGAGTGAATAATATTCAACTGGATAACACCCATCTTGCTTATAAATTGCGCGGCATCCAAATCTCCGCCGGGAATGCTGTCTCCTTTGTGGCGCTGACTAACATTGAGATGAAGCGTGCGTCGCTTGAGCTACACAATAAACCGCAACACCTTTTTATGCGTAATATCAATGTGATGCAGGAATCCTCAGTTGGACCCGCATTGAGCATGAACTTCGACATGCGCAAAGACGTTCGCGGCGTCTTTATGGCGAAAAAAGAAACACTGCTGTCTCTTGCAAATGTTCATGCGGTGAATGAAAGAGGGCAAAGCTCCGTCGATATCGACAGGATTAATCACCATATTGTTAATGTGGAAAAGATTAACTTTAGATTGCCGGAACGGAGGGAGTAGATTTGCGACCATTCATAAACTTACTGGATATAATGTTCTAAAAGATTATAATCCTCACACTAACTGTTAAAGCTGGGGCTGGGCAGCATTGACTACTCAGGGAAGGTACTCATCTTTATCTTGTGTTTCTTACGTAACAACCAGACTAAAGTGATTTATGAACGATAACGTTTTGCTCATAGGAGCTTCCGGATTCGTAGGAACCCGACTACTTGAAACGGCAATTGCTGACTTTAATATCAAGAACCTGGACAAACAGCAGAGCCACTTTTATCCAGAAATCACACAGATTGGCGATGTTCGTGATCAACAGGCACTCGACCAGGCGTTAGCCGGTTTTGACACTGTTGTACTACTGGCAGCGGAACACCGCGATGACGTCAGCCCTACTTCTCTCTATTATGATGTCAACGTTCAGGGTACCCGCAATGTGCTGGCGGCCATGGAAAAAAATGGCGTTAAAAATATCATCTTTACCAGTTCCGTTGCTGTTTATGGTTTGAACAAACACAACCCTGACGAAAACCATCCACACGACCCTTTCAACCACTACGGCAAAAGTAAGTGGCAGGCAGAGGAAGTGCTGCGTGAATGGTATAACAAAGCACCAACAGAACGTTCATTAACCATCATCCGTCCTACCGTTATCTTCGGTGAACGCAACCGCGGTAACGTCTATAACTTGCTGAAACAGATCGCTGGCGGCAAGTTTATGATGGTGGGCGCAGGGACTAACTATAAGTCCATGGCTTATGTTGGAAACATTGTTGAGTTTATCAAGTACAAACTGAAGAATGTTGCCGCAGGTTATGAAGTTTATAACTATGTTGATAAGCCAGACCTGAACATGAACCAGTTGGTTGCTGAAGTTGAACAAAGCCTGAACAAAAAGATCCCTTCTATGCACTTGCCTTACCCACTAGGAATGCTGGGTGGATATTGCTTTGATATCCTGAGCAAAATTACGGGCAAAAAATACGCTGTCAGCTCTGTGCGCGTGAAAAAATTCTGCGCAACAACACAGTTTGACGCAACGAAAGTGCATTCTTCAGGTTTTGTGGCACCGTATACGCTGTCGCAAGGTCTGGATCGAACTCTGCAGTATGAATTCGTCCATGCCAAAAAAGACGACATAACGTTTGTTTCTGAGTAATGCAGACGAGTCAGAGAAAAAAGGACCAGGTTGGACTACGATTATTCGGAAAGAGGTACTGATTAAATTATCAGTATGTGGATTTCCGAGTAATCCGAGTAACCCAGATGCTGATGGTGTGTAGTGTTATCGTAAGGTTTATTCAAAGTTATGCGGAACTAAGCTTTGGTATATAGCCATACCGTTTGGCTAACCTATGGCAATAATTTACGCACTATCAGCCACTTAGAGGTAGGAAAATAATGACGAATTTAAAAGCAGTTATACCGGTAGCGGGTCTTGGGATGCATATGTTGCCTGCCACTAAGGCGATTCCCAAAGAGATGCTACCGATCGTCGACAAGCCAATGATTCAGTACATTGTTGACGAGATTGTGGCTGCAGGGATCAAAGAAATCCTCCTGGTAACTCACGCGTCCAAGAACGCGGTCGAAAACCACTTCGACACCTCTTATGAATTAGAATCTCTCCTTGAGCAGCGCGTGAAGCGTCAACTGCTTGCGGAAGTGCAGTCCATCTGTCCACCGGGCGTGACCATTATGAACGTGCGTCAGGGCGAACCTTTAGGTTTGGGCCACTCCATTTTATGTGCACGACCTGCCATTGGTGACAATCCATTTGTCGTGGTGCTGCCAGACGTTGTGATCGACGACGCCAGCGCCGACCCGCTGCGCTACAACCTTGCTGCCATGATTGCGCGCTTCAATGAAACAGGACGCAGCCAGGTGCTGGCAAAACGTATGCCGGGTGACCTCTCTGAATACTCTGTCATTCAGACCAAAGAACCGCTGGATCGCGAAGGTAAAGTCAGTCGCATCGTCGAATTTATCGAAAAACCGGATCAGCCGCAGACGCTGGACTCAGATATCATGGCCGTGGGCCGTTATGTGCTTTCTGCCGATATTTGGCCGGAACTTGAACACACTCAGCCTGGTGCATGGGGGCGTATTCAGCTGACTGATGCCATTGCCGAACTGGCGAAAAAACAGTCCGTTGATGCCATGCTGATGACTGGTGACAGCTACGATTGCGGTAAAAAAATGGGTTATATGCAGGCGTTCGTGAAGTATGGGCTGCGCAACCTCAAAGAAGGGGCGAAGTTCCGCAAAGGGATTGAGAAGCTGTTAAGCGAATAATGAAAATCTGACCGGATGTAACGGTTGATAAGAAAATTATAACGGCAGTGAAGATTCGTGGCGAAAGTAATTTGTTGCGAATATTCCTGCCGTTGTTTTATATAAACAATCAGGATAACAACGAGTTAGCAATAGGATTTTAGTCAAAGTTTTCCAGGATTTTCCTTGTTTCCAGAGCGGATTGGTAAGACAATTAGCGTTTGAATTTTTCGGGTTTAGCGCGAGTGGGTAACGCTCGTCACATCGTAGGCATGCATGCAGTGCTCTGGTAGCTGTAAAGCCAGGGGCGGTAGCGTGCATTAATACCTCTATTAATCAAACTGAGAGCCGCTTATTTCACAGCATGCTCTGAAGTAATATGGAATAAATTAAGTGAAAATACTTGTTACTGGTGGCGCAGGATTTATTGGTTCTGCTGTAGTTCGTCACATTATAAATAATACGCAGGATAGTGTTGTTAATGTCGATAAATTAACGTACGCCGGAAACCTGGAATCACTTGCTGATGTTTCTGATTCTGAACGCTATGTTTTTGAACATGCGGATATTTGCGATGCAGCTGTAATGGCACGGATTTTTGCTCAGCATCAGCCGGATGCAGTGATGCACTTGGCTGCTGAAAGCCATGTTGACCGTTCAATTACAGGCCCTGCGGCATTTATTGAAACCAATATTGTTGGTACTTATGTCCTTTTGGAAGCCGCTCGCAATTACTGGTCTGCTCTTGATAGCGACAAGAAAAATAGCTTCCGTCTTCATCATATTTCTACTGACGAAGTCTATGGTGATTTGCCTCATCCAGATGAAGTAAATAATACAGAAGAATTACCCTTATTTACTGAGACGACAGCTTACGCGCCAAGCAGTCCTTATTCCGCATCCAAAGCATCCAGCGATCATTTAGTCCGCGCGTGGAAACGTACCTATGGTTTACCGACCATTGTGACTAATTGCTCTAACAATTATGGTCCTTATCATTTCCCGGAAAAATTGATTCCATTGGTTATTCTCAATGCTCTGGAAGGTAAAGCATTACCTATTTATGGTAAAGGGGATCAAATTCGCGACTGGCTGTATGTTGAAGATCATGCGCGTGCGTTATATACCGTCGTAACCGAAGGTAAAGCGGGTGAAACTTATAACATTGGTGGGCACAACGAAAAGAAAAACATAGATGTAGTGCTCACTATTTGTGATTTGCTGGATGAGATTGTACCGAAAGAGAAATCTTATCGTGAGCAAATCACTTATATTGCCGATCGTCCGGGACACGATCGCCGTTATGCGATTGATGCTGAGAAGATTGGTCGCGAATTGGGATGGAAACCACAGGAAACGTTTGAGAGCGGGATTCGGAAGACAGTGGAATGGTACCTGTCCAATACAAAATGGGTTGATAATGTGAAAAGTGGTGCCTATCAATCGTGGATTGAAGAGAACTATGAGGGCCGCCAGTAATGAATATCCTCCTTTTTGGCAAAACAGGGCAGGTAGGTTGGGAACTACAGCGTGCTCTGGCACCTCTGGGTAATTTGATTGCTCTTGATGTTCACTCCACTGATTATTGTGGTGATTTTAGTAATTCTGAAGGTGTAGCTGAAACTGTCAAAAAAATTCGCCCTGATGTTATTGTTAATGCGGCTGCTCATACCGCGGTAGATAAGGCTGAGTCAGAACCCGAATTTGCACAATTACTCAATGCGACAAGTGTTGAAGCGATTGCAAAAGCAGCCAATGAGGTCGGTGCATGGGTTATTCACTACTCTACTGACTACGTATTTCCGGGAACCGGTGAAATACCATGGCAGGAGGCGGATGCAACCGCACCGCTGAACGTTTATGGTGAAACCAAGTTAGCCGGGGAAAAAGCATTACAAGAGCATTGTGCGAAGCATCTTATTTTCCGGACCAGCTGGGTCTATGCAGGTAAAGGAAATAACTTCGCCAAAACGATGTTGCGTCTGGCAAAAGAGCGTGAAGAATTAGCTGTTATTAACGATCAGTTTGGTGCGCCAACTGGCGCAGAGTTACTGGCTGATTGTACGGCACATGCCATTCGTGTGGCACTGAATAAACCGGAAGTCGCAGGCTTGTACCATCTGGTAGCTAGTGGTACCACAACGTGGCACGATTATGCTGCGCTGGTTTTTGAAGAGGCGCGCAAAGCAGGCATTCCCCTTGCACTCAACAAGCTCAACGCAGTACCAACAACAGCCTATCCTACACCAGCTCGTCGTCCGCATAACTCTCGCCTTGATACAGAAAAATTTCAGCAGAACTTTGCGCTTGTCTTGCCTGACTGGCAGATTGGCGTGAAACGCATGCTCAACGAATTATTTACGACTACAGCTATTTAATAGTTTTTGCATCTTGTTCGTGATGGTGGAGCAAGATGAATTAAAAGGAATGATGAAATGAAAACGCGTAAAGGTATTATTTTAGCGGGCGGTTCTGGTACTCGTCTTTATCCTGTAACTATGGCTGTCAGTAAACAGCTATTACCGATTTATGATAAACCGATGATCTATTATCCGCTCTCTACACTGATGTTAGCGGGTATTCGCGATATTCTGATTATCAGTACGCCACAGGATACTCCTCGTTTTCAACAACTGCTGGGTGACGGGAGCCAGTGGGGGCTAAATCTTCAGTACAAAGTGCAACCGACTCCAGATGGGCTTGCGCAGGCGTTTATTATCGGTGAAGAGTTTATCGGTGGTGATGATTGTGCTTTGGTTCTTGGTGATAATATCTTCTACGGCCACGATCTGCCGAAGTTAATGGACGTAGCTGTTAACAAAGAAAGTGGTGCAACAGTATTTGCTTATCACGTAAATGATCCTGAACGCTACGGTGTCGTTGAGTTTGATAAAAACGGTACGGCAATAAGCCTGGAAGAAAAACCGTTACAACCAAAAAGTAATTATGCGGTAACCGGGCTTTATTTCTATGACAACGACGTTGTCGAAATGGCGAAAAACCTTAAGCCTTCTTCCCGTGGTGAACTAGAAATTACCGATATTAACCGTATTTATATGGAACAGGGGCGTTTATCTGTTGCCATGATGGGCCGTGGTTATGCATGGCTGGACACGGGGACACATCAAAGCCTGATTGAGGCAAGCAACTTCATTGCCACCATTGAAGAGCGCCAGGGACTAAAGGTTTCCTGCCCAGAAGAAATTGCTTACCGTAAAGGATTTATTGATGCTGAGCAGGTGAAAGTATTAGCTGAACCGCTGAAAAAAAATGCTTATGGTCAGTATCTGCTGAAAATGATTAAAGGTTATTAATTAAATGAACGTAATTAAAACAGAAATTTCTGATGTGCTGATTTTTGAACCAAAAGTTTTTGGCGATGAGCGCGGCTTCTTTTTTGAAAGCTTTAACCAGAAAGTATTTGAAGAAGCTGTAGGCCGCAAAGTTGAATTTGTCCAAGATAACCATTCGAAGTCTAGTAAAGGTGTTTTACGCGGGCTGCATTATCAGTTAGAACCGTATGCGCAAGGGAAATTGGTACGTTGCGCTGTTGGTGAGGTTTTTGACGTAGCGGTTGATATTCGTAAATCGTCACCAACTTTTGGCAAATGGGTTGGGGTGAATTTATCTGCTGAGAATAAGCGCCAGTTGTGGATACCTGAAGGATTAGCACATGGGTTTTTGGTGCTGAGTGAGACGGCGGAGTTTTTATATAAAACGACCAATTATTATCATCCAGAGAGTGATAGAGGGATTATTTGGGATGATCCTGACATTGACGTAAAGTGGCCTTTAAGTATCCATAAACCGATTTTATCTATAAAAGATGAAAAACAAAAGATGTTTAAAGAAATGATAGCGTTGGAGAAATGGAATGGAGAATACTAATTATTATAAGTTAGCTATCTTAATTGTACTTTATGGAAAAGAAGTAGAACAGTGTGAAACATTTACTCATATAGATAGAGTTCTAAAAAAAAATAGGATGTCAAAGGATGATATTATTCTGTGTCTTTGGAATAATGGCCCAAGAGAAATCGCATTTAATCTGACTACAGATTACTATACCTTAAAAGTTTGTCAAACAATAAATAATGAATCATTAAGTTATATATATAATTTATTTATTAATGAGGTGGAGTCAGAAAAATATATTTTACTAGATCATGATTCCATATTGAAATATGATTATGTTTTGGAATGTCTTAATTCTACATCTGATTGTATCATTCCTAATATAATAGTAGGAAACAATATTCAAAGTCCTAAAACATATAGCATTCAATCGTTTAACAAGGGAAATACAGTGCTTGCTATTGGGAGTGGAATTTGTATATCTAAAAAATTATGTGAGAAACTTCGACAAGTATTTGGTGATGTTTTTGATTCTAGGTTTTATTTTTATGGTGTTGATTCAACTTTTTTTCTACGGCTGAATAAAATTGGGGAAAGTGAGTTTATAAAAATCAGTGAGTGCGTTGTATTGCATTCATTGTCTAGACTAGAAAATGAAGCTATAAAAGTAAAGCAATTTAGAATTAAAGAAAGAAGTTATGATCAAGGATTAACATTAAGATATTATTTCTGTAAATTTACGTTTTTTACTGTCGCAAAAAAACTTCTTGCGAAGTTGATTTTTAATAAAAGTGATATAAGTTTAATATATTTTGCAAAAGCATATTTTAGCGGTAAGCATTATAAGAGCGGTAAATCATGAAGTTTATTATTATTGGCTATAGAGATGCGTATTTTTGGAATGAATATGGGACATCTGTTAGAGATTTACAAATTGCAGAAATTCTATCTAGAAAGTATCATGTTACATTTATAAATAGACCTGTGTCGATATATGAAAGATTAAAAAATAAGAAGAAAGCAAAAAGTGAGTATAAAGCATATAGTAATAGGATAACTTTTATTGACCATACAAGTTATGATTTAATCGGACCGTTATTTGGCCGCATATGGACGAAATATTGTTACAAGAAGATATTAAATAGAATATCATCGTTATTTACAGATGATTCAATCATCATTGATTTTACCCCTATAGCCGAATTAGAATTCAAGAACAATAAACGAATAACATATTGGTATGATTTAATAGATAATTTTTCAATTCATAATAGATTTTCTGAAAAAGAAAAAAAAGCTGTTCGAGATAAATATGCTTATGTAGACGAAAATGCTGATATAATTACAGCTGTTTCCGACAAAGCGATAAAAAATTTTCTAAATCCTAATAAGTATGTAATGCCAAATGGTGTTTATCTTGAAAACCAAAATCATGAATGTTTTATAGATGGAACTCCAAATAAGGTATATCAATTAGGATTTGTTGGCTTCGTTACTGATAAATTAGATATTGATTTTTTAAATAAATTATCAAAAAAATTCAGTATCATCATTTGGGGAAAATTTTTTGATGATTCTATACGTGATAAGCTGAATGAAAATATAAAAATAGCGGGGGCATTTAAATACTCTGATCTTCCTTCAATAATGAAATCTTTTAAAGTCGGATTATTGCCATATCTGCCAGAAAAATCGCATGATGAATCACCATTGAAAATGTATGAGTACTTTAAATATGGCATTCCATGTTTATCATCTATGAATTTTGAAATTAAGAGTCGATGGTTTGTTAATTATCTAGAATACTCAAAAAGAGATTTGTTATATGAGAAAATAAATGAATTAATTGTCTCAAATAATTCGGAAAGCATTAAAGCCAGCATACAAAAAGAATGGTTATTTGAAATAAAAGTTAATAAAATTATCGAAGATATTATTCGAAGGAAAGAATGTGGTAAAAAAAATAGTTAATCAATTTATTTACCAGTTTGGGAATTATATTCTACCCTTTCTTATAATTCCTTTCTTAATCAATAAACTCTCTATTGCGGTCTATAAAGATTTTGTTGTTATTCAATCATTAGTATTATTTTTTGCTGTTTTAATTAATTATGGGCTGGATCTGTTTGGTGTTAGATATATTAGTAATAATGTAAAGCATCTAAGAAAATGTAAGAGTTTTCTTTATATTTCCATATTGTCACGGCTCTGTATTTTTATATTTTGCTCATTCTTTTTGCTTGTGTCGTTGATGGCATTGACTAAACCCGACCTCCTTTATTGGTTGCTATGTTTTTTTTGGATGCTAAGCTTTGTATTTCAATCAAATTGGTATTTGCAAGGATGTGGTGATTTTAAGTTAATTACGTTCTATGGCTTACTTCCTAAGCTTATTGTTTATCCCTTCGTTTTTATTTTGGTCAATAATGATAATGATGCTTGGGTTTATCTATTTTTATGTGCAATAGCAAATTATGCATCAAACATACTAATGATGATACATATTAGGAGGAAGTTGAATGTAGTAGCTTTTAAACGTACTAATTTGCTCAGAAATGTATGGATATTTTTAGTTAAAGGGTGGTATATATTCCTATCTCAAGCTAGTGTGACATTGATTTCTTATGCCAATATTTTCTTTCTACCTTTGGTGTTGGAACCTAAAAGTTTCGTTGTCTTTTCAACTGCTGAAAGAATCGTGAAGGTGTTATCGATTACAACAACGCCTATTCTAAACGTTATTTTTCCACATATTTCATCATTAATTGAAAATAATAAGCAAAGAGTATTTATAATGATTTCTCGAATATCATTATTTAGTTTAATTGTTTTTCTGTTATGTTACACGTTGTATGTTTTTATAGGCTATTATCTCATACAGCTTATTTTTCCAACAATATCACAAGAATTATACTCTGTATTATTATTGTTGTTATTTAATGTATTCTTCGTATTCCAAAACAATCTCTTTGGTACACAAATTGGATTGAATTATGGGAAAGACAAAAGCTTCACTAAAATTATTGCAATCAATGGTATTTTAAATATTATAGCCATGCCTGTATTTAGTAAACTGTATCACCTGCATGGCACAATATTAACATCCTTATGCATACAATTATCAATTTTGATATGTATGTATATGTTGGCTAAAAAATGTGGTTATAAATTTAAGGTCTAAATGAAAAAAATAGCTATTTTACTACCAGGACCAAGAAGGGAGCCTGTTGGTGGATATAAAGTCTTGTATCAATATGGAAACTATTTGGCATCTGTTGGATGGCAGATTGATTTTATTTATTTGACGAACCGTATTGTTTGTTATAATCGATTTTCTGGCCTTGTGGGTAAAATAAAAGCAAAATTATTTTCATTATTAAAGTTCTACAAATGGTTTGATTTTACATCCTCTAATATAAATCATTACGTGATTAAATCTCTAAAAAAAAGAGATATCGAAAATTTTAATATTGTCATTTGCTCCTCTGTTGAGACGTTTATATACGCCAATTCGTCATGTAGAGTTAACCATAAAAAATTAGTATATTTTGTACAGGATTATGAAAACTGGAATATTCCTGAGAATATTTTAAACTATACACTTTCACATAAAGATGTTGATTATATAACTATTTCTGATGACTTGGTGAAAAAGATTACAAAAATGGGAGGGGATGTTTCTCTCACCTTGTACAATGGAATAAACAAAAATGATTTTTTTGTTAACATTCCATGGAATGAAAGGGATAGAGCTTCATTTTTATTTCTATATCATCCTAGTGAAAGAAAGGGTTGTGATCTCTTATTAAGAGCAATACAAAAAATTCACGAAGTTGATAGCTCAATTAAATTCAGTTGCTTTAGTGCTTATACAAAACCAGAAAATTTCCCTTCGTTTATTCATTACGTATATCAACCCACAGTTAAACAGCTAAATAATTTATATAATGAGAATAGATACTTCATTTGCAGTAGTATATATGAAGGATTTGGTTTGACTGCAGCAGAGGCATCTTTTAGTGGGGCAATAGTAGTTACAACGAGAAATGGTGGCGTAGAACAATTTATCAAAAATGAAGTGACTGGCTTTGTTCTCAAGGAAAGAACGCTAAATTCCTTCATGGTTGCTATTATGAAGCTTTCACAAAAGGATGAAGAACTAAATCTTTTTGCTATTGAAAGTAGTAAAAAAGTCAGAATACAACTAGATCTCGATATAAATTTCAAGAAAATTGATAGTTACTTTAAGGCTAGATATAATAACAAGAGGAATTAATTTATGCTAGCTTGGGCACCAAAGTTGTTATTGCTGTTTTTTTTATTGTCTGGATTAATTAAGGCTATATCATTGTATATAAATATTAATCTTAATTATGTGTTTATTCCTCTATTAATATTAGCCTCTCTGTTTTATATGTTAATTAACAGAACAATAAAAATGAAAGCTCAAGGGGCATGTTTTATATTTTTCTTTTCCATATCTGCAATTTTGTTTCTTGTAAATAACATCGTTGTTAATAATGTTTATACACAATTACAATTAATGCTTGCAGTAACGATACAATATATTTTTCCAATTATAATCATTTGTTTAGCCGGTTCGGGAAAGTTGAAATTGGATATTTTTGACTCTTTGATTAATATAATAACAAAGCTTACCTTTTTATCACTTTTAATATTTGGGTTATGTGTGATGTATGACTCTAAAATGGTTGAAGAGTTTTATTCGCAATTATACAATCATGGTTTAATAATTAATCCATTTCAAACAAGTGAAGAAGGTATTACTCTTCGTTTTAGTGGGATATTTTCATCTGGGTTTATCTTAGCTAGTTATTGTTGCTTTGCAATAATTTATTATTATTTAATAAATCTGTCAATCGTATAAAGTTTGCTTTTCTATTTGTTGGTTTTGTCATAATGGTTGTTTTGACATATAATAGAAACGGGATGTTGGCATTTGCAGTTACATCTTTATTTATAATGATTCATACTTACCTTCGTCGATACTATCTAACTCTTGCGAATTTATATTATGTTTTTTTGATTGGAATATTGTTCATAGCACCAAGTTTTATATTATACTTTGGTGGTGACATTCAGAATTCATATTCTTCTATAGATTATTCAGCTTTTACAAAATTGAGTACATTATTCTCTCGTATAGATGCCTGGCTTCAGGTTTTGAATATTAATGACGTCTCTCGTTTATTATTTGGTTCCGGTTTAGTGCAGGGGTTAGGGGAAGATGATATGAATTTTTACGTCGATAATGGTTATTTATATCTTTTGCATCAGAGTGGTCTTATAGCTCTTGTTTTATATATCGCTACTTGGAGTTACATGTTTATTTCTCTCTCTAAAAACTTAAAGAAAAGACGAAACCATAATTTTGTTTCAGTAGATGAAATAAATATATGCTTACTTCTTATTCTTGTAAGTTTCACCTTGGCACTCCTTAATAATCTATTTTTTGAACCCGTATTTCTAATTCTTGTATTAATGAAATGTGTAACTGTGAATAATAAATCAAGTAGTATTTATGAAAAAAATGAACAAACATATGAGTAATACCGCCATTATTGGTACTGTAGGTGTTCCTGCTTCGTATGGAGGGTTTGAAACACTTGTTGAAAATTTAATTGAAACTGAAAAGGTTAATTATATTGTTTATTGCTCATCAAAAAATTACCCCAAAAAACTAAGCACATATAAAAATGCGAAATTGGTTTATATTCCTCTTAGCGCTAATGGAATATCAAGTGTTATTTATGACGCATTTAGCATATTGCATGCGATTGTATTCCGAAAAGTAAATACACTCCTTATTTTAGGAGTCTCTGGTTGCTTTATTCTTCCTATAATAAAAAAAATATCATCTGTTAAAATAATTACAAACATTGATGGAGTAGAATGGCGTCGAGATAAATGGGGTAGGTTTGCTAAAAAATTTTTAAAATGGTCTGAAAAAATAGCTGTGAAAAATTCTAATATTGTGATTTCTGATAATAAGGAAATCGCAAACTATGTGTGCTCAGAATATATGATAAATTCTCAAGTAATTGCCTACGGCGGAGATCATTCACTAGTTTTTGAAACAAAAAGATGTAACGATGTGGAGAATTCCGAAAGTAAATATGCTCTTGCTCTCTGTCGTATTGAGCCAGAAAACAATGTTCATGTTATATTAGAATCTTTTTCTAAAGTCACCAAAAAATTGAAGTTTATTGGTAATTGGGGAAGTAGCGACTATGGGCGTAGTCTTAAGAAAAAATATTCAAAGTACAATAATATAGAAATTATTGATCCAATTTATGATGTTGAACAATTAAATATTATTAGAAGCGGATGTGAGTTCTATGTGCATGGACATTCTGCTGGAGGTACTAATCCATCACTAGTTGAAATGATGTTTTTTGCAAAGCCGATTATTTGTTTTGATTGTAAGTATAATCGTTATACAACATTTGAACAAGCGTGTTATTTCAGAGACCTGAAGGATCTTATAATTAAAATAGAATCACCCAAAGAGAGAACACAAGGTGTTAAGTTGAAGTCGCTGGCTGAAAAACATTACACATGGAATAGAATTCGTGAACAGTATGAGCAGCTTTTGTAAAAATGGAGTAAGAATATTAAGAACATATAGATATTTCAGGTAGGTAAAGTTGAGGTTATAAGGTACTCTTCAAACTTGATTCAAGCCGCGCAAACCCGTGGTGAACACCCCCTGACAGGAGTAAACAATGTCAAAGCAACAGATCGGAGTCGTCGGTATGGCAGTGATGGGGCGCAACCTTGCGCTCAATATCGAAAGCCGTGGTTATACCGTCTCTATTTTCAACCGTTCCCGTGAAAAGACGG
>ERZ773186.1202-NODE-1202-length-22140-cov-11.546117_pt1 | contig 22140 bp, 20 predicted proteins | sample MGYA00581000_ERZ773186 | MGnify/ENA primary metagenome ERZ773186 (study PRJEB29015, sample SAMEA2737752) | human gut metagenome | biome: human gut; feature: human-associated habitat; material: faeces | place: China | collected 2012 ...
TTGTTCGCAGCGAAGATAGAGATTTCAATTATGAGCCAATTTTTGACTGCTTACACGATACAAGTTATAGATTAATTAACGACAAAACGAACATTTGTAAAACGCCCCATAATTTTCGGTTCGATACAATGTAATAATTCTTAATTGCATATTCAAAAATCACTAATACTTTTACGCCTCAACAAATCTTGATTGACGTCATTCTTCTTTTTTTATTATTTATATACATTACTATAAACATTATCCATTTGCATTTACATTTCAGCAAATATCCATAAATCTTCCATGTTAAAGGAAGATTATAAAACGGATAATCTTTTATTAAAGAAGAAATAGTTGTATCTTTCATGATTTCAGTAACCCGCCTTAACTTCTCTTTAAATGAAATATCTGTCCTTCTAATTTCTTGCCCTATACCTGAACGAGTATAAAAAATCGCTGTTCTTGCCAAACGTAGCCGAAACTCTTCTTGATGCTTAAACTGCTGTCCCTTTTTATCAAGTATCTCCAGCATATAAAGCAACTTTGGCCAACGATCTGGACGATATGTATGTGAAAGCGATGCTCCGTTCAAACAATAATGATACATCTGCCAAGGAACAGTCTTTACCTGCATTGCATGGTAAAGCACATCTAAATTAAACAGCATATCCTCTGAAATATACTGCCGCTCAGAGTGAAATTGCAAATGATGTTCTGAAAGTAATTTCATAGAATACAACCCTTTACAGGCAGAACATTGAAACTTCACACTTGATCTATGATTTGGCTCTGCCCCTACTATGTCTAAACGCAACTGTTCTATCTCTTCTCTGCCTGTATACAGCCGCTCTGGTTTGAGAGTTATACGAAAACCCGGATATTCATCCACATTAAATTCAGAATAAATTACATCTAAAGAGTGTTCCTTACATTCATCGTAAAGTCTCTCCATCATGTCTGCATCTATAAAATCATCACTATCAACAAATGCGATATATTCACCTGTGGCGACTTCCATACCGCTGTTGCGAGCCTGTCCAAGACCATCATTTTTTTTATGCACCACTTTAACATAAGTATACTTTGCTACATACCTGTCACAAATCTGTGGGCAATTATCCGGTGATTCATCATCTACCAAAATGATTTCTATTTCTTTTAATGTCTGTGCAAGAAGTGACTGGATGCAGCGATCTAGATATTTTTCCACATTATAAATAGGAACTACAATACTTACCTTTGGTTTATTCATTTTTGATTATATTGTTATTTTCACTGGATATAACTCCCTTTTTGTTTACGTACTGTAAAAATGCCTCATAATCTTTGAAATTCGCTTCATCACGCTGGATAAAATCAGTATACGCTATACCAAGTTGGGACTTTACAGGAGAACCTTCTTGCTCATACTGTTCTATATTGTCTTTATGGGTGAAGTAAATAAACTCTTCATACAACTCACGTTTAAAGGGATCGCGTTTAAAACGTTTTTGAATACTCTGCACATACTCCACTGCTTCTGCAAGTGCAACCTGCTTTCTCTTTCTGTAATATTCATCTATTGAGCATATCACCCGACAAGGTACACCGGCTGCCACTGAATTAGCGGGAATATTCTTTGTGACTAATGAGCAAGCACCTATTACACAATTATCGCCAATCGTCACACCTTTCAGCACTACTACATTAGTTCCAAAATAGATATTATTACCAATCGTCACATGTCCAGACGAATTCACAAAGTCATTATATTTAGTTCGGAAGACAAGCGAAGCCCAGTCATGCGTCAATATTTGAAAGTTCATATTCATATCCACATTGTTACCTATGGTAACTAATGAGGGGCGTGATACATCTATCCGTGCCGTGCGAGGAGCACGAATTATGCAATGCTCTCCGATATGTATTCCTTTTTTACGAAGATATTTAATGTAAGCTGAGGAACTTCGCTTATGCCAAATCATTTTTATTTGATTGAAAACACCCATAATATAATTAATCTTATTACATTAAACTTCTCTGCAAATAAGCGATAGATTCTTCACGCTTTTGTCTTAGCCGTGTCTCACATCCGTTTATATCAAATGACGTAGAGACTCGCACTTTCCTTGTGTTAATTATTATACCCCTATCTTCCATTCCACACAAACGTAACAAGTTGCCCATCCGGTCGTCACTACTGCTTTTATCATTCAGCAATGAATAGAATGGCACACCGAAATTCAAAGCAAATGCTGTTCCATGAAAAGACGTAGTTATCACAAATGAAGCGTTTGCAAACAAACTCAAAAACTCTGCTGGTCCCACAGCATCATGTAGATGAATCATATCTTTTATTCCAAGATGTTGTTTTGCCGAGAAGTCCAAACATACCACATGCAATCCTGTTTGCTGATATACTTCACGAATAAATTCTGTAGCATACGGATAAGGGTCATATGCATATTGCAAAATATAAACCAACATATAAGGCTTTTGAATATGCAGTGAACTTTGCTTTATAAGCGGTCCATAATCGTCTTTACGTAAAAGAAGAGTAGGATCTAATGTAATAGGAACATCTTTTCCGATCAATTTCTTTACAATTTTTACGCCATTACTCTCACGTACAGCTATTGAGAAAAATCCCCTTAAACTATCTGCCATATCCTTCCTAAACTTTTCTTCTAGTTTAGCTTGGGCAAAACTGGAGGCATAACTAATACGACGTTTACCATTCGTAACAAAATCCAACAGAAAAACGCCATCCCCTTTTATGCATGTAGGATTCCATATTTGGTCACTTCCAGCCACATAAACATCAAAATCTGGTGGATTGTTATATATTGACTCTACACAAGGATATGTTTGCGTAAGATTAAAATTATCATTCCAAAACTTTTCAAAGTGTTTTCTTTTTTTCTCCCATGGAAAACCTTGACAAAAATGAAGACACCATTGTAACACACTTCTTGCAATATTTCTCTTTTTGTCCTTAATGTGAAAGGCATTGGGATAAACATAGTCTATGATTAGAACATCATACCCCAGTCTACGAATCACTTCCTGTGTAGCCCATGCTTGTAAAGCCGACCCATAGTTCACAACCTTGTGCATAGTCACAATTCCTACTCGTTTCATAAATGCATTTTAACCTTTAGGATGTTCCCTATACGCAACATCTGTATAATACGATAAATAAATTTCAGTTTTAAAGGAGTTCTCAACAAAGCCATAAGCCCTCTATAGTAATACGGTTTAGTGATACAGCTTTTCATTTGTCCCTCTGTCACTACTTCAACAGATTCGTTGACAGTCTCTATCCCCGGACAATTAGCTATAACCATGCGCCCTCTCTCAGTGAAAGCTAATATTCCCGTCACTCCTTTCTCCTCGTCAACATATTTACTTCCCCATAAATCGCCAATACGAATGTCCGCTGCAGAGTTTAAATATTTAAATTTACAATCTTTATAGCAGGCTCGTCCCAAACACATATTACCGAGAAAGAACTTATAAAACAAATCTCCTTCCGATCTTTTTTTATTATAATAGCTTTTCTCTCCTTTTATGAACATCCCCCATGAGTCATGCCATCCCGACTGTTTGTTGCGCCATGACGCATATGTTACTTTACCTATTTGATTTTCAATCTCTGACACATACTTGTCCCATACCAATTTAGATGGTACACCATGACAAAAAAAGTCCATCAGTATCACATCATCTTCTATCCGCCTCATACGGACGTATCTCCGCATAGAAGCAATTTGACAAGGTGTACCTGTAATTAAAAATTTGCCGCCTTTCTTTATCTCCTTGAAAGCCTTATACGAATAGCTCTGAATATATTTCGACCCCATTGAGGGTATTATTTCTTCTACGCATCTTGCCACATAGTGCTCTGCCCGTTTTTTATCTGCATTATAGTAGACTGACACAACATTATATCCTTTCCGTGATAGCATCCTTGCTATCTCAAAACCTGTACCGCCTGAGGAAGATTTCTTTCGAACAGAGGGTTCTCTGCTCCAAGAAGCAAAAGACCTAATATTTTCATTCTGCCATTTTTCATCATTAATGAAAGCACATACTTTACTACACAATCCGCAAGCAGTACATTCATCATTTTTTTCAATCACAGGTTGGTAGAACCCTTCCTTATCCTGACAAAGCGTAATAATCTGCTGAGGGCAAATGACAGCACACAGAGAACAACCGTAACAATGAGACAATTCTGAAATATTTTTCATAGTCCTAATTATTTTTTTTATTTGCCCACATACACATTGGAAGAACAGCAAGGAAACGTAACCCTAATGTTATCTCAATGCTAGACAACACTATATATGTATAGATTAAACATATAAACGGATTAATCCTTGAACTTGCACTTCTCAGGACTGAATATGTAAGGATAATCAAGCAAATGACCCCAATAATTCCCCAATCAATATAATCATTGAGCAATCCATTTTGCGTATTCGTTAACTTCTCATGGATGTAATACGTTGTAAAAAAAGTAGCAGTTCCATTCCCATAACCAAACCAAGGTTGAGTATCCATTAGATCCAGCATTCTAGTATATATATAAGTACGTCCTGTCAATGTCAAATCCTCATTCAATATATCTACTATTAAATACTGAACCGAAGGTATAGCCAAGATCGTCTCATACAATAAAAAAAATGCTCCAAACAACAACATCAAGATTATTGCAAAAAAGGGGCGGAAAATGAAACGTATCTTCTTATAAAGAAATAAAAATACTGCCAAAAGGACTACCCCTAAAACACCTGTAGAACACTCTACCCCGATCGCGATAAACAGAGTTAAAACTAAATGCATTACGAGAATAATGTATTGTCGCAAATAAACTTTCATACCAGTGCAAAAGACCTGATAATATAATGCAGAAAAAAACAAGTGCATATATGTCACCTCAAACTTGTTACCTATTAAATAAATGATGGTACTACTCTCCATACCTGATACTGAAGGCATCTGAGCCAGTAACAATAAGTCATTCACCAACAAATAACCTAAAGTAAACCTATACATAAGAATAAAGAATGACTGATGAAGATTCTTCTCATTCACATATTCCATCATAAAGAAAGAACAAGCTACACATAGTACCAATAAAACTCCACTTAATGGAGAAACTTCCTTAAATCCAGGAGGAAAATGGATTGTCAGCATATGGATCGATGAGAAAAGCACAGTTCCGCCAAATAAAAGTAAGGCTTGGTTCACCGTTCGATACTTGCGCTGTAAAATAAACCTTTTTTTGTGAAAAAGGTATACCATGAGTAAAACCACACAAATGTATTTTATCATCTTTGAATCATTCCCCAATGAAATAAAAACAGCATGAAACAACAATAAAACAGGATAGAACAGTGATTTCATAAAAATAAGTAGCTAATCAAAATTTAGTAGCATCAGATATTTAGTCAGATATAAAATAATTGCCAACAATTGCTAAACCGAAAAAATCAGCAGCCCATCTTCAGCAGAGCCCCCTTTAGCCTCTTTCCTACAAATGTACGCTCGTTTTCATCAAGTCCGAACACATAAGATATGACAGAAACACTTACCACGCATACCACACCTGTTACAATAAAAGAGGTATGGAGATAAAAACTGATGACCAATGGCACAGGAACTGACAATACGACAACTTTGAGACTTTTCAATATGACTTCTTTAATGTAAATATATAGAGGCATATTTATCATCCTAGTCACAATACACAAACGGATTGCAAAAGCTACAACACTTAGCAGAAAATGAACAACCAATACAGATGCTGGAGAACACCCAAGTTTAAGCACTCCATACGACAATGGAATAATGGACAACAAACAGCCACCAACAATTATATGATAACGTCTTATATGCCCTGTGGCAGTAACTGCAACCATGAGCGGATTTGCCATAGAGTCAATAATTGTCGTACATAATATAAGCCGAGTGAAAATTACCGTATCATCTGGAACAACAGTTAACCACAAGTTCAACATATATTCCGTTTCTATCATTACGGGTAATGAGAGGAACAAGAGTAGGAAAAATGTAAATTTACTACTTCGGTATATTAGTGTGTACATTTCCACATAATCAGATGCTGCATAACTTTTGGTAATCTGCGGATTAATAGCAGTCTGAAAATTCTGAGAAAACATATTAACAGCATGTTGTACTTGAACAGAAATAGCACGAGCCGCATTGACGGTTGGTCCGAAAAAGATATTCAACAGTACATTAATCCCTTGCGTATACGCCACGTATGCGGCATTTCCGACTATACTCCATCCTGCAAAAGAAAGCATCTCTTTAATTAAGCACCTATTCCAAGTCAATCTGATTCGTGTTTCCTTAAAATGGCACTTACAATACCAACCATAACATATCCTAACAGCAAACTGAACAGCAACTATTAATACGGCATATAAAATAAGCTTATCTACATTCAATAATAAAAGTAAGTAAACTATACCCAGTTTCAGCAATACCTCCAATACCGAAATACAAGCAAAAGCCGACATCCTCTCATGCGCAATAATCGTGGCATTATAAGGAATACTCATTATCATAATTAATGCGGCTAATACAGAAGACTGATAAACCCAGAAAGCAGCATCAAGACGTCCAGTAGGTATTTGCATTTTATTCCATAAGAACCATAGCCCTATGGTTTCTGCTACAACCAGTATCACGAGTGCAACTATTCCATGTATCAAAATAGAAACATTGAATACTTCCTGTAATCGTTTAACTCTTCCTTTTCCTAATTCAAAAGTTAGATAACGTTGTGTCGCCGTTGACATACATCCACTTATAAAGCCAAACATAGTTACGACCCCACCCACGACATTATAAATACCATAGTCCTCCACCCCTAGAGTAGCTAACACCACACGAGATGTATATAGAGTTACAACCATCATCAAGAGCATACGGAAATAAAGCAGTAACGTATTCTTAGCAATACGTTTGTTGTTGGATGAGTCATTTATGCTTGTTTCGTATTTCATATGGTTAAGATATTCTTCTTCCCTCTTTTAAGGGAAACAGTTCATATTGAATTACATTATCATTAGTTCTATTTATATACTATTTTGCTATCTTTACGGTTACTGGTATATTAAAAAGCAACCATAAACAAGAGAAGTTAGGCTAATGATTAAAGATTATAAATTATATAGCAACTATTAAATCAGTTTACAGAAGAAATCAGTCCTTTTTTCCACATGTTTCAGCCACGTAACCATACCCATACTTGTGTCCATATCCATAACCATATTTATACCCATAGCTACTCTTTCTTGAATTCAAATCAATGCTATTAATAACCGTAGCCAATTTATCGAATTTCTTCTGATCCCGCAGCACATTAATATACTGATACCCCAACTTCGGAGTTACATCTGCACGACACACATACACGCACATATCAGCCACACGACTGGCAATAGCAGTATCGGTCACAATAGCAATAGGAGCCGTATCAAGAATAATGTAATCGTAACGCTCTTTCAATTTCTCTATTGCATCCTCCAGCACCGTACGCGCCATCAACTCTGTAGGATTGGGAGGAATAGGACCACCCGGAAGAATATCAAGATTAGGACTTACATCCGAATGTTGTATCATATCAAAAAGATTGGTATGCTCGGGATCAGCCAAATAATTGGTAATACCTTCCTTGCGATGGGACAGATTAAAAACCTTATTCAGCCCCGGCTTGCGGATATCCAAACCCACAATAACAACTTTCTTACCCATATAGGCCAGACTGACTGCCGTATTTCCAGCAATAAAAGACTTACCTTCACCCGGCTGTGTGGATGTAAAAAGCACCACTTTCTGACTGGCACCAAGCATGAACAACATATTGGTACGCAGACCACGAAAAGCCTCCTCCATCATACCATTCTGATTCTCCTGAACCACAATGGCACCTTTTTCGGGCTTCTTACTTAAAGGAAGCTCACCCAAAATAGGAACATCCGTTATCTTCTCCACATCCTCGGCATTCTCTATCTTATATTTTAATAAATCCTTCAAATAAATAAGACCTACAGGAATACCCATACCCAATACAAGAGCAGTCAGCATAACAAGCATCTTCTTAGGAGAAACCGGCTTTTTACTAGGAAGAGCAGCTTTGATGATACGTCCGTTATTAGCAGTGGATGCCAGGGTTATTGCGTTTTCCTCACGCTTCTGAAGCAACATAATGTAAAGGGTCGCCTTGATTTCCTGCTGGCGGGAGATAGTAAGAAATTCTTTCTCCTGCTGCGGCGCACTGCTGATCCTGCCTTCAAACTTCCGTGCCTGACGTTCAAGGTTGGACTGCGCTATCTGCAACCCTCTCAGTACACTGTTCACGGTAGTCTGCACATTGTGCCGCATGGACTCGATGCCCGTATTGATATTGATTACCGCAGGATTGTTTTCGGAAGAGGTACGGAGCAAACGCTTGCGTTCGATCAGCATCGTGTTATATTGGTTGATGATAGAACCCAAATTCTGGTCCTGCAACCCTACATTAGCGGGAATCACCTCGTTTGCATTCTTCGGATTGTTCACATAGTTACGCAAGGACTCCACCAGTCTCAACTGGGTGGCATTCTCGGTCAGTTGCTGTTCATATTTCGAACTCTCTTCCAAAGCCAGACGGGCATCGCTGGTCAAATCGGTCAATCCGGAGCGTTGCTTGAAATCGGCAAGTTCCGTTTCGGCAGTACCTAACTCCCGATTGATAATGCCAATACGCTCGTCTATAAACTCTGCGGATTTTTGAGCCACTTCATTCTTCTCGTCATTCGCGTCCAGATTATAAAAGTCAACCAAACAATTGATAAAATCGATACCGCGCTGCTTTACCGTATTCTGCAAGCTGATGGCAGCAATTGTGGTAGTCTTCGAAGTGGGTTCCACTGACAAATTCTCTACATAACTTTCCGTCACATCTGTAGGAGAATTAACGTATGCCACCAGATTCATATCTTCTTCCAAAGGTGGGACCGAGTCGTTCTTTGTAAAACTGAAAACTCCTACTGGAGTGGGGAAAACAGCCGGAATACTGTCAAAACTTACCTCAGTCTCCTGCTTCTCCTCGTCAAACATATATTCCACTTTTACATCCAATTTTCCATTCATGGTGTATTTTAGATGAAGCTTGGCTCCTTCTTCCAGATTGTCTGCCTCTTCAGGAGTCATATAAACTTTTACCGGAGTGGACTTATATAAAGGAGTGTTATAGCCGAACATACGTTCCTCGGCCACTGAAATATACAAATTCAAATGATTCACCACCTTTTTAATCAAGGTTCTTGACTTCAGGATTTCCACCTCATTGTCAAAATTGTTAGTCATGGAGAACATACCCAGATCCTGAAGGGCTCCCATAGGATTATTACTGCTTCCACTTTTCTTGTCACCTTCTTTGATGAGTACGGCCGCATCAACATTATAGACGGGGGCCTGATAGCGGAGATAGATGAAAGCAGATATAATACAAACCAGCACACTGGCTACAAACCACGGCCAATAGGCAAAATATTTAAAAAACAAGGCATAAAGATCAACGTTCTCCTCACGTTGCTCGGTACCCGAAGGGGTGTTCTTCTGTTCGTCAGTCATATCAACAGTTTGTAATCAACAATTATATTTATGAATTTTATTTCAAGATGGTTGCCAGAAGGCTTGCAAGAGATACCAAAATGGATGTAGCACTGATCCATATGCTGGTGCTGCTGCCAATGTCCGAGTTCTTGGCTTTTGTCTTATTGGGCGTTACATAGATGATATCGTTCTGGCGCAGGTAGTAATAGGGAGATACAACCAGCTCTGCATTATTAAGATTCAAATTGATAATCTCACGCTTGCCTTTTGCATCTTCACGAATCAGTTTCACATTGTCACGGACGCCATAAACAGTCATATCTCCCGCCATGGCAAGGGCTTCAAGGATATTTACCTTTTCATTTCCTACGGTAAAAGTACCCGGACGGTTCACCTCTCCCAATACCGAAATTTTGTAATTTGCCATACGGACTGTAACGATAGGACTCTCTTTCAGATAGGGCTGCAATTGCTCACGGATCAAATCTTCCGCCTCGTTTTTCGTAAGGCCGCCTACCTTCAAACGACCGATAACGGGGAAATCTATCTCACCCTTGTTATTTACCAGGTATTGCTGGAGAGTGGGTTGTGTGGTAGTATTAATATTGGTCAGGGCTGCATTCAGAGGAGTCTGTACCGTCAGATTAAAAGGAGCGGCAGCCTGAGGGTCACTCGTGTTCACAGTTATACTCAGCAAATCTTTCGGCATAATCTTTGCATCATAAAGGGGAAGATCTTCCCTGTAACTGTTCACGACCTCAGGATTCTGCATGTAAGGTACATTTTTATAGGAGGTGCAGCCTGCCAACAAGGCGGATGCCACAACAAACAATAATAGTTTCTTTAAAGTCTTCATATCAGTTTTTTCATTTATTATTCAATCATCTGCCAAACAGGCGCGAGAAAAGACCTCTGCCGTGATTCTCCGAAACAGGAGATTCACCGGCATTACGTATCAAATCCGAAAAAGTGGTTCCGTCATGAATCATTCCATAAATAGTACCCCAATCGGGAAGGCCTCCCAAGTTGCGGTCATCTATAAAAAGATCGGCTTTGAGCTTGCGTGAGTAATGATTGTTACGCCCTTTCTCCTCCTCCGGATAGTCGCGGTTCACGGCATAAAATTCAAGACCGCGATCACGGCAAAAGGCAAGAGCTTCGTCAAGCAGACGCCCTTCACGCACTGTCCATAAAATCAACCTGTGATGTTCGTCACGCAATTTTTTCAATGTCTCAATGGCAAACGGCAACTCCCTGCCGATTGCCGGATACTTGTGCTCAACAATAGTACCGTCAAAGTCTACTGCTATGGTCATTGTATGTCAATATATAATTATATGTTAACTGAGTTTTTTTCCGCTATAGGTTCCAGCAATTCTCTAGCAATGGTAACTTTAGCACATCCAAGGATATCAATTTTTACAACCAGACTAGTAGAACCATCTATTTCACGACATATATTCCCTTCCAACCCTACCAGTTTGCCACCGTTTACACGGACACGATCGCCCAAATGCAGAGGGCATGACTCAATAGTGACGTGTTCTTCGGCATCATTGACCATACGCATCAAGCTGTACATCTGATGATCTGGAATAATAGCTACGGGACGGCAAGTATTTCGGGAAGAACCGGCTATGTTAACCATGAAACGTTTTATATAAGGAAGGCAGACTATTTCTTTCCGTCTTACTGAATCTGTGCAGCGAATGAACACAAGAGCAGGGAAAACAATACGGTCCACTTTTTTACGTTTACCATCATGACGAATACTCATCTCCTGTTGGATAGGGACATAAACTTCATAAGCTTTCTCACTATCAGTTTCGTTTTTCAAACGTTTTCGTAATCTATCCTGACAGGCTTTTTCACTTCTGTTATTTACAACAGCCACATACCAATGCTTTTTTTCCTGATCATTTCGGAATATGCCTACGGCGTCGTCGGTCTTTTGAACCGTCGTTCCCAAAATTTGTTGTGGCATGTCTTTGCCCTTGTTATTTACAATACTCATAGTGGAATAATCCGACTAAAAACAGACGCACTCTTATATAGAGAGCGTCCGATTTCTTAAATTTCTGATTTCCATTTATGTAGTAAGTTGTATGAATAAAATCAGCCCATAAGTTTATTATATATAGAGAGAGAAAAAAACTTTTTTTATCAGTTTACAGTCTGTAAATGCTAGAAAATGAAAATAAATCTATACCTTTGCAGCCGATAGACGCTCTCTATATAAGAGTGCGTCCTAATTTCAAAATAATTCAAATATTCCCCTTCTTATAGATCTTTTAAAATATTTCTATTTGCATTATCTATCTGATTAGTCTGTATAGACGAAAGATAGATTTGTGTAGTAGTTTCTGAATCATGCCCCATCGCTTCGCTGATAATACCAATCGAGATGTTTTTCGTCTTAGCTATACTTGCCCAGGAATGGCGCGCCACATACATAGTAAGTGGTGTGGTCAATCCTGCCCGGGCTGCAATCTTCTTCAGCTTACGGTTCACCAGCAACATTTTATTCCGGTATTGTCTGCGCTCCGTGCCATCTTCTCGTTCTATAATAGGTAAAAGATATTGTGTTTCCGAATCTCCGTATCTGTCAATAATCTCCTGCATCTGTTTTTCCCACCGTATAATGAGTTTCTTACCTGTTTTACGACGGCTATAACTCACAAAGCCACTATTGAGATCTTTTTTACGCAAATAGGCAAGATCTATAAAAGACATTCCTCGCATATAGAAAGAAAAGAGAAAGATATCTCGTGCAAATTCCAATGATTTATGATCGGAAAGATCCAACTGCTTGATGTGTTTGATATCTGTCAGGGTGGCAGCTCTCTTTGAGGTCTTGTCCACACCAGTATATACATTCTCAAAAGGATCTGCAGGAAGGGCCAGTCCCTCACCCACTGCCTTACGATACACACAACGCAAAATACGCATATAAAAAGAGGTGGTATTACGACTTAAATGGTGAGTGGAGCGCATCTCCGTTTCATAATGTTCCATCAAATCTGCATCCATCTCATCAAAACATAAGTCTATGCCGTCACGGAACTTCATGAAGCTGTTCAATGCGGACTGATATGTTTCGACTGTCCGTTCTTTTCCTTGCCCTCTAAGACGCTCTATCTGCTCCTGCATGTATTCAAAAACGAAAACGCCCTTACTCGGACGGTTCTTTAATTTTACTAATCTCATATTTGCCATTACCTAGGTTAATTAAATAAATCATCAAAGAAAAATATAATATCATGATTTATATTTTAATGAGGACTTAAATACTTGTAACGGCAAATAGATTCTTTAGAATTAAAGAGAAAGAACTCAGTGTGCTTATATCGACAAGTATATAACAATAAAAAATACAAAAGCGTGCAGCTCATTGAGCTGCACGCTTTTTGCGTTTATGGGATTTTGTTACAACCATATCCACAGCAAGAAGAAACTTCTCTTTCCTTTGGTTAGAGTGGATTGAACTATTGAACTCTATGGGGGACGCCTGGAGAGGCACGTAGTGGGGGCTCTTTTGTTGTATCTGGTATGGGCCACGCTTTACGCTCCTAACAACCCGATCCACAGCAGAGAGAGTCTACTATCCCTTTGGGATGGCAGGGATGGGGCTTCTGGACAAGGCTTCTCTTGTGGGCTTGGTGAGCGACTTATGCGCCTTTTCTGCCCTGATTACTGTGATTATTGTGTGTATTGTCGCGTTTTAATATAATTTAACCCACGCGACCTTGCTTTTTAACACCTTTGTTGACCTTTTGTCATAAATATGCCGTATTTTTGCAGAAAATTAACGCTGTAATGGTTACTTTGCGCTCCATCCACGACCCATCCATTGCCCCGCTTGCTGCTGCGAGTGGTGCGTTGCGTGTCGCTTGGCGGTGCTGAGTGCCATTTCTGCTTACACCTATTTATATATATAACCCATTCAACTACTGATATTCATTAACAATTAAAAACTATAAACATTATGACAAAACATTTACGATTAATCATGCTATCCCTGCTCGCAATGATTTGCCTGGGGGGGGGTATTCGCAGCCAAAAAGTGTTGTATACACTTTTGCCAAAGAACCAACGTTAGTAAGTGGCAAAAACATTGTTTCTAAGTGGAATATTCCTACAAATGGTAATACTGACAATAATGGACGCGGCTATGGATGGTCTAAGCCAAGTGAAGCAGTTACAGCCACCTTGAGTGCAGATTCGAAAGTTCGTGTCACATCTATTGTTATCAATGCCAATACAAATGGTACTACTACTACTGTTGCAATTGCCGTTGGCAACAATGCTATCGCTGCCCAAACAATTCAAAAGAGTGGTACAAAAGGCGATACAAATAAAAACTATACATATACTAATACCTCCAAGGAAGAATCAACTGATATTAAGTTCACACTTAAATCCGATAAATCTGTTTGGATTAAAACTATTACGATTTATTATGAAGAATCTGATGGTAGAGCTCCCACAACGGTTAAGTTCACAGGATTGACAGGTGAAGGTGTTAACTTGATTGATGGTAAATTAGACGGCAATGATTTTACTGGCTACACCGCTAAAGTAGTAGGCGATGTTGCTGGAGAAATCAAATATACAAGCGACAATGAAGCAGTAGCAACAGTTGACGCAAACGGCCAACTGACTATCAAAGATTATGGTAAAGCTACCATTACCGCTACATTCACCCCTGACAAAATAGAAAAATACGCTGGGTCTACCGCTTCTTATACTATAACCAATACTAAGGTATACACATCAATTGCCGACCTCAAGAAAGATATTACGACAGTTAAAGAAAAATCTTTCGTTCTTAATCTAACCAATGCAATCGTTACTTATACTAATATAAACAGTGCCTTTATTCAAGATGAATCTGCGGGTATTTTCATTTATATCAAGGGTGGTCACAAACTCGAAGCAGGAAATACTTTTACAGGTACAGTTAATGTCAAAGCGATGCTTTTCAACGACCTCGCCGAGATTACGAGTTGGACATCTACTGTAACACCTACTCAATCTGAGGTACCAGAACCTGTAGTAGTAACTCTTGCAGAACTCAAAGGTGACAACTATAGTAAATATGAAAGTGTACGTTGTAAGGTAGTGGGAGTTACCGTTACCAAAGGCATGAAAGTCCAAGATGGAGAAATATCCCAAAATGGTACTGTTATGGCAGTTCGTGGCGGAGTAAAAAGCTTAACAATGAATGAAGGTGCAATCCTCGACATGATTGGTTACCCCTCAATCTTTAATGGCACTAAGCAATTCCAGGTATGGAAGAATAGCGATATGACAGAGCATCAGACTGTCAAAGAAATCACCCTCGATGAAAATAGCGACAATATTGTAGAGAAGGCTAAGAATGTCAATGTTACCTTGAAGCGTACGCTGTATGGTGATGGTGGTTGGAACACACTGTGTGTGCCTTTCTCTCTTACCGCAGCACAGGTCACGGCTGCTTTCGGTAACGATGTAGAACTGCGCAAGCTCTCCTCTATTGAGGGTACAACTCTTAAGTTTGTAAGCACCGACATAATTACAGCTGGTGAACCCTGTCTAATTAAGGTGGCTAAGGATGGTAGTACCTATAATTTTGAAGGCGTAGCTACGATAGCCGTTGCAAACAACCAGGCTTACACCTTTTCAATGGTTAGTGGAGACATACAATTCCTCGGCATTTATTCTCCTATGGACGTTGTGACGGAAAATCCAGCAGGTTCCTCAACTGGTTATTACGCATTCCTTGGTGAAGGCAATAAGTTCTTCAAGGCTCAAGCGGAAACTAAGATGAAGGGATTCCGGGCTTTCTTCCTGGTTCCCAACAAAGTTCCTTCTAACGCTCTCAAGGCTGTTATCGACGGCACTGCCACAGGTATCGAAGACTTAGTAATCGACGGCGTCAAGGCCAACGGTCGTGTATACAACCTCAACGGCCAGTATGTAGGCAACAGCCTCAACGGTCTGCAGCCCGGTCTCTATATCCAGAACGGCAAGAAGATAGTAGTAAAGTAATATAACCCATAATATACATAGATATGAACAAAATGAAATATGTGGCTCCTGCAGCCGAAAAGATAATCATCAACAACGATGCCATCTTGGCAGGTTCAATAAACAGCACCGGTGAAATAGGTGGCTTTACCGGTGACGAGGAGGTTAAAGACCAGGGATTTGCCCGCAGCCCATTGGCCACAGACGTTTGGGAAGACATCGACGAGACCAACGGATATAAATAACCGACCGTGAAGGGCAGGTGATGAATAAGCCCCAGCCCATAGACAATAACCAAACCAGCCCCCATGCGACGAGATAGTTGCATGGGGGCTAACTGTTTTCAGCCAGAACCCATGGCGGAGCTGGTTGTAACTTAGGACTTTTGCCTGCAATAACCTAAAACGGTCATTGGGCCGTCAGGTGTGTTATTTGATGACTGCTCGCAGTCTTTTGTTTGTTATGAGGTGTCTTTTACTTGTTTTTAATTTGCAATAGCTCGCTATTCCTGCTGTGAGTAACACCTACGGCTAATCGCAACTCTTACAGAGTAGCATGATTTGTTGGTATAGTAACCCAGGGTTGAGGTGCGCAGCGCCTCTACCCTGGGTACAAATAAAGAAAAGGTAGCAACGCTGTAAGTGTTGCGCTTAGCCGCAGGCGTTATCCTGGCAGGACTTTTGCCTGCAATAACCCAAAACGGTCATTAGGCAGTTTAGGTTTATCATTATTTCGTGGTGTGAAATGGCTGTTTCATGGTTTGCTTCCATTGTTTCAAACCTTGAATTCTGTAATTTATGCTTTGGCTTCAGAATGTTGGTGGACTCCTTGCTTTTGTCTTTTGTGACTATGAGCGCCATGTTGATGGGCTGGCGGTAGTGGATGCTGTCGCCGGGTGTCAGTAGGGTAGTTGAGGTAGTCTTGAGTGCTGCGCTGATGCGTGTCTGTGGTGAAATGTGACCTGTAGTAGTGGCCATTTGTGGTGTTTAGCATTATTTAACATGAGTACTGCATTCTTTCTCTGTGCTTTCTGCCCGATAGTCGTAGATTTGATGTAGCTTTGTAAGGCAAAACAGCGTTGCTGGCGGCTCCTGACTCGCTCTTCGGGATTCGGGACTATAGGCGGGCGGCTCAAGCTGTGGTGCAGGAAATGATATTCTACCATAATACTGAATCTAAAAACTATTAATGAGATGAACAATTATCTACGATGGCTTGTGGCTGTCCTATTTGCTACGGTCTGCAACTTAGGATATGCGCAGAGCAATGAACCTGAAGTGACGTTGGATTTCACTTTGGCATCCAACCCTTGGCAACTGAAAGAGGGTAGCTATGAGATGAATAAGAAGGCATATACCTACGACGGATATACCATTGAAATCGAAGGTTCACACTATCTGAATAAATCTGAAAGCCCTTGCTTCCTGCAGTGTAAGGATGGGACATATGTAACATTGCCCAAATTCAATTTCGCCGTATCAAGAATAGTCCTGGAGATACATACTCCTGCCAAGGCACTAAAGAACAGTGTGTGTATCGGCAACAAGGTTGTGGTCACTACTGCTGCCGGTGCGGCTACGTGTGACTTAGCCATCCCTGAAAGTAATCAGAGTGCTGGCACCATTTATAGAATCTATAATGCAGGCGCTGTCTCAAGAATCAAACAGATAAAGATATATAGTAAAGCAGGCTCAGCCAAGACCCCGACCTCGCTCTCCTTCGACGGACTGATGGGCGAAGGCATCATGCTGACGGATGGAAAAACGGCGAGCGGCGAGGCTTTTACTGGCTATCAGGCTGTGGAGACAAACAGCGTGCCTGGCAAGGTGAGCTATGAAACAAGCGGTGACAGAGTGGCTGAGGTCGATGCCTCTACGGGCGCCGTCGTGGTGCATGCCAACGTGTACGGAACGATGACAATCACGGCAACATTCCAGCCCGATGATAAGGAAAAATATGCCAGCTCGACCGCCTGGTATACCATCACCAACAAGGAAGGCAGTCGCATAGCTACCACGATAGCCTTTGCCGACGGCGTGGCTGGGACGACCTATGAAGTGAGAGACGGCGATATCTTTGTTGGCTATGCGGCAACATGCACGCCGGCGGATGTCCGGGGTACAATCGTCTACAAAAGCAGCAATCCCGGCGTTGCTACGGTGGATGACGCGGGCGCCGTCACTCTCGGACAGGAATACGGCAAGACCCGCATTACGGCTCAGTTCAAGGGTACAGATGGCTATGGAGATTCCGAGGAAATCGGTTATACCATCAAGCGCGTCGGCACCTATGTCTTCCACGAGTCGTTTGATCGATGTGACGGCAAGGAGGGATGGTCTGGCTCTGTCGCCTACGGCAAGTGGGACACCAGTAAGATGGATAATGTGTGGACGAATAAAGGAACTGTCTATCTGGGCAGCGGCTGTATCAGGATAGGTCCAGCCGATGGCAGCGTGACCACTCCTGTCATCAGGGTCGATGGCCGCGCCGTCCTGACATTCAAGGCTGCCATGTGGTACACCGAGAAGGAGCAAACCGATGTGGTGGTCACCATCTCTGACGGCTCTCTGACCTATGGTGACAAAGCACCAGCAAAGAAGGTGTCAGTGACTCCCGTCAAGGAGCAATGGACTGGCTATGAAATGGTAATAACAGGTACGGGAGAGTTCAAGCTGACCTTCGCCAATGTCACCAACTCCAAGAACAAAGAAAACAACCGCTTCTTCCTCGACGAAGTGACAGTCACAGAGAGCGCAGCCCGTGAAATCACCCTCGATGAAGAGACGGACAATGCCATTGAGACAGAAGGCAAGGCCAATGTGACTCTCCGTCGCACGCTCTATGACGATGGGTGGAACACGCTCTGTCTGCCATTCTCTCTCTCCGAGGCGCAGGCGAAGCTGGCTTTTGGCGACGGGGTGGAGCTGCGCGAACTCGAGAAGGTTGAGGGCACATCCCTCATCTTCAAGGCGGTCACGGGTCTCACGGCCGGCGTTCCCTGTCTCATCAGACCGTCGCGCGTGGCAGAAGACAATACCTATACCTTCTCCGGCGTGCAGACAACGGTCGTCACCGCCGACTCAAGGGCGAAGGATGCTGTGGGTGGAGCCATATCTTTCACGGGCATTTACTCTCCCGTCGACGTCACCGGTTGGGCCGATTCCCATAAGTATGTGGCTTTTCTCGGTGCTGGCAACAAGTTTTTCCGAGCCTTGTCAGGTAAGCCGATGAAGGCTTTTCGGGCCTTCTTCATGGTCCCTGAGACTACTTCGGTCGCAGCTGTAAAGGCAGTAATCGATGGCACTACCACCGCCATCGGCGAGCTGAACGTCGACGGTGACAAGGCCGGCGGCCGCGTGTACAATCTCAATGGCCAGTGCGTGGGTACCAGCCTCGATGGTCTGCAGCCCGGCATCTATATCCGTCATGGCCAGCGAGTGATGATAACCAAGTAGTAACCTCATAATACGTATGAAGATGAACAGACTCAGATACACGGCGCCTGTTGCCGAGAGAATATCCATCAGCCACAATGCCCTGTTGGCAGGCTCGATCAGCGGCGATGGCACCAATGGCGACCTGTCTGGCAGCAAGGACAATGACTACCTCGACCAGGCCCGCACTCCCAGCAACTTCAACATCAGGGAAGAAATAGACGTGACCAACGGATATCGGTGAGTAGTATCTCTATCGACAATTAGACCTAAATACGAGTCTTGTGATTTCATGGCAACTCGTTGATGTTGGAAGTCAGCAAGAGAGTATGCCAGAAGATGGGTTCCATCCTCGTATAAGACTATGGGTTAGAGAAAGCGATAACCACCTTTCAGAAGAGACTGGTTGGCGGCTCATGAACAAGGCAAGAAGAGCTGCCCCAATCTTCTTCTGTGAAGAATAATATCTTATATTAGAAAAGGTATAGGTTATGAAAATGCTTGCGGACTTTGCCTTGACCATTATCGGCATCCCTTTAGCTATGCAGACGTACCAACCTGGGCTGCTCTGCCTTTTGCGGCTTGGCAAAGACGTTGACTTGCATATTAACCCCAATCGGTCTAATGACCAATTGGGGTTTAATTCGCAATAGCTCGCTATTCCTGCTGTGAGTAACGCCTACGGCTAAGCGCAACACTTACAGTGTTGCTATGATAGGTTCGGTGTAACCATCCGAAACCAGCCGCCTTTTCCATTTCGTCGAGACTGTTTTCCTTTGTCCCTCAAAAAAAGTTATGTTCAATTTGAATAAGGAAAACCATATAGTTAAGGCGTAGCATCCTACTGATATGCGCATGGGCGTGAATGGTATGTGTGGGCAGGTCCGGCAAGTGGGTCTGTAACCGGCTAATGGTGACGTGTATATATTTGTGGGCAAGTCTCACACGACAATGAAGTTGCTCCATTGGGAACATGGAGGAGATGTAATGTACTACAAATGTTTGGAGCAAGGCCGTTTCCATCCTCGCATATTTCTTCGTCAGGGCATAGGCTTCAGGTCTATGCGCTGGGATGAGCATGTACTTCTGATGGAAGAAATGTTTGAATCGTACTTTTTGCCGTTCAAAAGAAATAAATTCCACCTTTTGCACTACCCTTTCGTCATTATATTCATAAAAATCATCAAATTATTGTTGATTGTGACGGTTATTTGAAATAAAAGCAGTACCTTTACAACTGATAACATTTTATCTATAAATAACTAATACAGAATACAATGAATAATATATTATCACTTTTAGATAATTTCACGCTTGATAATGCTGATGACATCGCCAAGTCATTGGCTAATGATTTCCGTAAACGTCGCATAGAGAAGAATCTTACTCGTGAGCAGGTTGCTGAGAAGTCGGGCGTTGCTGTAGCAAACATCGTGAGATTCGAGCAGAAAGGACTCATTTCGCTGAAGAACCTCATTGGCATTGCTATGGCTATGGAATACACGTCTGAGGTAAAGAATATATTTTCTGAGCCAAAGTACTCAACAATGGAGGAACTGACTCAGATACGCAAGAACACTGGTAAAACGAGAGCACATAAGCAATGAACAACATAGAAAGACTAACTGTAAAATACCACGGTGAGATTGTAGGAGTAATCTCGCTGACCCCTGGCGACAAGCGTCTGGCTTTTGAGTATGATCCTCGCTGGCTTGCAGAGGGATTCAGCATTTCGCCATTGGAACTTCCGCTGAAGACTGGATTGTTTCTTGCAAAGCCAACAACTCTGTATGGTGACTTCGGCATCTTTGAGGACAGTCTTCCCGATGGCTACGGTCGCTATCTCCTTCACAAGGCTTTGATGCGTGAAGGCATTGATGACAGGAAACTGACAGCCATTGAGCGACTGAGCATCGTAGGCAATAGCGGCATGGGAGCTTTGACATACGAGCCTGAGGCCATCATATCAACAGGAGAAGAGATTACCGACTTCGACTTACTCCAAGAGAAGGCTCTGGAAGTTCTCAAAGAACAGCAGGACACAGACGCAGGACTTCTGCTCTACAACAGCGGTAACAGTGGTGGTTGCCGTCCAAAGGCAGTGTTCTCAGACGCAGAAGGACATTGGCTTGTAAAATTCCGTCACACATACGATCCTAAAGACATGGGACTGCAGGAATACCATTACAATGAGATAGCACGCAAGTGTGGCATCGATGTTCCAGACTTCAAGCTTACCAATGGCAAGTACTTTACAACTAAGCGATTTGACCTTACCGACGATGGCGAGCGCATCCATACAGCTACTGCAGGTGGTTTGCTATGCCTTTCACTGTCTGAGCCTGTGCTTGACTACAGCAACTTGCTTGCTTTGACTGGCTACATCACACAGAATCCAAAGTATGTGGAGGAAATATACCGTCGCATGGTATTCAACTACCTTACCGACAACAAGGATGACCACTGCAAGAACTTCAGTTACCAGGTTCGTAAGGATTCAAATGGCAAGTTCATCTGGCATCTTGCTCCTGCATACGACCTTACCCTATGCACAGAAGGCTACAATGGTCAGCACGCTACATCTGTCAACTCTACCGGCTACCCTACTCTTCAGGACTTCATAGCCGTTGGGACAAAGATTAAAATGGGCGAGAAGCGTTGCAGGGAAATCTTTGATGAGGTTTATCAGAAATGCGGTGACCTTCTGCTCAATGACATTACAAAGAAATAACAGGAATGGTATAAACATTTTTTGCCTTCCAAAAGAAAGAGAGAACTATCACAATGATGGTTCTCTTTTTTTGCATAGCATTGAAGCAATGGCAAAGCACCTATAGGAGTTGTTGTCACTATGCAACTTCAGTAAATCGCAACCATCAGAAACAAGCCGCCTTTTCCATTTCATTGCTGTCCGCTAAAACTCTAAAGAGCACAAATTCCCCGCCCGAAGTCCTGAAATGGGACTCTGGGCTTGTTTTATAAAAAGTAAGCCCCTCTCTAATCACCTGAACCATTTTTGCCCAGTCTTTTTCTGGTTCCTCAAGAAAAGTATAGCAGTTCACATAATACATGAGCATGATTCTCAGAAAAGCTCCAAGAG
>ERZ773186.1210-NODE-1210-length-22065-cov-6.344707_pt1 | contig 22065 bp, 21 predicted proteins | sample MGYA00581000_ERZ773186 | MGnify/ENA primary metagenome ERZ773186 (study PRJEB29015, sample SAMEA2737752) | human gut metagenome | biome: human gut; feature: human-associated habitat; material: faeces | place: China | collected 2012 ...
CATGATCTATGGAGCCTTAGTTACATCTGTAGCAAGTGAAAATGGAGCCAGAATGCAGGCAATGGATTCTGCGACAAGTAATGCAGAAGAGATGATCTCAAACTTAGAACTTGCATACAATCGAGCAAGACAGGGAGCGATCACACAAGAATTAACAGAGATCATTTCAGGAGCAGAAGCCCTGAAATGATGGACTCGATATAAGAAGCAGGAGGAAATAACATGGCAGATAATCGTACAGGAAAGATCACACAGGTCATCGGTGCGGTTCTGGATATCAAGTTTGGCAGTGATAACCTGCCAGAGATCAATGATGCGATCAATATTCAGACAAAAGACGGCGGGAAATTAGTCGTTGAAGTTGCACAGCACCTGGGTGATGACACCGTAAGATGTATCGCAATGGGAACCACCGATGGTCTGAGACGTGGTATGGACGCCATTGCAACCGGCGCGCCGATTTCCGTACCGGTTGGTGAGAATACGCTGGGCCGTATTTTCAATGTACTGGGCGAGCCAATTGACAATAAAGAAAAGCCACAGGTGGAAGAATACCTTCCAATCCACAGAAAAGCTCCTACCTTCGAGGAACAGTCTACCCAGACTGAGATCCTTGAGACCGGTATCAAAGTCGTAGACCTGCTCTGCCCTTATCAGAAGGGTGGTAAAATCGGTCTGTTCGGCGGTGCCGGTGTAGGTAAGACCGTCCTGATCCAGGAGCTGATTCGTAACATCGCTACCGAGCACGGCGGATATTCCGTATTCACCGGTGTAGGTGAGCGTACCCGTGAGGGTAATGACCTTTACTACGAGATGACCGAGTCTGGCGTTATCAATAAGACCACCATGGTATTCGGTCAGATGAACGAGCCGCCGGGAGCACGTATGCGAGTTGGTCTTTCCGGACTGACTATGGCAGAGTATTTCCGTGATGTGAAGAATCAGGACGTGCTTCTTTTCATTGATAATATTTTCCGTTTTACACAGGCTGGATCTGAGGTATCAGCCCTTCTTGGACGTATGCCTTCAGCCGTAGGTTATCAGCCGACACTGGCAACAGAAATGGGTGAACTTCAGGAGCGTATTGCATCTACAAAGAACGGTTCTGTAACATCGGTTCAGGCAGTATATGTACCGGCCGATGACCTGACAGACCCAGCTCCGGCAACTACATTTGCCCACCTGGATGCAACAACCGTACTTTCCAGAAAGATCGTTGAGCAGGGTATTTATCCGGCCGTAGATCCACTGGAGTCAAGCTCCCGTATTCTGGAAGCAGACGTTGTAGGAGAGGAGCATTACGAAGTAGCTAACAAGGTAATTGCAATTCTTCAGAAATATAAAGAACTGCAGGATATCATCGCAATCCTTGGTATGGAAGAACTTTCTGATGAAGATAAAGCAACTGTTATGCGTGCAAGAAAGATTCAGAAATTCCTGTCCCAGCCATTCTTCGTAGCAGAGACATTTACAGGAATTCCTGGAAAATATGTACCGCTGAAAGAGACGATCCGTGGATTTAAGATGATCATTGACGGAGAGATGGATGCTTATCCGGAGAATGCTTTCTTCAATGTCGGAACAATTGATGACGTAATTGCCAAGGCAAAAGAGATGGAAGAAGAGTAATTGTTGAAATAGGAGAATGTGCATATGGATACATTTGGTCTGAAAATCATAGCAAGTGATGGTGTATTCTACGAAGGTCGTTGTAAGAAGCTGATCATCCCGGCTCCGGATGGAGAAAAGGGAATTCTTGCAAATCATGAGAATATGGTGATCGCTGTGAATGTCGGAGTTGCACATATGAGTTTGGACGGCGATGAATGGAAAGATATTGCAGTGGGTGTGGGATTTGTTGAAATCGTAAACAATCGAGTCACACTGATTGTTGATACAGCCGAGAAACCAGAAGACATCGATGTGCGACGAGCACAGGAGCAGAAAGAGCGTGCAGAGGAAAGGTTACGTCAGCAGCAGAGTATCCAGCAGTATTATCATACGCAGGCATCTCTGGCAAGAGCGATGAACCGACTTCGTGTTTCACAGGATAAAAAGTGGAATTTATAGATTTCGAGAGCATGTAGATGTGCAGAAATCAGAAATATCTGCAGGATATATCATTTAATTAGAGAAAGAGGGATAGATTTTCTGGAATGGGAAATCACCCTCTTTTTTTACATTTAAAAGTGAATTGCGAAACTTTTTTGTATTGCATTTTAATTCGTAGTATAATACAATAATCTTATCTGAGTGTCTAAAATTATAGAAAGACAGAGGAAAAATGATATGAGTGATAGAAAGAAGCCACGTTCTCTCTCAGAAATCGTAAATGATGTACTTCGTGCGGTACGTGATTATTATGATTCAGAATACGTGTACTATATTGAGAAAGAGTATGGGGATATTGAGACCATCTTTGAGTGGTGTGCAGAGAATGTTCCATGGCAGAGAGATAAGATAAAGATGCTTCCGGAAGAACATCAGCCAAAGTGGATGAAGCAGGAGATTACAAATTCAACAGAGGCCGATTACAGTGTGAGTTTACAGCTGGATGAGAATACAGTAGCAATTCTTGCAGCAGTTGGAGTTCACCGGGGCGGATGTGATGTTGGATTGCTTCGTACGGTGATTCCGTATATACCGCAGGCAATCGCTCTTCATAAACTCCAGAAACAGCAGGAGTATCTCAGTTATCATGATAATCTGACAGGAGTACTTAACAGAAATAGTTTTGTTGCATATCTGGATCATGTGGAACCGGAAGAATTGAAGACATTGGGAGCTCTTTCCGTAGACATTAATGGACTGAAGAATTTTAATAAAGAATTCGGAAGAGATTATGGAGATGAAGTTGTCACCAGAGTTGGTGAAGTGCTTTCGGAGTATTTCCATAATGGTAATGTATACAGAATGACAGGAGATGAGTATCTGGTTCTTGTAGAGAACGCTTCCTATGAAGATTTTACACAACAGGTACATGGTGCATATACAAAACTTGAAAACATAAGTCTGGGACTTGTTTCAGTAGGGTATGCCTGGGGAAAAGTGGACATAGATGTGAATGGTCTTGTGATCAGTGCAGAGAATATGATGCGGGAAGAGAAAAAGAAGTATTATAAAAATCTGCGTAAAGGTCATCATGAGCCAATCATCAAAAAGGATCTTCTAGAGGATATTGAACAGAAGAATTTTATTGTATGTCTGGTACCGAAGATTGATGTGCAGACCGGAGAAATTGCAGGTGCTGAAGCGATTGTCAGATATCATCATAAGGATCTTGGAATTATGGATCCGGGAAGATATATTAATCTTTTGGAAGAGACAAGGTTGTCACATTATCTCGATCTCTATATATTTGAACAGGTATGTCAGATCCTTCATAAGTGGGAGACAGAAGGAATCCAGATGGTGCCGATTTCAGTAAACTTTGCAGGTGAAACATTGAGGCAGGAGAACATTGCGGATCAGATGAGTGCGCTGATTGAGAAATATCAGGTATTATGTGAATATTTGGAAGTAGAAGTATCCGAATCTTATACAGATACGAACCAGGAGATGCTGGCGGCATCATGCAGTAAGATCAGAAAAGCGAATGTCCGCGTAGTATTGGATCATTTCGGAGCTAAGAATTCCAGCTTTTCGATTCTGTCCATTATGGATTTTGATGGATTGAAGCTGGATGAGAGCCTGATTACAAATCTGGTTGGAAACAGAAGAAGCAGAGTGGTAGCAAAGGCTGTAATTGATATTTGTCATCAATTGGGATGTTCTGTTCTTGCGGAGAGTGTTGAAACACAGGACCAGCTGAATGTTCTTCAGGAATTAGGATGCGATTATGCACAGGGAACATTATTTAATAAGCCGATCAAAGTGGAGACATTTGAAGTGCGATATCTGAAGGAATAGGATGATCTGCCGGGGGGATGAAACGGAAAAGATTCTAAATATTACAGAGGATAAGATGAAAAATACAGATGGAGTTGAAATTAAATAAGATGAATAAAGCATTGTTCAGAGACAGAGCAAAGAAACTGATGCTTACGGGGGCTTTGGCAGGAGTAATTGCAGGAGTGGCAATTACTTCAGGAATCTCCTCAATTACATTGAAAAAAGCTGAAAAGAAGCTGGAAATCAGCAATGCAAAATTACAGGAGCAGACAAAGAAGAACGAAGAACTGCAGGCAGAGTTAGACAGAGAAGAAGTAACAGAAAATACTGCGGAGTTGCTGGCAAGTGATGATGACCGGTGGTGTCTTGCACTTGTGAATGAGAAGCATCCATTGGATACTTCTTATGTGCCGGCGAAGCTGACGGAGATAAGTGGTGGAAAACAGGTAGATTCCAGGATAGCAGACAGTCTGAATAAGATGCTGGATGATGGGAAGAAGGCAGGACTCAGCATGTATGTGACATCAGGATATCGTTCTTATGAGAAACAGAGAGATGTCTTTAATACGACGATGCAGGACTGGATCAATCAGGGATACACACCGTTAAATGCGTATGATGAGACAAAGAAATCAGTTGCAATTCCAGGAACAAGCGAGCATGCAACTGGTCTTGCAGTTGACATTATGTCGACAAAGTACGGGGAGCTTGATGAGAAACAGGGGGATACAGAAGAGCAAAAGTGGTTGATGGAACATTGTTCAGAGTATGGTTTTGTTCTTCGGTTTCCGCAGGATAAATCTGATATTACAGGAATTGTATATGAGCCGTGGCATTATCGTTATGTGGGAGTAGATGCTGCAAAAGGGATGACAGAGAACGGACTTACTTTGGAAGAATATGTTTCTGCAAATTAAGTAAAAACCGTTCTGATCGACAGATAAGAGAGAAGTATAAATAATACATAAGGAGGAGAAGGAAATGGAAGATTTAACATTTGGAGAACAGGTGAAAATCGTCCTGGGAAGAAAAGGAATGACGATTAAAGAACTGGCGGAGACGATTGAGAAAGAGACAGGAAAAAAGATGTCACGTCAGAATTTAACACAGCGTCTTGGAAGGGATAATTTTCAGGAACAGGATATGAGACTGATTGCATCTATTCTTGGCTGTCCGTTTCAGCTGAGTATCATGTCAGGAGAGATTGCAGAGAGTGCAGCCGGACGTATCAGGAAGCAGGAAGTAAAATGGAATGAACAGGAACAGCCGGAAGAGCGTTTTTCAGAGGAAACAGAGAAGGAAGAACAGCAGCTTACAGGTGAAGAACGTGACATGACGATTGGTGAGATTTATGATATGCATGAAGAACTTGCTGAACTTGAAAAGAATGCAGTAGAAGCAGAGCCAACTGAAGATGTCAGAGAAGATCTTCAGACAGAAGAAGAGGAATATAAGGAAGAGCTTCTGGAAGTGCCGGAATCAGATCAGGAAGAAGAAAACTCTGCGGAATCAGAAGTTTCTTATACAGAAGATTATGCTCAGCCGACAGAGGAAGAAGCAGAACCATATGAAGAAGCAGAAGTTACATCCTATGAGACACAGCCGGTAGAGCCGGTGCAGGAAGAGGCTACATACGAAGAGCCTGTACAGGAAGAAATAGTACAGGAAGAAGTTGGAGACATTAATCCATACACAGGAAGAGAATATGAATCCAACAGTGTACGTATGCATCCGAAGAGAATTGGATATGTGCAGGTTTATGACCGTGCAAGCCATAAATGGACAGATATGACAGAATGGGCATTCCTTGGATATCAGGAACGTAAGAAAGTACTTCTTGGAGAGGATTACGAACCGCCGATTTATTTGGATTAGAATTAAAATGGATAGAGAAAAGAAGTGCATCCGCTGTGAACGCTTCCTTTCTCTATCTTTTTCCTTTCTTTTTAAGAATCACATTAAGTATCGACACCAGTGACCGAAAGATTCAGAGTTTTCACATTCATCTTCGGTAAGTTCCAGAATAGAGATGTAAGAACTGGTAAATTGAGGAAAGCCGAACAAGTTAGCCATATGTGCTTCTCTGGGATCGTAAAGGCCGGGAACGCCAAGCCAAAGATGATCCTTTTCTTTGATCAGGAGAAGGTGATGATAATTATGACAGCCATGCAGAAGAAAACTATTGTTGGCAAGTGGCCAGAATCTGCGCGGAAGTGTGGAAATCTCTGCGTGTGTGATTTTTCTGGCTTGAATTGAAGCATCCTGAATTGCAGCCTCCTCAGTTGCTACCTCCTCAGTTGAAGCAGCATCAATAGAAGCGTCAGATAATGCTGCTTCGGATACAGTCTCAGATACAGTGTCTTCTGTTATGAGGGATTCTTCCGAAAGGGATGGATTTTCAGGTTCAGAGGATAAACTCTCTTCTGTTGATAAAGAGCAATCAGAAAAAGAATAAAAATCCGGCAGAGGTACAGCGGAGGCAATCCAATGCTGTGATCGATTTTGGGTGATGGAGAAAATAATGAACCCATCAATGTGTTTAAGAGTTCTTTTATGTGGAAAACGTTCCTCGGAAATGACCAGTTGTGTGGATAAGTTCTGACCAGAGCACTGAAGAAGTGCAACGGGAGAACCTGTAAGTGTTTGATTTTCGAGAATAAATGCATGGACTTCCAACTGTTCTCCAGGGACAATCGGAAGATTTTTAACATGAAGTGTTAAGAGATAAGAATAATTATGTGATGAAATTTGTAGAAAACCAAGATTTCTGCGGCGGCAGCAGGATTCGTACTCATATAAATAATAACTTCCCGGATTCATAGCAAGCCCCTGAAAAGAATTTTTCTATATAGTTTATTCAGAATGAAAAGGAATATTAATGCTATTTTTATACAATAACCGAAAGGAAACAAAATGAGGATGACAACGGATGAAAAATATATGCGTGCGGCCTTAAAACAGGCAGAGAAAGCGTATAATCTGGGAGAAACCCCGATTGGTTGCGTGATCGTTCATGAAGATAGGATTATTGCACGCGGTTATAACCGACGGAATACAGATAAGAATCCACTGGCACATGCTGAGGTTGCAGCAATCAAGAAAGCAAGCAAAAAGCTTGGTGACTGGCGTCTGGAAGAATGTACATTGTATGTGACATTAGAGCCATGTCAGATGTGTGCAGGTGCAATTGTGCAGTCCCGTATACCAAGAGTGGTTGTCGGGTGTATGAATCCGAAAGCAGGATGTACAGGTTCCATTCTGAATCTACTGAATATCCAGGCATTTAACCATCAGGCAGATCTTACAACAGGCGTATTGGAAGAAGAATGCAGCCAGTTGATGAAGCAGTTTTTCAGAGAACTCAGGGAAGCCAGGAAGATGAAGAAAAAAGCGGAGGTACAGACTCTGTAACATAGAAAAATTAAATCCTGTGGTAAACTCCTGTGCAAAAGAAAGAACAGCCTACTTGACAAGTATTCATTTATCATGTAAAATAATAATCCGTGCAGCCGGGGTGGTAGCGGTACCTTGAACCTGCAATCCGCTATAGCAGGGGTGATATTGCGCAGAGGGCGACAGTCTGCAGGGCTGCCCCCGGAAAGTGACGTTGACGTCTGGGTCTCACGCGACGGGACTCTGTGAACCGTGTCAGGTCGGGAACGGAGCAGCACTAAGCAGAACCTCTCGGGTGCCGTGAGGGTGCCTAGGCTGAGTTAACTACCGGGGTAACGCTTGTGGGCCAAGTTCGAAGCGCAATGCACGTAAAAAATGAATAGAATGGTATTTATATTGGAAACGATACATTCCCTCCGGAATGATGAACGAACAACACAGTCTGTTACGCTTATCATGATAGGAGGATTTTTTTATGCCAAAAAATAAGTTTCAAGATGTGATTTTTACAATTATGATGGTTTTTGTCATGGTTTATGCAATGATCTGTTACAACATCGCCTTGAATATGGGCGGAATGAGTAATGAGGTCTTTCTGGCAGCATTCCATGAACTTATCATCATGGGACCGATTGCTTTCGTTCTGGATTTCTTTGTTGTAGGACCGATTGCAAAGAAGAAAGCATTTACGATCGTGAATCCACAGAAAGATAATCCGTTTATGATCGTGCTGGCGATTTCTGTTTTATCAATCATTGGAATGTGCCCGTTGATGAGTCTTGCAGCAACACTGCTTTTTAAAGATGCAGGAAATCAGATGATTGCTGTGTGGTTCCAGACAATAGTATTCAATTTCCCAATGGCATTCTTCTGGCAGCTGTGCTTCGCAGGACCGATTGTCAGAAAAGTATTTGGGGTGATTTTCCGTGAAGAGCAGAAAGAAGAGGTGGCTTTTGATTAAAGCTGCAAAATAAGGGGAAGCTATCATACGATAATCTGACACAATTTGTGTTGTTATCGTAAGTGATAGCTTTCCCTTTTTATGTTATATACACAACTTCACATATCTTGACATTTCTCACATCTTCATTCAGAATAGATAGGTAAGACCTAAAAAGGAAAATGTTTACAAATATACATTATTAACAGGAAAAGAGGTTTATAAAAAGATGAAGATTTTGCTTGCAGCAGTGAATGCAAAGTACATCCACTCAAATCTTGCGGTCTATTGCCTGCGCGCATATGCGAAAGAGCAGCATCCGGCCAGCAATATCACAATTTCTGAATATACGATCAATCAGCCATTTGATGAGATTTTGATGGATATTTATAAGCAGGCACCAGATGTTCTCTGCCTTTCCTGCTATTTATGGAATGTGACAGAAGTAGGACAATTGATACAGGAGATTCCAAAGATTCTGCCGGATACGAAGATCTGGCTTGGAGGTCCGGAAGTTTCTTATAATGCAAGAGAAGTTCTGGAAAAATATCCGATGGCAGAAGGTATCATGCGCGGAGAGGGTGAAGAGACTTTTGCAGAACTTGTGGCATATTATGAAGGTCGTGGTGCAGCTGAGTTGATCAATATTCAGGGAATCACATTCCGGGAAAAGGAAAAACAGATTGCTGCGACACCGTTTCGACAGATCATGGATCTGAGCAAAGTACCGTTTGTCTATGGGGATATTGAGAATTTCAAGAACCGTATCATTTATTATGAGACGAGCAGAGGCTGTCCGTTTTCCTGTAGTTATTGTCTTTCTTCAATTGATAAATGTCTTCGATTCCGTAACCTGGAGCTTGTGAAGAAAGAACTGCAGTTCTTTATTGATCATGAAGTGCCACAGGTTAAGTTTGTTGACAGAACATTTAACTGTAAGCATGATCATGCGATGGCAATCTGGAATTATATCAAAGAGCATGATAAAGGGATTACAAATTTTCATTTTGAAGTGGCAGCAGATCTTCTGAATGAGGAAGAGATTGAGTTGATCCGGAGTTTGCGTCCAGGACTCATTCAGCTGGAAATTGGAATTCAGTCAACGAATAAACAGACGATCAAAGAAATCAACCGTTCCATGAATCTGGAAAAAGTACGTGATAAGGTAGCAAGGATTCATGAGAAGGGAAATGTGCATCAGCATTTAGATTTGATCGCAGGTCTTCCATATGAGAATTATGATAGTTTTGCTCATTCTTTTAATGAAGTTTATGCTATGGAACCGGATCAGTTTCAGCTTGGATTTCTGAAAGTACTGCATGGCTCTGTGATGCATGAGAAGATGAAAGAGTATGAGCTGCTTTGCCAGAATCGTCCGCCGTATGAAGTGCTTTCAACAAAATGGCTTCCATACAGTGATGTGATCCGTCTGAAGAAAGTAGAAGAGATGGTGGAAGTTTACTATAACAGTTTTCAGTTTAGTCATACGATGAGACTTCTTGTGGAATTGTTTCCATCCGCATTTTCCATGTATGAGAAAATGGGCAATTATTATGAGAAGAAAGGCTTGTTTGGGTTGAATCATTCAAGACTTACTCGCTATGAGATATTGTGGGACTTTGTAGAAACAGAATTAGCAGAATTCACTTGTTCGGAGGAAATACGGAAGAAAGAAGCAGATTTTAAAGAAAAGGTGCTTGAAAGCATGACTTTAGATCTTTATCTGAGAGATAATGTGAAGAATCGTCCGGCATTTCTTGGAGAGAGCAAAGTAGAAAAGAATGTAGCGTCTGAATTTTATAAGAAAGAGGCAGAAGAGCACAAGTATCTGAAGGATTATGAAGGATACGACAGTCGCCAACTGCGAAAGATGACTCATCTGGAGCGATTGGATGGAAAGCTGCATCTTTTTGATTACAGACATAGAAATAAGCTGAATCAGGATGCGGCGATTTATATAATAGAGGATTAGTATAGAGTTGCAGATATTAGAAAGATATTTGCATATGGTTTTGTTAATGGAAATGGAGAAAAAAGATGAATTTTTATGATAAAAAAGTAAGACGTTTGGTGTCAATTATTATTTTGGTGGTTATTGTTGCAATGGTTGCAACGATGGTGATTCCATATCTGGTCTAAGGAGAGTGTGATGCGGACAGGGAGAGTAACGCAGACGATCTGGAATCGTTCTGTAAAGAAACAGATCCAAAAAGGAAACAGGAATTTAACAGGAAAAACTGCGTGGGAAGAAAGTAGTTCTGAACTGATAGCTGACGAAAAGGATTTTGTCTGGAGCAGCACTTCAGTAAGCGGAAAAGCACCGGCACAGGTGAAATATGCAGTGATTAAATCGGCAGGAGATCTTGCGGCAAAGAGAGTCAGACCAACAGCGGTTTCAGTACGGATTTTGTTTCCTGAAAGTTCTGACGAGCAGGAATTAAAAGACATCATGAGAATCCTGACAGAGATCTGTGAGGAGACAGGACTTGCCATTACCTGTGTACAGGCTGAAAGTGCAGAGTATGTTTTGCGGACAGTGATTCATATTACTGCTGTTGGCGTGAAAGAAAATCCAAAACAGCAGATGAAAAAATGGATTCCGGGAACGGAAATCATTCTTTGCGGCTATACGGGATTGGAAGGTACGCTGCGATTGGTTGAAGAGGCAGAGGCAGATCTTCGTACAAGATTTACACCATCTTTTATAGAAAAAACAAAGCGTTGCAAGGAATCACTTATACTTCCAGAACAGATTTTAAAGCTTCCGGAAGAAGCGAAGAGCAGACAGTGTGGGGATGGAGGTGTACTCTGCGGATTATGGGAACTTGCAGAGGCAGAAAAGATAGGGTTTGAGATTGATTTCTCAAAACTTGCACTTAAGCAGGAGACAGTGGAAATCTGTGAATTCTTTCAGCTGAATCCATATCTTCTCACATCAGCCGGAAGTTATCTCGTATTGACAGAGCATGGAGAAGAGACATTGGAAAGCTTGAAGAATGCAGGTGTTCCGGCAGTAAGGATCGGATTTGTAAAAGAACAGAATGCAAGAATACTTGTAAATGGAGAAGAAACCCGTTATCTGGATCGTCCGGCACCGGATGAACTGAGCCGCTGGTGGAAAGAACGAAAAGAATCAGAAGAATAAGAAGATAGAAGAGGCGATAATTATGTTAAACATTGTACTTTATGAGCCGGAAATTCCGGCGAATACCGGAAATATCGGAAGGACCTGTGTGGCAACAGGGACAAGACTTCATTTAATCGAGCCGCTTGGATTCAAATTAAATGAGAAATCATTAAAGCGCGCTGGCATGGATTACTGGAAAGATCTGGATGTGACGACATATATCGATTATCAAGATTTCCTTGAAAAGAATCCGGGAGCTAAAATCTATATGGCAACAACAAAAGCGCACAAAGTCTACACAGAAGTAGATTATGAGTCGGATTGCTATATTATGTTCGGAAAAGAGAGTGCAGGAATCCCGGAGGAGATTCTTGTAGAGCATGAGGAAGATTGTATGAGAATCCCGATGAACGGAGATATTCGCTCATTGAATCTTGGTAATTCGGTGGCAATTGTGTTGTATGAAGCACTGCGACAGAATGGATTCGCAGGAATGAATTTAAGTGGAGAACTACATGAACTTCATTGGAAATAGAGTGTAAAAGGAACAGGGTCAAATCATTTGTAAAAAGGTTTGATCTTGTTCCTTTTTTTAAAATAGCGTGTTCACACCATTTTATTCCGTTTTCGGTGTTCGGCGTGTCAATAAGTATAAATTGCTTATTTGTGCGAGCACAAACGCAATTTATACTTTTGACACTTACATCAAATAATCAGATATTTATACAAATACACAAAAAACGTTTAATAAACTACAAAAAATAGACGAAATATTTAGTAATCTAAAAATTTTTTATAAAAATCTAATAAAAAGTTTGATTATTACGACAAAATATGCTATGTTTAAAATAACATCGTTGTGCGAAAGTTACAAACAGAAAGAGAATAGGAATGAAAAGTATGGTAATAATATATTGATACGTACTGCGAACAGCGTAATCCTTAGATATTAATGTGCAGTAACAACATGCAGCGAAGAAATCTTATTGTTCAAAATCACATAAGAACAATAAAAAGGGGAGACAAGAAAGGTGGTGTAGATACTATGGTGGATGAGACAATCCGGTCAATTAAAGAAGCAGAACAGCAGGCAGAAGAGATTCTTGTAAAAGCGCAGGAACAAAAAGAACAGATTCTGAAAGATGCATCTCTTCAGGCGAAGCAGATTCATGAAGAACTTATAGAAGAGGCAAAAAGAACTGCCGGTGGACTGGATGAGAAAGCCAGAGAAGAGGCGAAAAAGCAGGAAGATAAAGAAGCAGAGAAGCTCAAAGATGTGATCGAAGAGCTGAAGGTTTCTGCAAGAGAGAAAAAGGATGCAGCAGTGCAGCTGGTTCTTTCTGAATTGATCTGATCCATGTGGTCGTAACAAAAAAGGAGGGATAAGATTATGGCGGTACTTAAGATGCAGAAAATCAGCATCTGTGCCCTGAAGAAAGATCGAAAAGCAATCCTGGAACAGTTACAGCATCTTGGAGTTCTTGAAGTTGACAGGGACAAAGAAGAGGATGCATTCTTCCAAAAGATGGACACAACCGGACAGCGGATGAAATTTGAAAAAGCGGCAACGGCAGCAGATCAGGCACTGGGGATTCTGGATGCTTACGCTCCGGAGAAAAAGTCATTACTTTCTTCGCTGGAAGGAAAAGAACTGATCGATCGCGAGTTGGAAGAAAAGGTTCAGATATCTGGACCGGAATTGATCAAGACAGCCCGCGAAATTTATGATCTTGATCGTGAGTATGCTGAGCTTAGAGCAGGCATAGCAAAGATCGAGAATCAGATTGAAAGTCTGATGCCGTGGATGGCATTAGATGTTCCGCTTCAGGAAGGGAAGACAAAAAGGACTGCTTTGATCCTGGGAACAATGCCGGGAGAGCTTACTCTTGAGAACATTTATTCCATTCTACTTGAGAAGACTCCGGAAGTGATGGAGAAAACAGGGGTCGATGTACATTTAGTTTCAGCAGAATCTAATATGATCTGCATAGCAGTCATCTGTTTGAAAGAACAACTCCAGACAGTGGAAGAAGCACTTCGGAGTGCAGGATTTGCAAGACCGTCCCAGAACTGGAGCAAGACACCAAAAGAGCAGAAGGAAGTACTGGAAACAGAGATAGCAGCGTCAAGAGAGCGGATGACGCAGTGCGAGGCAGAACTTAAGAGCCTGGCTTCCAAAAGAAAAGAACTTCAGGCCGTAGCAGATTATTACAGAGTCCGAGCAGATAAGTATGCAGTTCTCGGAGATCTTCTTCAGTCAAAGCGTACATTTGTAATCAGTGGATATATACCGGCATGTGAGTCAGGTCCGGTAGAGAGATCTTTGACAGAGAAATATAACTGTATGGTAGATATTGAAGACATTGAAGAAGGTGAAGAAGCACCGGTTATTTTAAAGAATAACCCATTCTCTACAAACATGGAAGGCATTGTAGAATCTTACGGATTACCGCATGCCGGAGAGATTGATCCGACAACGATCATGTCATTCTTCTATGTATTTTTCTTCGGAATGATGTTGTCAGATGCAGCGTATGGGGCAGTTGTTGCAATTGTGTGTGCGATTCTTGTGAAGAAATATCCAAGAATGTCACAGAGCATGGCAAAATCTTTGAAACTGTTTTTCTACTGTGGAGTATCTACACTTGTATGGGGCGTTCTATTTGGAGGATATTTTGGAAATATCGTAGACATTGTTTCAGAAAAATTCTTCGGACATACGGTAACAGTTCCGGCACTTTGGTTTGTTCCATTGAATGATCCAATGAAACTTCTGGTTTATTCTTTGTTATTTGGAACAATTCATTTGTTCGTAGGACTTGGAATTAAAGGTTATCTGTGTTTAAAAGATGGAAAGGTTGTAGATTTTATCTGTGACGTTGTACTTTGGTTTGTGATGCTGGTCGGATTGATCCTGATGCTGCTTCCAAGTGACATCTTTGCATCAATCGCACAGACAACGATCGTGTTCCCGGCAGCTTTGAACACTGCTGCAAAAGTGATGGCTGCGGGTGGAGCAATCGGTATTGTGCTGATGTCAGGAAGAGCAAACAAGAATCCGGCGCTTCGGCTTGCGCTTGGAGCGTATGATTTGTATAACGTGACAGGATGGCTCAGTGACGCATTGTCCTATTCAAGACTTCTTGCACTTGGACTTGCAACAGGAGTTATCGCATCCGTTATTAATCAGATGGGAGCGATGCTTCCAAACAATGTGATCGGTGTGATTCTTTTCATTGTGATCTTCATTGTGGGACACGTATTGAACCTGGCGATCAATCTGCTGGGAGCTTATGTACACACAAACCGTTTACAGTTTGTGGAATTTTTCGGAAAGTTTTATGAAGGCGGCGGAAAAGCATTCGAGCCTTTTAAAGAAAATACGAAATATGTTGATGTTAAGGAGGAAACAACATTATGAATATAGCAGGTGAACTTGGAGTTGTATATGGATTATTAGGCGCAGCAATCGCAGTATTATTCGCAGGTGCAGGATCTGCGTTAGGTGTAGGAATCGCAGGACAGGCAGCATCAGGTGTTGTAACAGAAGACCCGAGCAAATTCGCTAAAGTACTTATCATGCAGCTGCTCCCAGGTACACAGGGACTGTATGGACTGCTTGTTGGATTTATTACACTTTCTAAAATTGGTATTCTCGGCGGTGGCGGAGTAGAAGTTAGCGTTCAGTCAGGACTTATGATCCTTGCAGCTTGTCTCCCAATCGGTATTGTTGGATTGATTTCAGGTATCGCACAGGGTAAGACAGCAGCGGCTTCTATCGGAATCGTAGCAAAGAAGCCAGAGCAGTTTGGTAAAGCAATGCTGTTCCCGGCAATGGTTGAGACATATGCGATCCTGGCTCTTCTGATTTCCTTCCTCGCAGTAAGTGGTATCCAGCTGTAAGAAATAAATAAAAAGGAGAGCGTGGAGATGAGTGGACTTGACAAAATGAAAGCGCAGATAATCGCAGAGGCGCAGGACAATGCAAAAGAGATACTCGCACAGGCACACGCACAGGCGGATTCTATAATTCGGGAAGCAAAAGCACAGGCAGAGAAAGATGCACGGAAGATTGTCGCACAGGCAGAAGCCAGAGCAGAAGATTCTGTGAAACGCCTGGCCTCTTCATCAGATATGAGAAAGCGCAAGGCAGTACTTGAGGCGAAACAGGAAGTGATCAGTGAAGTTCTTGAAGATGCTTACAAAGCAGTCGGAGAGCTTGATGATGCAGCTTATTTTGCAATGCTTGAAAAGGTTCTTGAGAAGTATGTACTTCCGGAAGCAGGAACCATCTGCTTTACAGAGAACGACAGAAAACGTATGCCTCAGGGGTATATGGAAAAAGTATATGAAACAGCGAAGAAGAAAGGCGGAAGCCTGGAACTTACAGAGACAGTGCCGGAAGGAATGGATGGGGGATTTATCCTGACCTATGGCGGCATCGAAGAAAATTGTACGATCAAAGCGTTGTTTGATGCAAGAAGAGAAGAGTTATCAGATAAAGTGAACCGGCAGCTGTTTACAGCAGTGTAGCCGCAAGGAGGGATAATCTTGAGTAAGACAAAATATACCTATGCGGTTGCCAGAATCCGTGCACTGGAAGTCTCTCTTTTAACGAATGCAGTGATCGAACAGCTTCTTGCGTGCAAGAGTGCAGAACAGGCTCTACAGCTTCTGGTTGAAAAGGGCTGGGGAGATCTGACAGCAGGAACGCTGGATGCAGATGAAGTTCTGAATAAGGAAGAAGAGAAGGTGTGGCAGACAATCCGTGAGGTGGCACCGGATATGCATGTATTCGATGTTCTGTCCCTTCCAAAGCTTTATCACAATCTGAAAGCAGCGATCAAAGAAGTATGTACGGAAGTAGAGAATAAAAATATCTTCTATGATGATTGTGAGATTCCTGGAGAAGAGATGTTTGCACTTGTCCAGAACAAAGAATTTGATAAGCTGCCGGGTAATATGCCAGCAACAGCAAGAGAAGCATTTGACACTTTGCTTCACACAAGAGACGGACAGTTGTGTGATCTTATTATTGATCGCGCAACACTGGAAACTATGCTGGAAGCAGGGAAAAAATCAGGTGAGAAGATCATTGAAGAGTATGCACAGACAGCAGTTGCAATCGCTGATATTAAGATTGCAGTAAGATCTCAGAAGACAGGCAAAAATGCAGATTTCATGAAGAAGGCAATGGTGAATTGTTCCGAGATCAATGTGGATCAGCTGACACAGGCAGCATTGGCCGGTGTGGAGGAAATCGCACAGTATCTGGAAGGAACATCTTATCGTGAAGGTGCCGATGCACTGCGTATATCACCGTCTGCATTTGAACGCTGGTGTGATAATAAAATGACAGATTCCATGAGGTCACAGAAATACGAATCATTTTCTGTTGGACCGCTTCTGGCATATCTGTTAGCCAGACAAAATGAGATCAAGACAGTACGGATTATACTGACCGGAAAGCAGAATGAATTTCCGGATGAATCAATCCGGGAAAGGATAAGGGAGATGTATGTATAAGATTGCAGTAATGGGCGATTATGACAGTATCTATGGATTTGCCACCCTCGGTCTTAGCATCTGCCCTGTGAAAGACCGGGATGAGGCGAAGGCAAAGCTTCGCCAGCTTGCAGAAGGAAATTACGGCATTATCTATATTACAGAGGCTGTGGCTGCACAGATTCCGTCAGAAATCAACAAGTACGGTGAGCAGACATTTCCGGCGATTATTCAGATCCCGGGTGTGTCGGGGAATACAGGAGCCGGAGTTGAAGGCGTGAAGAAGACAGTTGAGCAGGCCGTCGGATCAGATATTCTGTTTGGAGGAGTAAGCGAATGAGCACAGGAGTGATTAAAAAAGTCGCAGGACCTCTTGTTATCGCAGAGGGAATGCGTGATGCGAATATGTTTGACGTTGTCCGTGTATCGGAACAGCGTCTGATCGGAGAGATCATTGAGATGCACGGTGACGAGGCATCCATCCAGGTATATGAAGAGACATCAGGTCTCGGACCTGGAGAACCGGTTGAATCTATGGATGTTCCAATGTCTGTAGAATTAGGACCTGGTCTGATCGCAAGTATTTATGACGGAATCCAGAGACCACTGGATGATATTATGAAGATTTCCGGAAACAACCTGAAAAGAGGAGTTGAAGTTCCGTCTCTTAAGAGAAATCTGAAATGGGAGTTTGTTCCTACTGTAAAGGTAGGAGATGAAGTAGAGACAGGAGATGTGATTGGTACAGTTCAGGAAACAGTTCTTGTACAGCAGAAGATCATGGTTCCTTACGGAATTAAAGGAACCATCAAGGAAATCAAAGAAGGCACATTTACAGTAGAAGATATTGTAGCAGTTGTTGAAACAGAAAAAGGCGAAAAAGAATTAACTATGATGCAGAAGTGGCCGGTTCGTCGCGGTCGTCCGTATAAGAAGAAACTTCCACCGGAGATGCCACTTGTAACAGGACAGCGTGTTATCGACACATTCTTCCCAATCGCCAAGGGCGGTGTTGCGGCCGTTCCGGGACCTTTCGGAAGTGGAAAGACAGTAATCCAGCATCAGCTTGCAAAATGGGCTGAGGCAGATATTGTTGTCTACATCGGATGTGGAGAGCGTGGAAATGAGATGACAGATGTTCTGAATGAGTTCCCGGAATTGAAGGATCCGAAGACAGGACAGCCTTTGATGCAGAGAACCGTTCTGATCGCAAACACATCAGACATGCCGGTTGCAGCGCGTGAGGCATCTATTTATACAGGAATTACAATTGCTGAATATTTCCGTGATATGGGATATTCCGTAGCACTTATGGCAGACTCTACATCCCGTTGGGCAGAGGCACTTCGTGAGATGTCAGGACGTCTGGAAGAGATGCCAGGTGAAGAAGGATACCCGGCGTATCTTGGAAGTCGTCTGGCTCAGTTCTATGAGCGTGCCGGACATGTAGTTTCTCTTGGAAAAGAAGGAAGAGAAGGAGCACTTTCCGTTATCGGAGCAGTATCTCCTCCGGGGGGTGATACATCTGAGCCGGTATCTCAGGCTACACTTCGTATCGTCAAAGTATTCTGGGGACTGGATGCTTCCCTGGCATACAAGAGACATTTCCCGGCAATCAACTGGTTGAAGAGTTATTCTCTGTATCTGGATGATATGGAAAAATGGTTTAACGGACAGGTCGCTGAAGACTGGATGGAAGGCCGTCAGAAGATGATGACGCTGCTTCAGGAAGAAGCAGAACTGGAAGAGATCGTTAAGATGGTAGGTATGGATGCACTTTCACCGTCCGACCGTCTGAAGATGGAAGCTGCAAGATCAATCCGTGAGGACTTCCTGCATCAGAATTCTTTCCATGAAGTAGATACGTATACGTCATTGAAGAAACAGCATATGATGATGGTTCTCGTTAATGAATTCTTTGACAGAGCAACCGATGCATTAAAAGAAGGTGCATCACTTCAGAAGCTGATATCAATGCCAGTCAGAGAGCAGATCGGACGTTTTAAATATGTGACAGAAGATAAGCTTGATGAAGAATTTAAGCAGGTCGATGAGACATTAAGCGCTCAGATTGCAGCAGCATTTGTAAAGGAGGAAGGTTAAATGCCAAAAGAATATAGAACCATTCAGGAAGTGGCCGGACCTCTGATGCTGGTGCATGGAGTAGAAGGCGTAACATATGATGAGCTTGGAGAAATCGAGCTGGCGAGTGGTGAGACAAGAAGATGTAAGGTTCTGGAAGTGAACGGAAACGATGTTCTTGTACAGCTGTTTGAAAGTTCAACAGGTATTAACCTCTCCAACAGCAAAGTACGATTTCTTGGACGAAGCATGGAACTTGGCGTATCAGAAGATATGCTTGGACGTGTCTTTGATGGACTTGGTAATCCGATCGATGAAGGTCCGCAGATCCTTCCGGATGCCAGAATGGATATCAATGGTCTGCCAATGAATCCGGCAGCGAGATGTTATCCGGAGGAGTTTATCCAGACAGGAGTATCTGCAATTGATGGACTGAATACACTGGTTCGCGGACAAAAGCTTCCAATCTTCTCAGCATCCGGTCTGCCGCATGCGCAGCTGGCTGCACAGATTGCCCGCCAGGCAAAGGTACTTGGAACAAATGAAAACTTTGCGGTTGTATTTGCTGCTATGGGTATTACTTTCGAGGAGTCTAACTTCTTTATCGAAAGCTTCCGCGAGACAGGAGCACTCGACAGAACAGTATTGTTTGTAAACCTTGCAAATGACCCGGCGATCGAGCGTATCGCAACACCACGTATGGCGCTGACAGCAGCGGAGTATCTTGCATTTGAAAAAGATATGCATGTCCTTGTTATTCTGACAGATATCACAAACTATGCAGATGCATTGCGTGAGGTATCTGCAGCTAGAAAGGAAGTTCCTGGCCGTCGTGGATATCCGGGATATCTGTACACAGACCTTGCAACACTGTATGAAAGAGCAGGACGTCAGAATGGTAAGAAGGGAAGTATCACAATGATCCCGATCCTGACAATGCCAGAGGATGACAAGACTCATCCAATCCCTGACCTGACAGGATATATCACGGAAGGACAGATCATCTTAAGTCGTGAGCTTTACAGAAAAGGAGTAACACCTCCAATTGATGTTCTTCCATCTCTGTCTCGTCTGAAAGATAAAGGAATCGGAGCAGGTAAGACAAGAGCAGATCATTCCAATACGATGAATCAGTTGTTTGCCGCTTATGCGCGTGGTAAAGATGCAAAAGAGCTGATGGTTATCCTGGGAGAGGCCGCACTGACAGAAATTGACCTGAAATATGCACGTTTCGCAGATGCATTTGAGAAAGAATATGTATCTCAGGGATACCAGACAGATCGAAGCATTGAGGAAACATTGAATATCGGCTGGAAGCTGCTTCGCATGCTGCCGCGTACCGAACTCAAACGAATTGACGATAAATATCTGGATGAATATTACGACAAAGAGTAAGAACAGACAGAGTGATCGAAGATAGAAAGAGGAGGTGGCGGTATTGGCTGCGAAACAAGTGAATCCAACCCGTATGGAACTGACCCGTTTGAAGAAAAAGCGGATTACAGCCATTCGTGGTCACAAGCTTTTGAAAGATAAGCGTGATGAGCTGATGCGCCAGTATCTGGATCTTGTCCGAGAAAATATGGAAGTGAGACTTCGTGTAGAAGAAGGGATTCTCTCTGCAAACCGTAATTTTGTTATTGCCCGGGCCGGAATGTCAGAGGCAGCACTGAATACTGCATTGATGGCTCCGAAGCAGGAAGTTGGACTTATAGTTGATGAGAAGAATGTTATGAGTGTTGAGATTCCGACCTTCACATCCAAAACAAGAACAGCGGATGAAAATGATATCTATTCTTATGGATTTGCATTTACTTCCAGCGATCTTGATGGAGCAGTGAAGTCTTTATCAGATATCCTCCCAGACATGATCCGACTTGCAGAATGTGAAAAAGCATGTCAGCTGATGGCGGCAGAGATTGAGAAGACAAGACGTCGTGTAAATGCACTGGAGCATGTTATCATTCCAGAGACAGAGGAAAGTATCAAATACATTACGATGAAACTGGATGAGAATGAGCGTAGTACACAGATTCGACTGATGAAAGTGAAAGATATGATGCTCGAAGAGGCGCATCATTACAAAGAAAAAGAGGAGTAACTATTAAAAATAAAAAAGAACATGACCAGAGAATAAAAGCTTCTGTTTAAGAAGTCTTGAAACTGTGGGTCATGTTCTTTTTCATGTTTAAAGATTGAGGGAATTGCATAGCAATATCATATGATGTTGGGGTCAAAAGGTATTTTGCCCCCTATGATACACGGATTGCTTCGCATTTCATGCTCTCGCAATCCTAAAACACCTCAAATCCGCTCATTTTTCTACGAAAAATGGCTACTTTTCGGTGTTTTGCGGGTCAATAAGTCATGCTTTTTCATGCAAGCAAGAAACGCATGACCTTTTGACCCTTGTATCATCATATTATACAAGGATTTTGGATTGCAGAAGATCTGTTAAAAGCTGTCTTGCTCCGGCCTGAACCTGTTCTAACGGTACTTTTGATGTATAAGACTCACTGATAAATCCGAACAGACCAAAGCAGATGAATCCGGCAATCTGTCTTGCAGAATATTTTAAAGAATGAGAAGATTTTAGCTTATCTGTATGAGATTCTACCGTGTCTAAAAGGATCCGATAAAATCGAAAAGCCAGGTAAGGATTTGTTTCCGGTACGACATGCTGGAAAAAATCATAACGTTCATAGTAAAGAGACAAAATACTGTCCAAAACGTTCAGATATCCCTGTGTGAGATTGTTTTCAGGATTGTTTTCCTCTTGTCTGCGATGGTATCCCTCTTTTCCAATAATCAGCATATCATTGAAAATGTCGTCAAGGAGGGCAAATTTATCTTTATAATGTGTGTAGAAAGTGATCCGGCTGACATTGGCAATCTTACATAATTCCGTGATTGAAATCACATCAAAAGCCTGTGTGGTTAAAAGATCCAAAAGAGCAGACTTTAAAGCACATTTCGTTTTGGTGATACGCTTATCCTCCATTGCGGATATTCTCCTTTCTATGTTCTATAGCAGATCATACGAATGCTGTGATTGCTTATCTGTAAAATTATTGTAACTGTTCAGAGCCAACCTCCAAAATGCTACGCATTTCGTCGGTGTGGCGTA
>ERZ773186.1212-NODE-1212-length-22062-cov-15.445222_pt1 | contig 22062 bp, 16 predicted proteins | sample MGYA00581000_ERZ773186 | MGnify/ENA primary metagenome ERZ773186 (study PRJEB29015, sample SAMEA2737752) | human gut metagenome | biome: human gut; feature: human-associated habitat; material: faeces | place: China | collected 2012 ...
TGAACTCCTTGCCGCAGCCGATGGGCCAGTTCATGGGGTAGGTCTTGATGCCCAGGATCTCCTCGATGTTCTCCATCAGCTCAAAGGGATCGCGGGCTTCGCGGTCCATCTTGTTGATGAAGGTGAAGATGGGGATATGGCGCAGGGTACAGACCTTGAACAGCTTGATGGTCTGGGCCTCAACGCCCTTTGCCGCATCGATGACCATGACAGCGGAGTCCGCTGCCATCAGGGTGCGGTAGGTATCCTCCGAGAAGTCTTGATGGCCCGGGGTATCCAGAATGTTCACGCACTTGCCTGCATAGTTGAACTGCAGGACAGAGGAAGTGACAGAAATACCGCGCTGCTTCTCGATATCCATCCAGTCGGACACAGCGTGCTTTGCGCTCTGCTTGCCCTTGACGGAACCGGCCTGATTGATGGCTCCACCGTACAGCAGCAGCTTTTCGGTCAGGGTCGTTTTGCCGGCATCGGGGTGGCTGATGATCGCAAACGTCCGGCGGCGCTCGATCTCTTCACGATTTGTCATATATTGATTTCTCCTGAATCAGAATGGCTCTTTATTCGGTCAATCTCACGTTACATTGGTGATTCTCCGTAAACTGGCTTGCCCTCTCAGTCTGCTTCGCAGCCAGCTCTCCCAAAGGGAGAGCCAGTTGCTGCTCCAGGTACAGGCCCTGCAGATCGGCAGCACTTCTCCTTCCAGATGCGTTGGCTCCCCCTTCGGGGGAGCTGGCAAAGCCGACAGGCTTTGGCTGAGAGGGCAAGGATGCCAAAATTACACACAATTTATATTTTACCAGCAATTCCACCTAGATGCAAGAGTTTTTGTTATTTTTTCAGGAGGAAGCAGGGCAATGGGGCGGTATCGGCCCAATTGGCGAAACTGCAGACAAGGGCGGTGCACTGTTTCAGGGGCCGGGAGCGCATCCACTGAAGGATCTCGGTCTTTTCGTCGGAGCCGATGACCTTGCCGCTGTACAGGATGGCGCTGAGCACCCCGCCGGGCCGCAGGGCCTCAAGGGCGGCTTCCAGCGCCGGGATGCTGCTTTGTGCGCGGGAGAACACCCCGTGGTCGGCACCGGGCAGCCAGCCGAAGTTGAACATCACGGCATCGACAGTGCCGGGCTGTACATATTGTAAGAGGTTGGCGTGGCTGTCGCAGTGAAGCTCTGCCGCAAGGCCCTTCCGTGCAAGGTTCTGCCGTGTGGAGGCAATGGCTTCGGGCTGGATGTCAAAGCCCAGCACCCGGCCCCCTTCACACACAAGGCGGCAGAGAAAGGCCGTGTCGCCCCCGTTGCCGCAGGTGGCATCGATGCAGAGCCTGGGGTCAGCCAGCCGCGCGGCGAGGAAATCCTGCACAAGCTTCACGGCCGTCAGGTCGGGGGTGCGGCGGCGGCACAGCCCTCTGCCCTCTGCCGCAAAACCGAACTTTGCCCAGAAGGCCAGCTCCCCCGCATCGGCAGGCAGAGGAGCCGTGAACACCGTGGCCATCTCTTTGTCATAGCCGCCCAGGCTGCGCAATACCTCTTTTAACAGGTAGGAGCCGTAGCCCTTGCGCCGCCATTCCGGCACAATGGTCAGGGCAGTGATGTCCGCGCCCTGCTCCGTGGGCCGGGCCTGGCAGGTGCCAATGATGGTTTTCTCTTTATACAGGGCATAACCGCCCGTGGTCTTTTCCAGTTTCATAATTTGCTCCTTTTCGCGGGCTTCCCCTGCTGGGCTAACCTCTCCGTCATCACCGCTTCGCTCCTGTTTGCCCTGCGGCAGGCATTGGTTTTGGAGCGCCAGCGATCATTGCGAAAAACAAATCCTCTGCCAAGGGCTCCCCTATTAGGGGAGCTGTCGCGGCAGCGCCCGCGACTGAGAGGTTTCACAAAGTGAAGATGACGGAGAGGTTTCGCAACGTTGCCGGCTTCTGCGCTGCACCCTTAAAATACCAAGCCCCCGCGCCGCTGTCAAGGCTTCCCGCTGCGACCTTATTTCACATATTCTTCACCCGGTCAGCGATTCCTTTTCACAATTACCGGATACAATAGAAACAGTTCCAAGGAGGTGCGGCAGAGCGCCCCCTCCGAACCATTCCCTTTGAGAAAGGAAGTAACCAGTATGGATAACGAAAACAAGTGGGAATACGATTATTCCTCTGAACATAGCCAGACCGGCGAGACCGGCTACCCCAATGTCGGCTCCTCCGGCATGAACACCGCCAACACGGCAGGTACCTACGGCGAGGCCGCACAGGCTGCCCCCCAGGCCGAGCCCAACGGCGGCAGCGATGGCGGCGCAGTGCCGCCCCCGGAAGGCCCCCGGTATCAGGCCGCACAGGGAAGCCCCAAGCAGCCTCCCAAAAAGCGCCGCCGGAAAAATGGCAATATCGCCCGCAGTGCAGTTGCGCTGGTGCTGGCCGCAGCCATGGGCTTTGTCGGCGGCTTTGTGGGAGCCCGGGTGGGCAACACAGGCGGCAAGGTGGTCATCCAGCAGGTGGCACCTTCCTCCACGTCCAGCAGTGATTCCGGCTCTGCCTCCGCGGTGAACACTGCTTCCGGCATGACCACCGCTCAGGTCTCTGAGATGGTCAGCCCCAGCGTTGTGGTCATCACCACCGAGCAGGTGGTCTACTCCCAGTGGTCCTGGTACGGCCAGAGCCAGGTGGAGAGCGGCGCAGGCAGCGGTGTCGTGATCAGCTCCGACGGCTATATCCTGACCTGTGCGCACGTTGTGTCCGGCGCGTCCAACATCACCGTGACCATCGGCGATACCGATTACCCCGCCACCGTGGTGGGCGAGGATGACACCAGCGACGTGGCTGTCCTCAAGATCGATGCCACCGACCTGACCCCCGCCACCGTTGGCAACAGCGACAGCCTTGCCGTGGGCGAGAGCGTGCTGGCCGTGGGCAACCCGCTGGGTGAGCTGGGCGGCACCGTGACCAGCGGCATCGTCAGCGCCCTGAACCGCAGCGTGACCATCCAGGGCACCAGCTCCACCAACACCATGTCCCTGATCCAGATGGATGCCTCTGTCAGCCCCGGCAACTCCGGCGGCGGCCTGTTCAACATGAACGGTGAGCTCATCGGTCTGGTCAACGCAAAGTCCTCCTCCAGCGATGCGGAGGGTCTGGGCTTCGCCATTCCCATCAACGATGCCATCAAGGTGGCACAGGATCTGCTGGAGAACGGCTATGTCTCCGGCCGCCCCTACATGGGCATCACCTATCTGGCTGTGACCGATGCCCAGACCGCCGCACAGCTCAACGTCAATGCCTACGGCGTTTACGTTGTGGATGTTGTGCAGGGCGGCCCCGCCGACAAGGCCGGTCTGAAGACCGGTGACCGCATTGTGAGCATCGACGGCACTGAGATCGCCCAGAAGGACGACCTTGGCACCCTGATCCAGCAGCACGCCGCCGGTGATACCCTTTCCATCACCGTGGCCCGGGAAGGCCAGATGCAGACCGTCAGCCTGACTCTGGGCGAAAAGAACGCCCAGACCCAGCAGGCACAGAAAAACTCCTGATCCTCCCAAATCTTTTTCCTGATCCATAAATCAAAAATCCCCTGACCGGCGTTGAACTGGTCAGGGGATTTTCAATTGCAGGTTGTCGAAAGCTTCCAACCCATCTTCGTAACGATTCAGATTACATGGAAAATCGCCATAAGCGATAAAAAACGCAAGAAAAAATGACCGCCTCACAGTTCCCCAACTTGAACGGTCATTTTTCTTGATCAACAGGTAAGGAGCCAGTCGTTTGCGGGCCAGCGCCTTTTCTATTTGTAGTATAGTCAATTTTTAACGGTTTGTCAAGCAACGGCAGACCGTATTTTTATACCTGCCCGAACACGGTGGCGCTCAGGGGCAGGAGAACGGTCTGGCCGGTGCAGATGCGGCTGCTGCCCCGCCACAGGCTGGAGGAGATGCCGTCGCTCAGCAGCTTCCAGCTGCCGCCGGGCAGGGTGACGACCTGCGCCGTCTCGGTGGGGTTATAGTAGACGCACAGGGCGCTCCACGCTGCGCCGTCGCCCCACTGGGCGGGGAGCCGCCAGCCCACAAGAGGCTGTTCCAGCGGGAAGAACTCGATGGCGGCGGGGCTGGCCTTGTCCAGCGCCCCCAGCCGGGGGAACGCCGCCCGCAGACCAATGAGCCCGCGGTAGTAATCCACAAGGCTGTGGAACTGTTCGGCCCGGTGCCAGTCCAGCCGGTTGAGGGCCGGGCTGGAGTGGTAGCTGTTGCCCTGCCCCTTCTTGGTGCGGGCAAACTCCTCGCCCGCCTGCCAGAAAGGCAGGCCCATACTGGTCAGATAGATGCCCACCGCCAGCCGGTTCTGGGCCAGGGCGGTCTTGTCCACAGCGGCAAACTCCGGGCGGGCGTAGCGCACCATCAGGAGCTTATCCCACAGGGTAAAGTTGTCGTGGGCCGAAACGTAGCTGATGATCTGCCCCGGGGCGTGGGGCGGCAGCTTTTCACTGCGGCACCACGCCGCCACCGAAGCACCGATATCCCAGAAACTCCCGGGCTTGCCCTCCACATAGCCCGGCTCCCGGGCATCGAAGCAGCCGCCCTTGATGGCATCCCGGGTGTTGTCGCAAAAGATGCCGATGCGCTCGTTCAGCATGTTCAGGTTATTCTTGTTGGCCTCGTATCGGTGCAGGGCGCTGCAGCCGCCCTGCCACGGCTCACCGTACATCAGGATATCCCGCCCGCCGGGCAGCTTGTCCAGTTCAGCCCGGAGGAGGTTCATAGTCTCCACGTCATACAGGCCCATCAGGTCAAACCGGAAACCGTCGATGTGATATTCCCGTGCCCAGTAGAGCACCGAATCAATGAGATAGCGCCGGGCCATGGGCCGCTCGGAGGCAAACTCGTTGCCGCAGCCGCTGCCGTTGGAGAGGGAGCCGTCATCGTTCTGACGGAAGTAGTAGAGGGGCACCGCCCGGTTCAGCACATTGTCGGAACGATACATGTGGTTATACACCACGTCCATTACAACGCCGATGCCCGCCGCATGGAGGGCCGCGATCATCTGCTTGCACTCCCGCACCCGCACCTCACCCCGGGTGGGGTCGGTGGAGTAGCTGCCCTCGGGCACATTGAAGTTGGTGGGGTCGTAGCCCCAGTTATACTGCCGGGTCAGGGGGCGGCTCTCGTCCACGCTGCCAAAATCGAAGATGGGCATGAGCTGGACATAGCTCACCCCCAGCCGCTTGAGGTAATTCAGGCAGGTGGGGTGGATGCCGTCGCTGCTCAGGGTCGTGCCCTGCTGGGTAAAGGCCAGGAATTTGCCTCGCCAGGCTGTGTGCACGCCGCTGGCCGGGTCCTGCGAGAAATCCCGGACGCCGACCTCCCACACGCTGCGGCGGGCCGGCGGGATCACCGGCCGCACATCCCGCTCCCAGCCCTGCGGGTCCACCCGGGCCGGATCAAAGATCATGCTGCGCACCCCGTTCACCCCGGCCGAGCGGGCGTAAGGGTCCGCTGCATTGCAGGTGCCAAACGGGGTGGTAAGGGTGAAATCGTAGTATTTCCCGTGCTGGTCGCCGGGCAGATAGACGCTCCACACACCCTTGTCCTGCTGCTGCAGGGGCAGGGTGCCCACACAGGCCCCGCCGGTGCCCCGGCGGTACAGGTTCACTGCTGCCTGTTTTGCCGTGGGAGCCCACAGGCGCAGGTGCGTCCCGGCGGGGGTATACTCCACCCCCAGCGGGCCGTAGTATTCCGTCTGGCGGGCAAAGGCTTCGCTCTCAAACAGCATCTTCCATTCAGCAGGTGTTCTTGGCTCCATGGCAATCCATCCTTTCGTTTGACAATAGTGTAACGAACTTTGTCCTTTATTTCAACCCTTTCCTTGCAAAACGTACCAGACTCCACTATACTGAAAGAAAAAACACTGCACGGAGGGAAGTTTTATGGCATACACCGATGATTGGGAAAGTCTGATGAACGGCGTGTTCGGCCCGGGGGGCAGATTCAAGGCCGCCCCCGGCGCTTCTGCACCGAAAACAGGCGGCAGCGCCGCCCTGCCCGACCTGAACGCGGCGCTTCTGGAACAGCAGAAACGGCTGGACGAGCTGTTGAAGCAGCAGAACGCCCAGCTCAAAACCCAGAGCGATGCCACCGCCGCCGCGCTGGAAAGCAGCCGCCAGATGCTGCGGGACATGGAGGACGAAGGCCTGCTGGCCAGGGGCACCACCGACGTGAAGCCGGAGCACCTGGGCAGCTTTGAAGGCCTTGCCGCCGAGGTCAGGCAGACGGTGCTGGGGCAGGATGCTTTTGTGGACAGCGTGGTGCGGGCCATGCGCCGCCCCTTTGTGCTGGGCACCGAAGCCCCCGCCGCCCGCAACGTCATCCTGCTCACAGGCGGGGCAGGCACAGGCCGGCATTTTGCGCTGGAAGAAACTGCCCGCTGCATGGCGGCCCGGGGCCTTTTGCAGAGCGACAGGATCGCCACGCTGGATCTGGCCCTTTACCCCAATTCCGGAGCCGAGAAGCTCTTCCTGCAGGACCTCTACGCTGCCCTGCACGCACCCGGGGAGATCCTTGCCTTTGAGCACTATGAGAGCTGCTATCCCGGCTTTCTGAAGACCCTGTCTGATCTGGCCGTCAAGGGCAGCGCCCCCCTGTCCAGCCGGTATCTCGTGAACAAGGAGGGCATCCTTGTGGATGCAGGCACGGCGCTTGCCCCGGGAGCCGTCAGCCGCATCGACCCCTGCGGCAAATACCTCATCTTCTACTCCCACAAGGGCCGGGAGGCACTGGCCGATAAATTCGGCGCGGCGCTGGTGTCGGCGCTGGGGGATGTCTGCGAAACGGCCTCCTACACCCGGGAAAATCTGACCGCCCTTGCCGCACAGCAGCTCAACGCGCTGGCCCAGAAGATCCGCACCCGGCTGGGGCTGACCCTTTCCGCCGGGGCCGATGTGCGGGACTATGTCGCAGCCCAGTGCACCGCGCAGAAGGGTGCCGCCGGGCTGGCCGAATGCTGTGACCGCATCTTCCGTGCCCTGAGTGAATACTGCCTGCGCACGGACAAGACCCTGTCCGGCACGGCGGCCCTGACCGCCGGGCCGGAAGGGCTGCTGTTCCGGCTGAACGACGGCCCGGAGGAACCGCTCTTTGACCTGCTGCCGGCGGCCTATACCGGCGCACTGGATGCCATCCGGGCCGAGATCAACGAACTGGTGGGCCTTGCTCCCGTGAAAGAGTATGTGTTCGGCCTGGCCGACAACCTGCAGGTGCAGCAGCGCCGGGCCGCTGCCGGGCTGAAAACGGCCAGCCTGTCCATGCACATGATCTTCACCGGAAACCCCGGCACCGGCAAGACCACCATTGCCCGGCTGGTGGCGAAATACCTGAAAGCCATCGGTGCCCTCAAGGGCGGGCAGCTGGTGGAGGTGACCCGTGCCGACCTGGTAGGCCGCTACACCGGCCACACCGCTCCCCTGACCAACAGCGTCATCGAGAGCGCTCTGGGCGGTGTGCTCTTCATTGACGAAGCATACAGCCTCTACCGGGGTGAACAGGACAGCTTCGGGCTGGAAGCCATCGACACGCTGGTGAAGGGGATGGAGGATCACCGGGATGAGCTGGTGGTCATTCTGGCCGGGTATACCCGGGAGATGGAGATCTTCCTCACCGCCAACAGCGGCCTTGCCAGCCGTTTCCCCAACAAGATCGAGTTCCCGGACTACACCGCTGAGGAGCTGCTGCAGATCACCCACGTTCAGGCAAAGAACAAGGGGTATCGTCTGGCCGAAAGCTGCACCCAGCCCCTGCTGGGCTATTATGCCCGCTGGCAGGCAGCCGATGCCCGCACTGCCGGCAATGGCCGCCTTGCCCGCAACACCCTGGAAAAGGCCATCTTCCACCAGAGCCGCCGCCTCGTGGCCGAGCCCGCCGCCGCGCTGGACCTCCTCCTGCCCAGCGATCTGGAATTGAAGGAACCGTAAACACGCAAAAAGGACTGCTTTCGCAGTCCTTTTTCTTGTTATTGATGCTGTTCTGCCAACCGGGCGGTCATTTCCCGCATTCCCTGCCGCACTTCGGGCGGGGCGACCACCTCTATCTTGCCGCCAAAGCCGCAGACCCAGCCGTAGAACTGGTCACTGACGCAGATGGGGACATCAAAATGGAAGCAGCCATTCTCCTCGGGCAGGAACATGGGCGTTGCGCCAAAGCGCTCCCGCATGGCACCTTCCAGATCCGCGGTGCACCGCAGGGTAACGCAATGCTCCGGCCCGCCGTACATTCCAAAGTGCTTGCGCAGATAGGCAGGCAGGTCAAGATCCGCAAACTGTTCCTGACCCCGCCGGGGCGCATCCAGCACCCGGACCCCGCTCATCTTGTCCACCCGGTAATGGCGGATGCCCTTTTCATCGGCAAAGGCAATGAGGTAGTAGCACCCGTTCTCCCAGGCCAGCTGCCACGGGCTGACGCTCCTTTTCTCTTTCTCGCGGCTGTCGGCTTTTCTGTAGAGGAACTCCACCATTTTACCGTTGTTGATGGCCTCGTGCAGGGCATCGATGCTGTACAGCAGGCTCTTGCTGTCGGTCTTGGGGCGGCCCTCCACATAGACCTGACGCTGCAGCTGGCTGCCCTCGTAGTTGGAGCAGAGCTTTTCCAGTTTGTGGATCAGCCGCCTGCTCGTGGTGCCGGATACCACCCGGCTTGCCTGCACGGCATCCACCAGCAGCTTGAGCTCCGCCAGATCAAAGGTGCGGCTGGCAAGGAAATACCCGCCGCCCCGGCCCCGGCGCAGCTTGATGTCATAGCCCAGCGCGCCCAGTGCCTCAATATCGCTGTACACGCTCTTGCGCTCACAGCGGATGCCCTGCGCCTCCAGCATCTCCACCAGCTGCGGCACGTTCAGCAGGTGGTTTTCATCGGTCTGCTGCTCAAAAATGCGCAATAGCGCCAGCAGCTTGGATTTCTGGCCTTCCTGTTTGGGCATTCGGTACACCTCATTTTTTCGTGTTGTGCCAAACCTCTCAGTCTCGCTTCCAGCTCCCCAGCAGGGGAGCTGGAAAAAAACAGCAGTGCTGTGTGCTGAAAAGGTTACGGCGCTTTCTTATCAAACGCCGCGCGGCGCTGGGTGGACAGGCGGAACATCTCCTCCAGCTTTTCCCGGTCATCGGCCACAAGGGCGTTGCGCATCTCGTTCAGCGCCCCGCTGAACTGGTCGATCTCGGAGATGAGGTTTTCCTTGTTCCAGAGGAACAGCTCCGCCCACATCTTATCGTTGATGCGTGCAATGCGGGTCAGGTCCCGGAAAGAATCTCCGGTGTACTCGCACAGCGAGGTATTGTCGTTGGCGCACATCAGGCTGACGGCGATGGCATGGCAGAGCTGGCTGACATAGCCGATCATCCTGTCATGCTCCTGCACGGTCAGGGTGCAGATATGCTTGAAGCCCAGCACCTCGGCCAGCTCCCTGGCCCACTGAATGGCCTCCGGGGTGTTCTTTTCCGTGGGAGTCACGATGAAGTTGGCCGGGGCAAAATTCACCTCGGCGGCGTGCTCCACGCTGGAAGTCTCACGGCCCGCCATGGGGTGGCTGGCAATGAACTCCACGCCCGGCCTGCACATGGCCTGAATGGGCTCCACCAGACCGGTCTTTACGCCCGACACATCGGTAAAGATGCAGCCCTCCTTCAGCAGGTTGCCGTAGGTCCGGAACCACTCGATCAGGGCCGTGGGGTACAAGCCAAAGATGATATGGTCGGCCTGACGCACCAGATCTTCAAAATCGTGGGTCTTGCCGCTGGCGATATAGCCGTGGTCGAGGGCATACTGCAGATGGCCCTCGCTGCGGTTGATGCCGTCCACATGGAACCCGGCCCTGCTCAGCTCCAGGGCGTACTTGCCGCCCAGCAGGCCCAGGCCCACAATGAGATAACGCTTTGATTTATCCAACATGTTCCACCTCCGCGCCCAAAGGCTTGATGGCTTCCAGAAAATCCGGCCAGCTCTTGGCGATGGCCTCGGCCCCGCTGATGGGCAGAGCCAGCCCGGCGGCCAGCGCCAGCACCGCAAGGCTCATCACAACGCGGTGGTCGTTGTGGCCGGAAAGCGGCTGCTCCGGGGCATGGAGCGCGCCGGCACCACCATGGATGGTAATGGTGCCGCCCTCGCTCTCCAGCTGCCCGCCGCAGGCCCGCAGCTCGGTCTCCATGGCCTCGATGCGGTCACTCTCCTTGATGCGGAGACGCTCGGCGTTGCGGATGACCGTGGTGCCCTCACACAGCAGGCCCAGCACCATCAGCACGGGGCCCAGGTCGGGGCAGTCGGCAAGGTCGATGTCCGTTCCGTGGAGCGGGGCCTTTTCAAACACCACGCCCTGCCCGGTGCGGGTAAATCTTGCACCGCACCGCCGGAGGATCTCCAGAATGGCCGCATCGCCCTGCAAGGTCTCCTCAGACAGGCCGGTGATGGCCACACCGCCGGTCACAGCGCCCAGCACGGCAGGAAAAGCCGCCTGGCTGTAATCGCCCTCCACGGTGTAATCACCGGGAAGATAGTGCTGCCCGCCGGGAATTTCCAGCGTGTTCTCATCCAGCCAGCGGCTTTCCACGCCAAAGGCGTGCTGCACCGCGCGGGTCATATCGATGTAGCTCCGGCTCTCCACAGGCGGGATGAGGTGCAGGGTGCTGGTGCCGCCCAGCAGGGGCAGGGCAAACAGCAGCCCGCTGATGAACTGGCTGGACACGTTGCCCGCCAGCTCGTATTCGCCCGGGGTCAGGGCACCTTCCACAGTCAGGCGGTCCGCGTCCTGCTCAAAACGCAGGCCCTGCTGCTGATACAGCGTTTTATAGACCGACTGGGGCCGCTCCATCAGCCGCCCACGGCCTGTAAAAGTCACTTCCTGCCCGGTCAGGCTGGCCAGTGGGATGAGGAAGCGCAGGGTGCTGCCGCTCTCACAGCAGTCCACGGGGGCATCAACCGGCAGAAAGCGGCCCAGCCCCTCCACCACCGCGTCGTTTTCCCCGGTGGTGACACGGGCGCACAGTCGGCCCGCCGCGCCCAGCGTGGCGGAGATATCCTTGCTGAAGGCAAGATGATGGAGATGGGAGGTCCCATTTGCCAGCGCCGCGCAGAGCACCGCCCGGTGAGCCATGCTTTTGCTGGGCGGCGCGGCGATGTTGCCGCCCACCGTCCGGCTTGATTTTATCGTAATGTTCATCGTGTTACTTTACCTGGCTCGCCCTCTCCGTCAGCGCTTTGCGCTGCCACCTCTCCCAAAGGGCGAGGCCTTGGCAGTCCACCGCAAGGTCTGTGGTTTCGCCAGAGGCTCTCCCTTTGGGAGAGCTGGCAAAGCCGTCAGGCTTTGACTGAGAGGGTGAGGCCGTTCATCGTGTTACATATCCCGGCCAATGGCCCATGCGACCTGACGACACTTTGCCATGGCCTGTGCAAAGGCATCCGGGGTCAGGCACTGTGCGCCATCGCTCCATGCGTGGCGGGGATCATAGTGGACTTCCACCTCCAGACCGTCGGCACCGGCGGCCACAGCGGCGATCATCATCGGCTCGACCAGATTGGCCTTGCCGGTGGCGTGGCTGGGGTCCACGATGATGGGCAGATGGGTCTTTTCGTGAATGATGGGCACAGCGGAGAGGTCGAGGGTGTTGCGGGTGTACTTCTCAAAGGTGCGGATGCCCCGCTCGCAGAGAATGACCTGCTCGTTTCCGCCGGCCATGATATACTCTGCGGACATGATCCACTCCTCGATGGTGTTGCACAGGCCGCGCTTGAGCAGCACAGGCTTGTGCATCTTGCCCACGGCCTTGAGCAGCTGGAAATTCTGCATGTTGCGGGCACCGATCTGCACCACGTCCACATATTCCTCAAACTCCGGGATCCGGTCCTCGCTCATCAGCTCGGACACGATGGGCATTCCGGTGGCCTCCCGGGCCTTGACCATATCGAGGATGCCCTCGGTCTCCAGACCCTGGAAGGAGTAGGGAGAGGTGCGGGGCTTATAAGCGCCGCCGCGGAACAGGCTTGCACCGCCCGCCTTTACGCCGTTGGCAATGCGCAGTGCCTGCTCTTCCCCCTCGATGCTGCAGGGGCCTGCCATCACGGCGATCTTCTCGCCCCTGCCGATCTTCACGCCGCCGCAGTCGATGATGGAATCGGCGGGGTGGAACAGGCGGTTGGCCCGCTTATAGGGAGCGGACACGCGGGTGACGTTGTCGATCCAGGGGTTGGCCAGCACGTCGCGCTCATCGATCTTGGTGGTATCGCCCACCAGACCGAACACATTGTAATCCTTGCCGGTGATCAGGGTCACATCCAGGCCCTGCTTCTCGAATTTGTCTACGATCTTTTCCAGTTCTTCCTTGGGGGTGCCTTTTTTGGTCGAAATGATCATCTTGTTTCTTTTCCCTTCTGTTTTGTCTCTATGCTTTCCGTTTTGCTGCACAGCCTGCCCTACTTGCCAAGGGCTCCCCCTTCGGGGGAGCTGGCGAGCGAATGCGAGACTGAGAGGGTTGTTACTGCACCAGGTGCGTCTGCGCGCCGCCATCCAGCCGGAGCAGCTGCACAAGGTAGGCGCAGGCATGGAGATATCCGCTGATCCCCTCGCCTGCAAAGCGGCCCTGACAGCCAAAGGAGACCACATCCACGCTGCGGAAGGGCTCCTTGCCGCTGGGGTCGGCCAGCATCACTTCCACGGCGGGCACGCCGCACACCTGCAGCGCTTCCAGAATGGCCACGCTGTAATAGGCGTAGCCGCCCGGGTTGAGGATGATGCCATCGGCCCGGCCTGCCGCCGACTGGATCTCATCGATGAGGTCACCCTCGTGGTTGGACTGAAAAAAGTCCACCTGAACATCCATCTGGGCACAGCCCGCCTCGATATAATCCAGCAGTGTATTGAAATCGATCTGCCCCTCCATGCCCGGCTCCGTGAACTGGGTCAGGTTGAGGTTGGGACCGTTAATGACTAAAAATTTCATCCAGCGCCTCCATTGCCGCCGTCACGGCATCCGCAGGGGTGGTCTTGTTGGGGATCACAGCATCCGCTGCCGCCAGATAGAGCGGACGGCGCTGGGCTTCCATGGTTTTCAGGGCCTCAGGGCTGGTGGAAAGAGGCCTTCCGCCGCCCACCAGCAGATCTTCCAGCGGCCGGTCGATGAAGAGCACGATGCCGTTGGCGTGGAGCGCCCGGAGGTTTGCCGGGTCTTTGACCACGCCGCCGCCGCAGGAGATGACCTGCCGGTTCTCCCGGGCAAAGCGGGCGGTCTGCGCGGCCTCCAGCTTCCGGAAGCCTGCCTCCCCCTCAGCGGCAAAGATGTCCGGGATGCTCCGGCCGTCGGCCTTGACGATCTCCTCGTCCAGATCCACGAACCGCTTGCCCAGCCGTTCCGCCAGAGCGCGGCCCAGGGTGGATTTGCCCGAGGAGGGCATCCCGATGAGGGCAATGTTCAGCTGTTCCCGCCGCAGCTCGCTGGTCACACGGGCGATCTCGGCACCGGCATCCTCAAACTTGCGGTCGAGGAAAAATTCTGCCGCGTACACTGCCTGCGCCACCAGCATTTCCAGACCGCCGACGGCAACGGGCACCCCCAGCTCCTCGGCCCGGAGGATGAGCTCGGTCTTATCGGGATTATAGATGACATCGATCACGGCTTCCAGCCCGGGCATGGAGGTGATATCCAGGGCGCTCACGCCCACATTGGGGTACATGCCCACCGGCGTGGTGTTGATGATGATCTGCGCCCCGGTGGTCAGGGCCTGAGCATAAGTCAGCTCTCCCTTTTCGGGGTCGGGATGGCGGCTGACGGTATAGATCTGTTTCGCGCCCCGGTCATGGGCCACGGCCCAGGTGGTGTTGTGGGTGCCGCCGGTGCCCAGAATGAGCACGGTCCTGTCCTTGAACTCCACACCGTGTGCATCGCACAGGTAGGAGAAGCCGGGGTAATCGGTGTTGTAGCCGTAGAGCAGACCGTTCCTGTTGACGATGGTGTTCACGGCATTGATGGCCTTGGCGTGGGGGTCGATGTAGGAGCAGTACTCCATGACCACCAGCTTATAAGGGATGGTGACATTGATGGCCCTGAACTGCCGCCGGGTCATAAAGGCCCGGACTTCCTCTTCCGTGGGCAGGGGGCACAGGTCGTACCGGTAGCCGCAGAGCATCTCGTGGATGACCTTGGAGTAGGAGTGGCCCAGCCGCCCGCCGATGAGTCCGTATTCCATTTACAGCACCTCCTTGCGGTAGCCGGTGGGGTCCTCCATCCAGGCCATGCCGTATTTTGCGGTGAGCAGGTCGCCCACGGCCAGCGCGGCGGCGCAGGTCTGCACAATGGCGGCCCGGGGCACGATGCAGGGGTCGTGGCGGCCCTGAATGGACAGCTCCGCGTCCTTCTTTGCGATATAGTCCACCGTGTCCTGCGTTTTGTAGATGCTGGGGGTAGGCTTGACCGCCGTGCGGAACACCACGGGCATCCCGTTGGAAATGCCGCCGTTCAGGCCCGCATTGTGGTTGGTGGCGGTGACGATGCGCTCCCCCTGCATCCGGAAGGCATCGTTGGCCTCCGAGCCCTTCTGGTCCGCAAAGCCGAAGCCGGAACCGAACTCGATGCCCTTGACCGCCGGGATGGAGAAGGCCAGGTGAGCGAGTTTGCTCTCCACGCTGTCGAAATAGGGTTCACCCACGCCTGCGGGCAGGCCCAGAATGGCGGTCTCCAGCACGCCGCCCACACTGTCGCCCTCGGCACCGGCGGCACGGATGGCAGCTTTCATGGGTTCCTCCACACTGCCGTCCAGCAGGGCAAAGCCCTCGGACTTGTTCAGCAGTGCCTCGGCCTGCGCCGCCAGCGCGGCGGGATCATCCAGCGCAAAGGGGATATCGCCGATCCCGGCACACCGCCCAATGTGCGTCACGATCTCGATCCCGGCCCGGTTCAGGGCTTCCAGCACCAGAGCGCCGCCCGCCACCAGCGCGGCGGTGACGCGGCCTGAAAAGTGGCCGCCGCCCCGGGCATCCTGATAGCCGTGGTACTTGGCGTAGGCAGTGTAATCCGCGTGGCCGGGCCGCAGCAGGTCAGCCGTTTTGGCATAGTCGCCGCTGCGGGTGTTCTGGTTTTCGATCATCAGGGCAATGGCAGTGCCGGTGGTGCGGCCGTTGACCACGCCGGACAAGAACTGCACCGCATCCCCCTCCACACGGGGGGTGGAAAGGCCGTCGCCCCGGGCACGGCGCTTGTCCATGCAGGCCGCAAGAAAGGCTTCCTCCACGGGCACGCCCGCCGCCATGCCGTCCAGCACCGCGCCGATGGCCCTGCCGTGGCTCTCGCCAAAAATGGTCAGCGAAAGGTCACTGCCAAAGGTGTTTTTCATGGCTTACTCCTCCACACCCAGCAGGGGGCGCAGGCCCTCCACGGGGATGGTCTCGGCCCGCCAGCAGCCCAGACCCGGCACCTTGATCACCGTGATCTGGCCGCCCTGGGCCTTTTTATCGTGCAGCATCTCGGCCAGCACCTTTTCCTTGTTATAGGTGGTGCGGGTGGGCAGGCCAATGCGGCGGTAGACCGCCCGCACCCGCTTCTGCAGCGCCTTGGATTCGATCATGGGCAGCATGCCCAGCGCCACGCATTCGCCGTGGAACAGGCCCACGGTGCGGCGGCCCTTGATGCCCTTGACAGCCTCGATGCCGTGGCCGATGGTGTGGCCGAAGTTCAGGGCCTTGCGCATCCCGCGCTCGGTCTCATCCTGCTCCACAACGTTCTTCTTGAACCGCAGGCTGCGGTAGATGATCTCGCTGATCTGGGTGTCGATATCGCCTTTTTCAAAGATGGCGAACAGCTCGGGGTCGGCCAGCAGGCCCGCCTTGACCGCCTCCGCCAGGCCGTTGATGTAGTGGCGGCGGGGCAGGGTGGAAAGGGTGGCCGGGTCCACGATGACCAGCTTGGGCTGCCAGAACGCGCCCACGATGTTCTTGGTATCCCCCAGATCCACAGCGGTCTTGCCGCCGATGGAGGAATCGATCATGGAAAGGGTGGTGGTGGGGCAGTTGATGAAATCGATGCCCCGCATGTAGATGGCAGCGGCAAATCCGGCCAGATCCCCGACCACACCGCCGCCCACGGCCACCACCAGGTCGCCGCGGCCCATGTTGAACTCCAGCATCTGCCGGAGCACCGTTTCCAGGATCTTGAAGCTCTTGCTGGCCTCGCCCTGCGGCACCGTGATGATGGTGGATTCCCGGCACTGGTCGGCCACGCGCTGGGCATATTCGGCAGGCACACCGCTGTCGGTGACAACGGCCACCTTGCGGTCCAGCCGGGCAAACTGGTACAGGTTTTCCAGTGCACCGTTTTTCAGGATGATATCATAACTGCGCTCACCCAGATTCATGGTGAGCTTTGTCCCGATGAAATCGCTCATTTCGTATACACTCCTAACAGCCGTACCGTGCGGCAGACATGATTCAGCTCGCGCAGCAGCGCGGCGGTCTTTTCGGCGGCGGGGTCTCCCACCAGCTCGACATAAAAATAATAATCAAAGGGGACGTGGGGCAGCGGGCGGCTCTTGATGGACTCCATATCGTAGCCGCTGGCACCGATGACCTGAATGACCTCGGCCAGCTTGCCGGGCTTGTTGTCCAGCGTGAACAGCAGGGAGAACCGGTTGCCCGCCGTAGGCTTTTCGCGGCTGAGGACGATGAAGCGGGTGGTGTTGTCGCCGTCGGTGTTGATGCTGGGCACCAGCACCTCCAGCCCGTACAGGGCGGCCGTTTCCACGCTGGCAATGGCCGCCTTGGTCCGGTCGCCGCTCTCCGCCACGAACTTTGCCGCCATGGCCGTGTTGGGCATGGCCGTGGCGGGCAGGCCGAACTGCTTCAGGAAGGTCTCGCTCTGGGCAATGGCCTGCTGGTGGCTGTACACACGGGTCAGGTCGGAAAGCTGGGTGCCGGGCAGCACCAGCAGGTTCTGGGAGATGGGCAGGTCGTAGACATCCACCACCCACAACCCGGGGTGGTTATAGCACAGGTCCAGCACCGCCGACACATCCCCCGCGTGGCTGTTCTCAAAGGGCACCACGCCGTGGGCGGCATCGCCCTTTTCCACGGCATCGAACACCTCATCCCAGGTGGGGCAGCTCACGGCCTCGGCATGGGGAAAGAGCGCCCGGAGCGCAATGTGGGCAAAGGCGCCCTCCACGCCCTGATAGGCGGCGCGGTTGCGGCCCAGCACCTCGGCCTCGTACTGCTTGGCCACGTCCATCATGTTCTGCACATGATCCCGGTAATAGGGGCGCAGGGCCGGGTCCCCGATCCGCGCTTCGGCCTTGTCCAGCACCACCTTTTCGCGGGCGGCATCAAAGATGGGCAGGCCGTGGGCCTTTTTGTATTCCGCCACGCTGAGCACCGCCTTCATCCGCCGCTCAAACAGGGCAGCCAGCTGGGCATCCACCGTGTCGATCTCCCGGCGGGCCTGTTCCAGTGCGTCCATCATTCCACATCCTTTGCATTTCGTGATACGGGATTAGTATACCATAACTCGGACACGGAAACAACAAAGGGCGCACGGTTTCAGGGTGGACAACTTTTCAACTAGCACCTGCAAGAAGCGAATAGAATTGAAGAGGTGCCGCCCGTGGCAGCACCTCTTCAGCGTTTCAGATCTTCCCGGCTCCGCGCCGTTCCATAGTATCTCCCATAGGGGTTTTCCAGCTCAGCGGCACGGGGCGGAACAGCCGCGGCAGGCGGCTCCGGCGCGGGGGCCGGGCGGCGGGGCGCGCCTTTTTCCCGGCGCAGGATACGGAACCGCACCGGCTCACCCCTCCGCTTCCACGGTGGAGACTGCCCCGGCGGTCAGTGCCTGCCAGAGCTCCTCGCCGCCCGCAAGGTTCTCCTCGGTGCCGGTGTTCCAGGCCCCGCGCATCCCGACATAGAAATCCGCGAGACAGGTCTGGCTGTCGCCGCCCCGGGCGTGGGTAGTATCGGCGCGGTACTCGCCCAGGTCAAGCCCGGTCAGCACCGGGCAGTCCGTCCAGCGGTAGACCATGTTCCACCAGTCGCTGTCGCTTCCGGCTTCGGGCAGGGTGCCGTCCAGATACCGCAGAGCGCCGGTGCTCTCCTGAAAGCCCGCCGGGTCATACAGCAGGAACACTGAGCTCAGACCGCCCGCCACATCTGTGGCCAGCTTGGTGGTGCCCGCCATGGTCAGGTAGGCATCGCTCTCGGTCTGGGTGTCCCCGGCAGAATAATCCAGCGTGTAGACATTCAGGGTCACGACCGTTTTGCCGTCACCGTTCAGGTCCTCGCCGTACCGGGCCAGCTGCTCCTGCAGGGCGGTCACGGTGTCATCCGGCAGGTAGTAGGGGGCCACCACCGCCACATTGTAATCGGGCTTGGTGGTAAAGAAATACTGCCCGATGAAGCTGTACGCCACAAAAGCCGCTGCAATGCCGATCAGGAGGACCCACTTGAGGTTATAATCCCACCAGTTGGCCCAGCGTTCCTTGCGGGTGTACTGGCGCTGTTTGCGGGGCTGGAGGTCTTTGGGGTCAATATCGCGTTCGTAACGGTAGCTTGCCATGGGGCAGTTTCCTCCAAGTTCTGATTTACAGCTGTGCCAGAATGGCCTGACGCACAGCGTCCGGCAGCTGCTTCTGCTCGGCCTTGCTCATGCCTGCAGTCCGGATGGGCGGCAGCACCTTGATATGCACGCTGCCCGGATGGCACAGGTTGCCATTGTTCTCAAACAGGGCACGTGCACCGGTAATGGCCACCGGAACCACCGGTGCGCCGGTCTTGACGGCAATGCGGAATGCACCGGCCTTGAACTCACCGGCACCGCCCTCTTCTCCCTTGTAGCGGGTGCCCTCCGGGAAAATGACGAAGCTCTTGCCGCTCTCCACAATGGCAGTGGCATCGTTCAGGGCGCGCACGGATGCCCGCAGGTCGTCGCGCTGCACGAACACGCAGCCCAGCAGCTTCATCCAGCGGTTCAGCAGCGGGATCTTTTCCAGCTCTTCCTTGGCAAGGATGCCGTGGGGCTTATCCAGACTGGCCAGCAAAAGCGGGATGTCGTAGTAGCTGCGGTGGTTGCCCACGAACACGCAGGCCGTATCTTTGGGGATATTCTCAAGGCCCTCCACGCTCAGGAAAACGCCGGTCACCTTTAAAATGCCCCGGCTCCAGTGCGGGATATGCTTGTTGACGAGCTCTTCCACCAGCTGCATGTCGCCTGCAGCTAGAGCGCGTTCCGCCCGGCGCAGCACGCCATAATGGACGATCATATAACCAAATAAGTAGATAAACATCGCAATCGTGCGAAAAATACTCATTGTGTTTTCCTCCCTTCGGCAAAATATGCCATTGTCATTGTATCACACTTTTTGTAAAAAGGGGAGAAATAACACTTTTTTTACAAATCGGAGGATCTGCGGTCTTGCAAAATTGACAAAATGCGGGTATATTTATAGTTGTAAAGCCAGCACAATGGCACTTTCTGCACGAAATGCTTTCTGCCGGCCCAATGGATGAAGAGAGAGGTACCATACGAACATGGGTTTATTTCCTTCTGCGAATGACTTCAAAGCCGGCAAGGGTGTGGAGAAAGACGCCCCCCGCAAGACCGGCATAGGCCGGTTTTTTGAGCTTGTGGGCCGTGATATGAACGGCATGTTCCTTGCAAACCTGCTGGCCTGCATCGGCTTTCTGCCGGTGATCTGTCTGGTGTACATCGGCTTTCTGGCAAACAGCCTGCCTGTCATGCTGGCAAGCGCGGTGGTAGGCGGCATTCTGGCCGGGCCTGCGCTGGCCGGCATGTACGATACCGTGCTGCGTGCCCTGCGTGACGAAGCCGGTTACTGGTGGGTGACCTATCGCCGTGCCTTCAAGCGCAACTTCAAGGCCAGCATTGCGCCGGGCATCTTCTACTGTGTGGTGGTCACGGCGCAGATCTTCCTTGTGTATTTCTGCTTCAATATGCTGAGCAAGGGCACCAATGTGGGCGTGCCGCTGTGGGTGGCCACGGTGCTGAACCTGCTCATCTTCCAGATGCTGTTCGCCTACATGTGGCCGCAGGTGGTGCTGCTGGATCAGCCCTTCAGCCTGACCGTGAAAAACAGCATCAACTGCATGATCGCGTTCCTGCCCCACGCACTGGCGGCGGCCATCGTGCAGATCCTGTTCTGGGGCGTGGTGATCCTGTGCATGCCGCTGGGCCTGCTGCTCATGCTGATCTTCGGTTTCTGGTTCGTGACCGAAGTATCCTGCCAGATCATCTACGGCGATATTGAAAAGGTGTTCCACATTGAGGAGAGCATCCGCAAAATGAAGGATGCCGAGCTGGAAGCCGCCCTCAAAGAGGACTACGGCGAAAGCACCGACGACACCGAAGAGTAAATTTGAACTTCCGCAAAGGAGGGGTGCTCCATGGAACAACGGAATAATCTGGTTTTGCAGGGCACCGAGACCTTCTCCCGCGGGCAGCTGGACAATGTGGCACTGGACGGCGGTGCACTGGTGCTGGACAGCGTGGCGGGCCGCTGCCTGCAATACGGCAGCTACACCACGCCGGAATTTGCCATGCCGGCCTTCTGCAACCTGAATGTCAGCTGGAACGCCTTTGCGCCCCACAATACCATGGTGGAGGTGCGCTGCCGGGTATATGCCGGAGGAAACTGGACCGGCTGGATGAGCTTTGGCAAGTGGGCACCGGGCTACCCCCGCTGCAGCTGCAATTCCCAGAGTGACGACGGCATGATCTTCCTCATGGGCGATACCGTGACCGTGGCAACGCCCGGCGGCGGCACCGGCGTGCAGCTGCAGGTGAACCTTTCCACCAACGATGACAAGGTCTCGCCCGCAGTGCGCCTGCTGGCCGCGGCAGTGCGGCCGCTGGCGTGGGAAAAGCACAATGGCCACCCGCTGAACCGGCAGCTCTATCTGCCGGAATACTGCCTTTCCGCCCACGATCCCAGCTTTGGGCGCACCATGGATCTGCCGCTGGTCATGGCGGCACTGATGAACTGCTGGGGCGAGGATGTCCTGCCCGAAGAAGTGGCTTATGTGATGGAGGACATGGCCCACAGCACCACCGCCAATGCGGCCTTTGCGGCTGCTGCCGCTGGCTGCTGCGGCTACCCCTGCTGGCAGGCATGGATGGACCTTGCCGACCTGCGTGCCCAGATCCACGATGACTGCTGTGTGGCAGTGCAGGTGGAGCGGCGCATCCGCGGCCAGCGGGACCCGGTGCGGGTCTGGATGGGCCTGCGCGGCTTTGGCCACGACGATGCCGTAATGGCAGATTATGTGCTGCTGAACGACCCCACCGCAGATTCCAACGGCGCAGTGAACTGCACCATGGCACTGGTGGACTTTATGCGTTACTTTACCGGGCGCGCCATCGCTCTGCGGGCAAAACCCCGCGATGTTGCCGCCAACCGTCCGCTGCGGATGCGCTGCGAGCTGGTGCCCGGCGAGACGGCAGACGTTTACTATTTTGAGCAGCGCGGCGTGAAGGACCCGCTGCCGGAAGGCTTTTCCGGCTGGGTGGCCTGTGCGTGCCACGACGGTGTGGCCCACGCCACCACCGCCCACCGCAGCTTCTGCCGGATGGAGCGCACGCCGGAGGGCGGCATCCGCTTCCCGGAAAAGATCATGGCCGCAGGCTGCCGCTGCAGCGTGTATGCAGTGGACCAGACCGGTGCCATGCGCGTGGCGGAGGTGCGGCTGCCAAAGCCGCGCCCCACGCCGGAGCAACCTGTTTCCCAGGCACAGGAAAAGCCGGCGGAATGACCGGCCCGACCCAAAGCCTTTGGGCTATAGATCAAGACATAGGAGGAACACATTATGGCAAAGACGATCATCACTTTGGGACGTGAATACTGCACGGGCGGCCGCTACATCGCTGAAGATGTGGCAAATGCGCTGGGCATCAAGCTTTACGACAAAGAGCTGATCACCATGGCAGCAAAGCACTCCGGTCTTTCGGAAGAAGCTGTTGCCGCCAGTGAAAAACGGCATACTCACAGCCTGCTGTACAGTCTGTACACCATGGGCAATGAGCTGCCGCTGGGCGATCAGGTGTTCATTCTTCAGAGCCGCAT
>ERZ773186.1231-NODE-1231-length-21893-cov-4.619654_pt1 | contig 21893 bp, 17 predicted proteins | sample MGYA00581000_ERZ773186 | MGnify/ENA primary metagenome ERZ773186 (study PRJEB29015, sample SAMEA2737752) | human gut metagenome | biome: human gut; feature: human-associated habitat; material: faeces | place: China | collected 2012 ...
CCATTTGCACAGGAACATACAGGAAGCCGCACAAAGTTTGTCGGAACCGGACTGGGAATGGCCATTGCAAGGAAGCTGGTCGAGAAAATGGGTGGAACCATTACTTTTGAAAGTGAAAAAGGCGTAGGGACGACATTTGTGATCCGGGTTCCATTTAAAATAGATCCGGATGCGGATAAACGTGAAGAACAGAAGGATGTATCCGAAAAATCTATAAAGGGATTGCATATTCTTCTGGCGGAAGATAATGAGCTGAATATGGAAATCGCTGAATTTATGCTTCAGAATGAGGGCGCGGACGTGATTAAAGCGTGGAATGGGCAGGAAGCGGTTGAACTGTTCAGAAATAGTGAACCTGGTGAATTTGATGTCATTCTTATGGACATTATGATGCCGGTTATGAATGGTTATGAAGCCACAAAGATAATCAGGTCTCTGGACAGAGAGGATGCAAAGGAGGTACCGATCATTGCAATGACAGCAAATGCGTTCACGGAGGACAGAATAAGAGCAAAAGAAGCGGGAATGGATGAACATATTTCTAAGCCTGTTGATGCAAAATTACTGGTAAAGGTAATTTATGAACTAGCGGAACACAGTTTTAGGGGGATTCGTAATGAAAAAGGAAAAAAGAAATAAGTTACTTGCTGTATTCCTGGTGATGGTAATGGCCATATTACTTTTATCAGGCTGCGGCGGGAAAAGAGCGGAAAAAGAAGATGCAGAAACCATCACGGTGTATTTATGGAGCACAAACCTGTATGAAAAATATGCACCCTATATTCAGGAACAGCTTCCGGATATTAACATTGAATTTGTAGTAGGAAATAATGATCTGGATTTTTATAAGTTTCTTGATGAAAATGGAGGATTGCCGGATATTATAACCTGTTGTCGTTTTTCACTGCATGATGCAAGTTCGCTGAAAGACAGCCTGATGGATCTTTCCACAACCAATGCGGCAGGTGCTGTCTATGATACATATCTAAACAATTTTAGGAACGAGGATGGCAGCATAAACTGGCTTCCGGTGTGTGCGGATGCCCATGGCTTTGTAGTGAACAAAGATCTTTTTGAAAAATATGATATCCCGTTGCCAACAGACTATGAAAGCTTTGTCTCTGCCTGCGAGGCATTTGATAAGGTGGGAATCCGAGGGTTTACCGCAGACTATTATTATGACTATACCTGTATGGAGACACTGCAGGGCCTGTCGGCGTCAGAACTTTCTTCTGCCGACGGACGCAGATGGCGCACCACCTACAGTGACCCGGATCATACAGTGAAAGAAGGTCTGGACAATACCGTCTGGCCGGCGGCTTTTGAACGGATGGAGCGGTTTATCCGGGATACAGGATTGAACCGGGATGATTTGGATTTGAACTATGATAATGTGGTTGAGTTGTTCAAAAGTGGTAAGCTTGCCATGTACTTTGGAAGCTCTTCCGGTGTTAAAATGTTTCAGGATCAGGGCATTCACACAACATTTCTGCCATTCTTTCAAGAGAATGGAGAAAAATGGCTGATGACGACACCCTATTTTCAAGTGGCTTTAAACCGTGATCTGGCACAGGATGAAACACGACGGAAGAAAGCCATGAAGGTATTGGATACAATGCTTTCAGAGGATGCTCAGAACCAGATCCTTTATGATGGTCAGGATCTCTTAAGCTACAGCCAGGATGTGGATATCCATCTTACAGAATATCTGAAAGATGTGAAACCTGTGATCGAAGAAAATCACATGTATATCCGTATTGCGTCAAATGACTTCTTCTCTATTTCCAAGGATGTAGTATCTAAGATGATCGCAGGAGAATACGATGCAGGGCAGGCTTATCAGTCCTTTAACACCCAGCTTCTGAATCAGCAGACTATCTCCGAGGATATCCTGCTGGATTCACAGAAATTCTATTCCAATCGTTTCCATGCCAGTGGAGGTAATGCAGCCTATTCGGTTATGGCAAATACGCTGCGCGGTGTCTACGGGACGGATGTGCTGATCGCCACCGGAAACAGCTTTACCGGAAACGTGCTGAAAGCCGGGTATACGAAAAAAATGGCGGGCAGCATGATCATGCCAAATGGTCTTTTGGCTTACAGCAGTAAGATGAGTGGGGCAGAGCTGAAAGAGACTGTCAGAAATTTTGTGGAAGGCTATGAGGGAGGCTTTATTCCCTTTAACAGCGGTTCTCTACCTGTAGTCAGCGGTATTTCTGTGGAGATCAGGGAAACGGATGATGGTTATACATTGAGCAAAGTTATGAAGGATGGAAAGAAAGTTCAAGACAATGATATGTTCACGGTAACCTGCCTGACGATACCTAAACACATGGAGAATTATCCGGTAGAGGATAATATTGTGTTTGATAGGGGAGATACTTCTGTGAAGGATACCTGGATAGGATATATTTCAGATGGTGATGCCGTTCTTGCAGAGCATGAAGACTATATGGCTCTGAGGTGAGAAAAATGGATATTAAGAATCATAATACAGACAAAAAGAAACTTGTCAATAGAAAACAATTCAAGGCAGCTGTCGTTATAGCTGTTTTTCTTGGAATCGTATTGACGGTTTCCCGATATTTTAAATTTGTGTCGAAAACGGTATATGAGGAAAGTGTGTCTCATCTGACAGAGATTTTTCATCAGTCTGATAATATGCTGCGGGAACTGACAGACAAGAATCTGACCTATCTTCATATGTGGGGAGAGAATCTGCAGAACACCTCCAATGAAGACGAAATTCGTGATTATATAGAGAAAGCACAGGAAGATGCCGGCTTTTTAGAATTCTTTTTTCTGTCAGCTGACGGAAACTATAAGAAGGTAACAGGTGAAACAGGGTATCTTGGATTACAGGGAAATATGGAAGAGGAGCTCCGACAGGGAAGTGATGTGATAACAAATGCAGCAGTTCCTGGAAAAGCCCAGCTGCTTGTTTTTGCAACTCCCAAGGCCTATGGAAGTTATCAGGGATTTGAATATGATGCGATTGCCATTGCCTATGAGAATTCTGATATCGTAAATGTACTGGATATCTCTGCTTTCGACGGAAATGCCCAGAACTATGTGATTCATCCGGATGGTCGTGTTGTGGTGGAGCATTCTTCTGGGTCATGGGGGAGAGTGTATAATTTCTTCGGTGTTCTGAGAGAGCATTCTGATATGTCTGAAAGAGAGATCAATGAGCTTTCGGAGAAGTTTAAAGAAGGACGTACCGATGCGAAGCTGGTAAAGCTTGATGGAAGGAGCTATTATCTGGTCTATGAAAAATCAGATATCAAGGATTGGATGTTTCTGGGACTTGTCCCGGCGGATATCGTGAATGCCAGTATGAATAGCCTGCAGTTTAATACAATGCTTCTCGTGGGAGGAGTCGTGCTCTGTATTGCCGCTTTACTTATCAGTTTTATTGTTCAAAAAGGCAGAACAAACCTCAGGAAAAAGGATACGGAGATCCTGTATAGAGACGAATTGTTTCAGAAGCTGTCAATGAATGTAGATGATGTTTTTCTGATGCTGGATGCTAGAACATATCAGGCAGATTACGTCAGCCCGAATGCGGAAAAATTGTTGGGGATTACGGTAGAAGAGATCCGTAAGGATATTCATGTTTTGGGAAAATTGCATTCTGAAAATCCGAAAGAACCGGATAAAAATTATCTGGAGAGAATCCGGGTTCATGAACAGAAAGAATGGGAGTTTGAATACGTTCATTATAAATCAGGAGAGCAGCGCTGGTTTCATAATGTTGCAATGTGCAGCGAGGTAAACGGAAAAAGAAAATATATCTTGGTTATGTCGGATCGTACCTCTGACAGGAAAATGAATCAGGCACTTTCTGAGGCAGTCCGTGCTGCGGAGACAGCAAACCGGGCCAAGAGTACGTTTCTTTCCAATATGTCTCACGATATCCGGACACCCATGAATGCGATCATCGGTTTTACCACACTGGCTGTAAGTAATATTGATGATAAGGAAAGAGTCCGGGATTATCTGGGTAAGATTCTTTCATCCAGCAACCACCTGCTCTCACTGATCAACGATATACTGGATATGAGCCGGATTGAGAGTGGAAAAATCCATCTGGAAGAAACAGAGGTCAGCCTGTCGGATGTGCTTCATGACCTGAAGACGATCATTGGTGGGCAGATCCATGCGAAGCAGCTGGAGCTTTATATGGATGCAATGGATGTGACTAATGAGGATATCTATTGTGATAAGACGCGTCTGAACCAGGTACTGTTGAATCTTTTGTCCAATGCGGTTAAGTTTACACCTGCTGGTGGAACCGTTTCAGTCCGGCTCAAACAGTGTCCGGGGACGCAAAGCGGCAGTGCGCTGTACGAGATCCGGGTAAAGGATAACGGAATCGGTATGAGCCAGGAATTTGTACAGAAGCTCTTTTCTCCTTTTGAGAGGGAGCTGACTTCCACGGTCACCAGGACTCAGGGTACCGGACTTGGCATGGCTATTACCAAGAACATTGTGAATATGATGGGCGGAACTATCGAGGTTCAGACAGAATATGGCAAGGGAACTGAATTTATTGTCCGCCTGCCATTCCGGATTCAGCCTGAGCATCACCATGTAGAGAAGATCGCAGAGCTGGAAGGTCTTAAGGCACTGGTTGTAGATGACGATTTTAATACCTGTGACAGTGTGACAAAGATGCTTGTCAAGGTTGGAATGCGTTCAGAATGGACTCTTTCCGGTAAGGAGGCTGTTCTCCGGGCGCGGCAGTCTATGGAACTGGGGGATGCATTCCATGCGTATATCATTGACTGGTGTCTGCCGGATATGAATGGCATTGAAGTTACCCGTCAGATCCGCAGTCTGGGTGACCATACGCCAATCATTATCCTGACGGCTTATGACTGGTCAGATATCGAAGTGGAGGCCAGAGCGGCAGGGGTTACAGCATTCTGTTCGAAACCTATGTTTATGTCAGATATCAGAGAGACCTTGATGACAGCTATCGGTCAGAGGCAGGCTGAGCAAGAGGATAATATTCTCCCGGCAGCAGGTTCAGATTTCAAGGGCAGATGTATATTGCTTGTGGAAGACAATGAACTGAACCGTGAAATTGCGGTGGAGATCCTGAATGAATATGGCTTTCTGGTTGACACTGCCGAAAATGGAGCAGAGGCAGTGGAGAAGGTAGAAAAATCGAAACCGGGCGGTTATGATCTTGTGTTGATGGATGTGCAGATGCCTGTCATGAACGGGTATGAGGCCACAAAGCGGATTCGTGCCCTGGATGATCCGGCACAGGCGGGAATCACTATTCTTGCCATGACTGCCAATGCTTTTGATGAAGACAGGAAGGAAGCGCTGGAATACGGTATGAATGGATTTCTATCCAAGCCAATTGTTGTAGAGGAATTAATTGATGCATTGCAAAAAAATCTTTCATAGAGGGGATACAGGAAGCAATGGCAAAAGTAACGGAAGTATATGAGTTAACCATTTGAGAAGTTAAGAAGGGATTGCATTAAGTAATGTGGCATGTTGCTAATTGACAAATTCATCTTTTCTAAGTATCGTATATACGTGTACAATAGTACGTATGATTTGAATGTGGAGTAAATATGACCGAAAAACATAGTTATGAGATTATCGTCCTGGATCTGGACGGAACCTTAACAAACAGAGATAAGGTGATTACGCCAAAGACGAAGCAGCGTCTGATGGAGCTTCAGGAGCGCGGAAAGAAGATTGTACTGGCGTCCGGGCGTCCGACGCCGGGAGTGCTGCCGCTTGCGAGAGAGCTGGAGCTGGCAAAATACGGCAGTTATATTCTGTCGTTTAATGGAGGCAGGATCACGAACTGCAAAACCGGCGAGATCATATTCAGCCGTTCCCTGCCGCAGGAGGCAAATCAGAAGATTATACGCTTGGCCGAGGAGGAACAGGTGGGGCTTTTGAGTTACGATGAGGCGGGGGCAAAGCTTCTGACGAACCAGAGTGACAGTCCCTATGCGAAGTTGGAAGCGCGGATCAACGGCATGGAGTTAGTACAGGTGGACGACATGGAAGCTGCGATCACGTATCCGGTACCGAAATACCTGATGATGGAGGATGGAGACTACCTGGCGATGGTCGAGCCGCGCGTCAAGGCGGCGATGGGGAAGAATTTCAGCGTTTACCGTTCGGAGCCGTTTTTCCTGGAGGTGCTTCCGAGGGGCATCGATAAAGCACAGTCGTTAGAGCGTCTTCTTTCTCACATCGGGCTTTCGCGTGAGCAGATGATTGCCTGTGGGGACGGCTACAACGACCTCACGATGATTCAGTATGCCGGATTAGGTGTAGCGATGGAGAATGCGGTGCTTCCGGTGCGGAAAGCTGCAGACTTTATTACCTATTCCAACAACGACGACGGTGTGGCTCATGTGGTGGAGAAGTTTATGCTGTAGAAGATTTGGCAGATTCGCATAAATGTATATTGCGTGAACAGATGAAAAATAAAATATTCATAAAAATAGGCAAGATACTAGACTTTAAAACTTTAATATGTTAATATAAGAAAAACGGAAAAATGAATATATTTTCGGAGTACATATTAAAAAGGGGTGCCTTGCATTATGAATAAAAAACTGAAAACCGAAGCTGTGGATCATCTGTTCCAGGCGATTCTGACACTGAAAAATACCGACGAATGCTATAGCTTTTTCGAGGATGTATGCACAGTTAATGAACTTTTATCATTTTCCCAGAGATATGAAGTAGCGAAGATGCTGCGTGAGAAGAAGACATATCTGGAGATCGCGGACAAGACCGGCGCATCGACAGCGACGATCAGCCGTGTCAACCGTTCTTTAAATTACGGAAGCGACGGATATGATATGGTATTTGCGCGTGTGAAAGAGCAGGAAGAGGCGGAGAAAACGGAAGCGTAAGACGAAGTAGGAATATACGCACGATAGATAAAGCGCGTACTTTCATAGGTGTAGCAAACCAACCTGCCAAAGATGGACAAATTTGGCTTGGGGTGGAATTGTCCCAGGAGCTGGCAGCTGGTTGAATGAAAGATAAAAAGAAATGAAAGAAAAAAGACATTGAAAGAATTTCCACAAGGGGAAGTGATTCCAGTGTCTTTTTTATCGTGTATGGTGCAATGGGTTGAAATTTTTGTTGTTTAGCCTGTTTTTGAGTGTGGCGGTACAGCGGAAGTGCTGCCTATTTCTTCTTCTTCGGATTCACCGGCGTCTCCTGCCGGAGCTGTTCCGCCAGGATTTCAATCATCTGTTTTTTCAGATAGACATCAAACGCCAGCTCACTGATAAAGGCGAACAGCTGTAAATACTCGCGGTCTTCACAGTCATAGTCCTTGAATGTCTGGCTGGCGGCGTCAAATTTTGCCATGACGTCTTCCTGCAAGCGCTTGCGCTGCCCTTTTTCCAGCGAAAAGATTTCGTTGTAAAGCTCTTCTAATTCCGGGCTGGAACCATGGGAAAAGTGGTGCTCGCTGATGGGCGAGAAGAGCTGCTCAATATCTCGAAAGGATATCACATTTTTAAAATAATAAATCAGAATCAGCATCAGCAGATGATTCTTGGAGTAGCGTTTTTTGACGGGCGGCGGCAGCAGGTTATTTTTGGCATAGTTATTGATCATGGTTTTGGTCAGGATCTTATCCTCGCCCAGCCATTTGGAAGTGTTCAGGTGGCTGTCCATGAAGGTCGTGACCTGATCCATATATAAATCAATACCGGGAATCTCCGACGGATGCACCCGGGTCAGACTATCAACATAAGCCAGCAGATCCTGCAGGCGTTCTTCGTTCGATTTCATGTATGTACCTCGCTGCGTTGAAATTCGAAAGCTGCGAAACAGGGAGGCGATTTTGGCGCTTCCGCTGTCATGAACTCTCTATGTGATATTATATAGTTTTGAAAACCAGATAGCAAGGAGAAATTTAAAATCAATGAAAATTCCGTGACATCCAAGAGAAAATAGATTATACTAGAGCGTATTCGAACATACTTTTTGTCATTAAAAATAGATTATATAAGAGGATAGAAGGGAACGAAACATATATGAGCAAATACGACACACTTAACCCGATGCAGCGGGAGGCGGTTTTTCACACGGAGGGACCACTCCTGGTTCTGGCAGGCGCCGGTTCAGGAAAGACGCGCGTCCTGACACACCGGATTGCGTATTTAATCGAGGAAAAACGGGTGGCGCCGTGGAATATCATGGCGATCACATTTACCAATAAAGCGGCGGCGGAGATGCGCGAGCGTGTGGATAAGATTGTGGGGGAAGGCGCGGAGGCGATCTGGGTCAGCACGTTCCATTCGAGCTGTGTTCGGATTCTGCGCCGGTTTATCGACCGTCTGGGATATGACTCGAATTTTACTATCTATGACGGCGACGACCAGAAAACGCTGATGAAGCAGGTGCTCAAGAAAATGCAGGCGGATCCGAAGCAGTTTAAGGAGCGGGCGGTGCTGTCACGGATTTCTGCGGCGAAAAATGACCGGATCACGGCGGATGAGTTTGAGCAGCAGGCGGGAGCGGACTTCCGGGAGAAAAAGATTGCTCAGATTGCCGATGAAATCTATCACCGGGGAGAAAACGGCGACCGCGTAAAGCTCGTATTGATCTCCGGCCCTTCTTCGTCCGGAAAAACGACCTTCAGCAAACGGCTTTCGGTGCAACTGATGACCAACGGCCTGCGCCCCTACCCCATTTCTTTGGACAATTACTTTGTAGACAGGGAAGACACCCCGCTGGACGAAAACGGCAATTATGACTACGAATCTCTCTACGCCCTCGACCTTGAGCTGTTCAACAATCAATTGCAAGCTTTGCTACGGGGAGAAGAAGTGGAACTTCCCCGATTCAACTTCACATTGGGCAAAAAAGAATACAAGGGAGACAAACTGCGCATTGACGAGCACACCATTCTTATATTGGAAGGAATCCATGCCCTGAATCCGGAGCTCACTCCGCAGATTCCTGCCGAAAACAAATACAAAATTTATGTATCTGCACTGACCACCATCTCACTGGACGATCACAACTGGATTCCTACTACGGACAACCGCCTGTTGCGCCGCATCATCCGCGACTTCAACTATCGGGGATATTCAGCACAAGAAACCATTTCGCGCTGGCCCAGCGTACGTGCCGGAGAAGACAAATGGATATTCCCCTATCAGGAAAATGCCGATGTCATGTTCAATTCCGCCCTCTTGTTTGAATTTGCCGTACTGCGTTGCCATGCAGAACCTATCCTTACCAGCGTACCGCGCAACTGTCCGGAATACGCCGAGGCCTACCGGCTTATGAAGTTCATCAAATACTTCACTCCGGTACAGGATAAGGAAATTCCGCCGACATCCCTGCTCAGGGAGTTCTTAGGCGGCAGTAGTTTCAAATACTAACCCGACACCCAAACAATCTCTTTGTCCGGAACCGGCAAACAGCTTCGGTCCGGACAAAAATTCCTGCCATACCAAACATTCTGTTAATTCTGACAGGGAATTACAAACATCCGCATACAACAGACAAAGAAAACTTTAACTTTGTAGGCAAACAAAACAAATCCGGTTATAATGAAAAAAAGCATTTCCATACTTCTTGCGGTTCTCCTTTGCCTGTGTACCCAAACATTTGCACAAAACCGCGCTGATGAACTGATGAAACAGGCACAGGAAAATCTGGCAAAGAAAGAATACATCAAGGCACGCTATCTCTTTTTACAGGCTTACAATGCCTTCGCCACGCAAGAAAACTATGCCCAGGCTGTAAAATGCGGTGTAAATGCCAGCGCCCTCTATCACCGGGAGAATTATTATAAAGAAGCATTCGAACTGCTGCGCAATGCCGAACTGCTGGTAAGAACCGGCGAACAAAAACTCAAAAAGGACTTTCCTGATTTACGTTTCCGCATCAACAAAGAACGTCTGCAAATGTACATCAGCCTCAGAAACCCCACCCGTGCCAAAGAACAGTTAAACAGACTGGAAGAAACAGCCAAAGCTGCCCAAAATGACTCTCTAAGCAATGACTTTCTGTATACCCAAGCCAGCTATTACTACACTTTCGGCATGAATTCGCAGGGAGATACAGCTTTCAAGAAACTGATAGAACAGTATAAGCAACAAAGCAACTACGCCAAAGTGGATGAATGCTATCAAAATCTCATAAACATTGCCCTTCGGGCAAACGATACAGAATTAATGGCGCGTACTTACGACAAATACATTACCTGGACAGATTCTGTTAAAGCACTCACTGCACAGAAGGAACTGAATGCATTGAAAAAGAAATACAATGAAAGTCTGACTATCATTCAGGAAAAAGACGACTCTCTTTCCTCCAAACAGCATATCATCACCGGTCTTTGCGTCCTGGCAGCCGTTTTAGCGGCAGCATTAGTGGCAGGAGCCATCATATTACTACGCTTCATCCTACTGACACGCAAACAAAAGAAAGCAATCGGCATTGCCAACGAACACAATGAACTGAAGACCGAATTCATCCAAAATATCTCCGCCCAGATGGAGCCTACACTGGATACTCTCGACCCGAAGCTGCCCGGCGTACAGGCATTGCGTACTTTCTCCGCTCACATACAAGAGCTGTCCGAACTGGAAAACAGCCTATCAGAACCGTATGAAATGCAAGAAGAGAATATTTCGGCCTTCTGTGAAAACGTTATGAACAAAATACGCGGCAAAGTACAAGAAAATGTATCCCTCATTGTCAATGCTCCCAAACTGAACATAAAGATTAATCCGGAACACCTGGAACGCATCTTACTGCATTTGCTTGAAAACGCGGCCGAATACACCCCCGCCGGCGGAAAAATAGGGCTGGACTTCAAAAAACGCGGCGCCCATACACATCAGTTCATCATAAGCGATACAGGCTGCGGCATCGCCGAAGAACAGCGCGAAAACATATTCAAGCCTTTCACCGCAGTAAAAGACCTGACGCAGGGCGATGGTCTGGGATTACCCATCTGCGCGCTGATTGCCACCAAAATGGATGGCAGCCTTACATTGGACAGTAGCTATGCGAAAGGCACACGGTTTGTATTGGAGCTACACACTTAAAAAAATGAGAATTAAAAAATTGAGAGTTGAAAATGAGTGCCGCCATTGTGCTACACGGTAATTTTCAACTCTCAGTTATCTTTAACTATCTCAACGCTTCCACTTCTTCCGGTGTCAGCGGAATCTTTTTGCCTAAACGGCGTGCACCGGTTTCCGTTATCAGATAGTCTTCTTCATTGCGGATACCTCCGAAGTTGCGGTATTCTTCCACTTTATCATAATTGATGAAGTCTTTAAACTTCTTCTCTCCTTTCCAAAGGTCTATCAGTTCGGGGATAAAATAAATGCCCGGCTCAACGGTATGTACAAAACCCGGTTCCAGAGGAATGGCAAGACGCTGGCTCTTACGACCGAACTGCGTACTCTTAGGCTGACCGTTGTAACCGACCCAAATCTCGCCGAGGTTTTCCATATCATGCACATCCAGCCCCATCATATGCCCCAATCCATGAGGATAGAACAAGGCATGTGCGCCTTCGCGTACAGCATCTTCGGCATTGCCTTTCATCAAACCGAGTTCTTTCATGCCCTCTACCATTACGCGGGCGGAAAGGTCGTAAACATCCATATAAGGAATACCCGGACGAAGCGCTTTGACAGCCTCCAGATGCATTGCATTCTGAATTTCATAAACAGCCCGCTGACGAGGGGTAAACGTTTTATCGGCAGGAACGGTAGAGGACATATCGCCCGCATAACCCGACTCTACTTCCGCACCGGCATCAATCAGGAATAAATCTCCCGGCTTCACCTTATTGCCATGATAATGATTGTGCAAAGTCTGTCCGTTGACGGTGGCAATCGTTGCAAAAGAAAGCTCGCAATTATTGGATTCGGCCACCCGATTCATTTCTGCTACGACTTCGTATTCGTACATACCCGGACGAAGTACTTTCATAGCTGTAATGTGCATATCAGCCGTCACATTACATGCCTTTTCTATCTCTTCTACTTCTTCGGCAGACTTATAACTGCGTTGTGCCACAATTGCACGGATAAATGGAACAGAACCTTCCTGGCGTGCAGGCGGAATGCCCAACCACTCCATCAGTTTCAATTTATGCTCCGCCCTGTAGGGAGGCAGGTAATGCACTGTCTGTCCCTTGCGCACTGCTTTATGCAGATAGTTCATGATTTCGGCAGAAGGCATTACTTCCGTTATGCCCACACGCCCGCTTTTCTCTTTCAGGGTAGGCTGCGTTCCCATCCATACGATATGGTCAATCGTAAGTTCATCGCCAAATATAATCTCCTTGTCCTCATCAATATCGATAATCGCCGACAAACCGGCAAACGACAAACCGAAATAATACAAGAAGGTAGAATCCTGACGATAACGGAAAGTATTGTCCTCATAATGCAGTCCTTGTTCGTCATTACCCAAAAACAGCAACACTCCTGAGCCTATATTTTTCTTCAACAGGGCCCGACGCTGTATATACGTTTCTTTAGCAAACATAATGTTCATAGTTTTAGTTGTTATACCACAAAGATAAAGAGAATATTTGAAAGGATAAGGAAAATCAGGAAATACAGACTTACAACCCAACAAGAAAAAACAACCGAACCGCAGCTTTCTTGTTAAATATAACAGAAGAAGATTTTTCGTTCCCGAACTATTCACTATTTTTGCAAAAAGTGCGAAGATAAAACTTATCTTTGCAGCGGATAAATAATGTAACTTATGGCACAAGGCTCCCGACAGATACAAACCCAAGCGCAGCAGCAGATACAGACGCTGTCACCACAACAGATTCTGGTAGTAAAGCTGTTGGAACTTCCGGCAATAGAGCTGGAAGACCGCGTACGTGCCGAACTTCTGGAAAATCCGGCACTGGAAGAGGGAAAAGATGATACATCCGGCGATGAATATTCCAATACCCCCGATGCAGACTCCAATGCAGAAGATGGTGGAGATACCGATTACGATTCTCTGAGCGACTATCTCAACGAGGATGACATACCCGACTATAAATTACAGGAAAACAACCACAGCAAGGGAGAACAAGCCGAAGAGATACCTTTCTCCGATACGACTTCCTTCTATGAAACCCTGAAAGAACAGCTGGGTGAGCGCAACCTTACCGAACACCAGCGTGAATTGGCCGAATATCTCATCGGCTCATTGGACGACGACGGGCTGCTGCGCAAATCACTGGACAGCATCAGCGATGAGCTTGCCATTTATGCCGGCATCGAAGCCACTACCGGAGAACTGGAAGAAGCATTGAGAATCATTCAGGATTTCGACCCTGCCGGATTGGGAGCCCGCAACTTGCAGGAATGCCTTCTCATCCAGATACGGCGCAAGATAGAACAGCAGCACTTCACTCCCAATCCGATTCTTTATATTGAAGAAGCAATCATTTCCGAATGCTACGAGGATTTCACCCGTAAGCATTGGGACAAAATACAACAGAAACTCGGGCTGGAAGAAGATGCTTTCCAGCAAGCCATAAAAGAAATCTGCAAACTGAATCCGCGTCCGGGAGCGTCTTTGGGTGAAGCTATCGGCAAGAACCTGCAACAAATCGTACCCGATTTTATTGTGGATACCTATGACGACGGCACTATCAACCTGTCGCTCAACAACCGGAATGTTCCCGAACTGCGCATGAGCCGCGATTTCACCGAAATGGTAGAGGAACACACCAAGAACAAGGCAAACCAGTCCAAGGAATCCAAAGAGGCCATGATGTTCCTGAAACAGAAAATGGATGCAGCTCAGGGATTTATCGATGCCGTCAAGCAACGGCAGAATACCCTGATGACTACCATGCAGGCCATCATCGACCTGCAACGCCCTTTCTTTCTCGACGGTGACGAGTCATTGCTTCGCCCTATGATATTGAAAGACGTTGCCGAGCGCACAGGACTCGACATCTCAACCATCTCCCGCGTCAGCAACAGCAAATATGTGCAAACAAACCAACTACGGCATCTACCCGCTGAAGTTCTTCTTTAACGATGGATATGTTACGGAAGACGGCGAAGAAATGTCAGTCCGGGAGATACGGAAAATACTCAAGGAATGCATCGACAACGAGGACAGGAAGAAACCCTATACCGATGACGAACTGACCGAGATATTGAAAAAGAAAGGATACCCCATTGCCCGCCGCACCGTAGCCAAATACCGCCAGCAATTAAACATTCCGGTAGCAAGGCTGAGAAAATAGAAACGGCACAAGGCAATCCAAACGGTAGAGTGATAATGCAAAAATAAAAAAATGGCAATAGAACAACATATTATAGCAGATAAAAACCTTATCAGGACAGCCAGGGTAATTTCGATGATATTTACACCATTCTCCATACCTTTCATGGCATTTCTGATTCTGTTCGTATTCTCATACCTGCGAATCATGCCCCTGCAATACAAGTTGATTGTATTGGGCGTGGTATATTGTTTTACAATCCTTATGCCCACACTGACCATTTTCCTCTTTCGCAAAATCAACGGATTCACTCCTGAGGATTTAACGGAACGGAAACGGAGATATGTGCCTTTCATCCTGACTATCACTTCCTATGTGTTCTGCCTGCTCATGATGCACCGGCTGAACATTCCCTGGTATATGACAGGAATTATCTTTGCCTCTCTTATCGTGATGATTATCTGTGTCATTGTCAACCTGAAATGGAAGCTCAGCGAACACATGGCGGGAGCCGGTGCCATAATAGGTGGGCTGGTTGCTTTCAGTGCCCTGTTCGGATACAATCCGGTGGGCTGGCTGTGTATATTCATTCTCGTAGCAGGTGTATTGGGCACGGCACGGATTATCCTGCAACACCATACGCTCGGTGAGGTAATGGGCGGATTTGCCGTAGGACTGATTTGTACCTTGCTGGTACTTCATCCGCTCAGCAAACTGTTATTCCGTCTATTCAGCATATTCTTATTTTAAATATCAAATATTAACTCTTAAAACTAACGATTATGAATTTTCCTAATGATGTAAAGTACACGAAAGAACATGAATGGATTCGTCTCGAAGGAGATGTAGCTTATGTAGGAATTACCGATTACGCCCAAGAACAATTGGGAGATATCGTATTTGTCGACATCCAAACCGTAGGCGAAACATTGGCAGCCGATGAAGTATTCGGCACCATCGAAGTAGTAAAAACCATTTCCGACCTTTTCCTGCCCGTTGCCGGAGAAGTGCTGGAACAAAACGAAGCATTGGAAGAGCAGCCCGAACTGGTTAACAAAGACCCGTATGGCGAAGGCTGGCTCATCAAAATCAAACCCGCTGCCGATGCAGATTTCGGCAGACTGCTGGATGCAGAAGCATACAAAGCACTGATTAATAATTAGCGTTTAGTGATTAGTGTTTAGTAATTAGGAGTAATGATTAGCAGTAATAATTAGCAGTAATAATTTGTTTTAAAATCTTTTCTCATCAATCCCCTAATCACTAAACACTAATCACTAAACGCTAATCACTAACCACTAATTTAAATAATATGTCTCCAATTGTTAGTATCATCATGGGCAGTACTTCCGACCTTCCTGTCATGGAAAAGGCCGCACAGTTGCTCAACGATTTGCATGTACCGTTCGAAATGAACGCCCTCTCCGCCCACCGTACTCCGGAAGCAGTAGAAGAATTTGCCAAAGGGGCACGTAAACGCGGAATTAAAGTTATTATCGCGGCAGCCGGCATGGCAGCAGCCCTGCCCGGCGTTATTGCAGCCAATACCACACTGCCTGTAATCGGCGTGCCCATAAAAGGCTCCGTACTCGATGGAGTGGATGCGCTTTATTCCATCATTCAGATGCCTCCGGGCATCCCTGTGGCCACCGTAGCCATCAACGGAGCAATGAACGCAGCTATTCTTGCCGTACAAATGCTCGCATTGAGCGACAAGGAACTGGCAGAAGCCTTTACTGCTTATAAAGAAGGTCTGAAAAAGAAAATCGTGAAAGCAAACGAAGACCTGAAAGAAGTTAAATACGAGTATAAAACAAACTGAAAGAAGTGATTGATAATCACTGACCATTAATCACTAATAACGTGGATATATTCAATTATTCCCGACGGGAAACATCAGAAGTGCATATCGGAGCCACCCCTATGGGCGGCTCCAATCCTATCCGCATACAAAGTATGACCAACACTTCCACGCAAGATACTGATGCGTGTGTAGCACAGGCCAAACGTATTGTGGATGCCGGTGGAGAATACGTACGTCTTACCACTCAAGGTGTCAAAGAAGCAGAAAACCTGATGAATATCAACGCAGCCTTACGTCAGGACGGCTACATGACCCCATTGGTGGCCGATGTGCATTTCAACCCGAAAGTAGCAGATGTGGCAGCGCAGTATGCGGAAAAAGTCCGTATCAACCCGGGCAACTACGTAGACTCCGCACGTACTTTCAAGCATCTGGAGTATACCGATGAAGAATATGCACAGGAACTCCGGAAGATACGCGACCGTTTCGTCCCGTTTCTGAATATCTGCAAGGCCAATCACACGGCTATCCGTATCGGTGTGAACCACGGCTCGTTATCCGACCGTATCATGTCGCGCTACGGAGACACTCCCGAAGGCATGGTAGAATCGTGCATGGAGTTTCTGAGAATCTGCGTTGCGGAGCAATTCATGGACGTAGTCATTTCCATCAAAGCATCCAATACGGTAATCATGGTGAAAACCGTACGTTTGCTTGCCCACATCATGGAGAAAGAAGGGATGCACTTTCCCTTGCACCTCGGTGTGACGGAAGCCGGTGACGGTGAGGACGGACGCATCAAATCGGCCTTAGGCATAGGTGCTTTGCTGGCAGACGGGTTGGGTGATACCATCCGCGTATCTTTAAGTGAAGCTCCCGAAGCAGAAATTCCTGTTGCCCGGAAATTGGCGGACTATATTGTACAACGCCGTAACCACCCTTACATACCGGGTGCTGTAGCTCCCGAATTCCAGTATTTGTCTCCTGAACGCAGAGCCACGACAGCCGTGCGCAATATAGGCGGAGAAAACCTTCCCGTTGTCGTTGCCGCACGCTTGGACGGCAATATGGATTTCAATCCGCAGTTTATGCCCGACTATGTATACGTGGGCCGTCAACTGCCCGAATCTCCCACCGAAGGCATACAATACATTATCGATGCCGACCTTTGGAAAGGACAAGCCAACACATGGCCTGCATTTAAAGGCGAACAGCTGCCGTTTATCAGCGGATGCAGCGCATCACTGAAAATTCTGTTTATCACCTATATGGGATTGAACGACGAAGTAATTGCCGGACTGAAATACCACCCGGAAGTGGTACTTGTCGCACAAAGCAACCATCCCAACAGACTGGGTGAATACCGTGCTTTGGCGCACCAACTGATGAATGAAGGATTAAAGAATCCACTTGTCTTCTTCCAGCATTACGCTGAGACTGAAACTGAAAATCTGCAAATCAAATCGGCTGCTGATATGGGAGCACTCATCATCGACGGGCTCTGCGACGGTATTTTCCTTTTCAACCAAACCGGCAAGGAAGGCGATAAGGCGATAGACGACAAGGTTATAGACACCACGGCTTTCGGTATCCTGCAGGCAGGACGCATCCGTACCAGCAAAACCGAATACATATCCTGTCCGGGGTGCGGCCGTACGCTCTACGACCTCGAAAGCACCATTGCCCGCATCAAGCAAGCTACATCACACCTGAAAGGACTCAAAATCGGAATCATGGGTTGCATAGTCAACGGTCCCGGTGAAATGGCCGATGCCGATTACGGATATGTAGGTGCAGGACGGGGCAAAATCAGCCTATATAAGAAAAAGGAGTGTATCGAAAAGAATATCCCCGAAGAGGAAGCCGTAGAAAAGCTGATTGAACTTATCAGAAAGAACGGAGATTATACCGAGCGGTAGGTTTCTTATTCTTCACCACAAAAAAAGCGCAGAGCCTCACAGAGTTTTCTTTTGTTCCGGATGCGGGTAATGCTTACCGGATTCCCAAAAGCTGTGAGACCCTGTGCTTTTTTGTGATGAATCCTAATATCTGAAACTCAAAAATACACGGAAGGATTTTGACTTCATCTTCCACTTGTCACTTTCAATTACATCCTCAAAGTCCGGAGCATCATAATCCATACCTTCCTCATCAAAAGAAAGTCCATTATAAGTAGCTTTCTTCGCCCAACGATGCTCTATACCGACCGAAATTGCTTTATAGGCAACAGAAGCACCAAACGCAAAATTGGAAACATATCCGTGTCCGAAGCTGTCATCGATGACCACCATAGAATAAGTAGGCACATAATGGAAATAGGCAGCCACTTTCAAATCGCCTACCGGATTGACTGTGACGGAGGGACCTACGTGCATAGACGCATCTATCTGATGAATACCCAAATCAAAATCTTCCTCGTAATAGTCTTCATAACCACTGCTATAATCATTATAAGCACGTGTGTACGAACCTCCTTCCGCAAAGACGTCCGGTTCGGAATACTTGGCATACGAAAGTTCAAACCATGTTGCGTCAATACCAAACTTAATCATATTCAGCAACGGCTTCTTATGCAGGTAATACGTTTTTCCGAAAGTCAGAGAAACACCGAAATCACTTTTCCATTCCGCTTCGGCATCTACTTTATCCGTCAACGTTTGGTTTGTAATATAACCGATATTAAAATACTTGGCTCTTTTTTTCCATATTCTCTCATTTCGTGCCGCATCTTCGGTTTTCTGTACTCTGTCGGAGAGTTCATTTACCACTTGCAGTAAAGAATCCTCTCTTTGAGAAGATTGGACTTCGGAATCAGCTTCTTGAGCAAAAATACTTTGTCCTGTCAAAATCACGGTTGACAGCACCAACCAAAACAGTTTTTTCATCATAATTTGTCTGTGTTTTGCTTATGGCTCCTTCGTTCAGCATACCAGTAATTTTAGGAAAGCGCAGGAGCACTAAAGGGAACTCCCCTTAACGCTTATTTCGTTCTATTTTTACAAAAATAGAGGATTACACACATACGCACAACGGGACAAAAATGAGATAGAAACTAAAAAACCGAAATAGCGGACTATTTCGGTTTAAATAAAGATTATGATGATGTTTTTTTATTTTTCCTTTTTGCCTTCATCCGGCTTAACCGGCGGGACACTGAGCATTTCTTTATATTTTTCCGGAGCAGTCAATATCCCGACAGCCTCTTTCAGGTCCTTATCATCTTTCAACTGTTGGATGATACTTCCACGCTGATAGTAATAACGTTTGATAATTTCCACTGCAATCATCTCCTTTATATCCTTTGAGAAGTGGTCGAGGTCACGCTCCAGGTTATGAGATAGCTTTTTCTCCAAAGCCTTGAATTCGTCGGACGCATCCGTCAGGTATCCTTCAAACTCCGCCATTTCTTTCAAGTTCTTCAAAATCTTCTCAGTCTGCTGGTCGTACTTGAAATCTGCTTTCTGTACCATCGCCTTAAAGTCAGCATAGTCGGCATCCGTTATCTTAAAATCTTTAGGAGCCGGAATCGTGGGGTGCTTCAAACAATACTCCGTAGCGTAATTAAATATCAAGTTGTCATTCACCAAGTAGAACAGGATATTAGGCAACTTATCCTGCTTGACGGTAATATCGGGAGTAACTCCGCCACCGTCACGTACCTCACGTCCGGCAGCAGTATGGAATACGGTAGTCAAGCTATCCGGAATACGTCCTACGCTGCCATCCTCATTGCGATGTTTGTAGTCGATAGCCTGCACGCAACGGCCGCTCGGAATATAGTATTTGGAAGTTGTCAGTTTCATTGTGCCTCCATAAGGCAGCGGACGGGTGGTCTGCACAAGCCCTTTTCCAAACGTACGGTTACCCACCACTACTGCACGGTCATAATCCTGCAATGCACCTGCCAGGATTTCCGATGCAGAAGCTGTTGCACTATTCACCAGCACAGCCAGCGGAATTTCCAAATCCAGCGGCTCACGCAACGTCTTGTACGTATTGCTTGCCTGTTTGATCTTTCCTTTCGTTGTCACCAGTGTTTTGCCGCGCGGCAGGAAGAAGTTGGCTATTTCCACGGCTTCGTCCAGCAAACCGCCGCCGTTATTACGCAGGTCGATAACCAAAGAAGTTATTCCCTGCTTTTTCAAATCAAGAAATGCCTGCTTGAACTCTTTGGAAGGATTACCGGAGAAAGTGCTCAGGTTGATATAACCGATGTTGTTATCCAACATTGCATAATAAGGAATGAAAGGTAACTGGATAGAACGGCGTACTATATCGAACTCCAACGGCTGTTCCGTTCCGGGACGTTGCACCTTCAGTTTGAAGCTCGTGCCTACCTGCCCGCGAAGCATCTCGCTAACCTCCTGATTATTCTTTCCTGCAAGGTCCTTGCCGTCGATTTCCATAAGAATATCGCCTGCCTTCAGGCCTACGGTAGCCGCCGGCATATGTTCGTAAGGTTCGGCTATCATGGAACGCTTCAGTTTGGTATTCCAGGTTATGATAGAGCCGATACCGCCATACGTATTCTTCAACATCTGTTCCAGTTCGCTTTGATCGTCTTCCGGAAAATATTGCGTATAGGGGTCAAGTGAATACAGCATGGATTCGATGCCGGTACGGATAGTCTTGTTCGGGTCTATCGTATCCACATAAAACATATCCAATTCCTTTACTATAGAATTGAATATATCCAAATTCTTTGCCACCTGAAAACTACGGTTGTCTCCACTCTTAAACCCGAAAAAGAAACTTGTACCTACTGCTACCAATAGGACAGCTATCCAACGTATCTTTAAATATTTCATATATTCTAATTTATCATTATTATATCTTCCTTTATCTTCTCCCACTTTGAATCCGGCAGCTCCGTTCCAATCACCTGTATTACCTCACCCGACAGGATAGCACCTATTTTTCCGCACTTTTCCAAAGAATATCCGCAGGTCAGTCCATATAGGAAACCTGCCGCAAAAAAATCTCCGGCACCGGTAGTATCAACCACTTTCGCCACCGGCACAGCCTCAACACGTACTTCTTCCGTTCCCTTACGAATCAGCGAGCCGCGCGCTCCCACCTTTACAATGGCAATGCTACACATTTTAGCGATAATATCCAACGCTTCCTCAGGTTCTTTACCGGTAAACGCCTTCGCCTCTTCTTCATTGGCAAAAACAATATCCACATATTTATTTACCAGCAAAGAGAAGAACTCATGGTCGCCCGCCACGATGTTATAACTTGCCATATCCAGACAGACCTGCAAACCGGCTTCTTTGGCCAACTCAATAGCCCGGAGAATCATATCGTGTTCCTGTACCAGATAACCCTCTATAAACAGATAAGTATATCCCTTGAACATCTCCAGCGACAGTTCTTCCGCTTTCAACGTAGACGCTGCTCCCAAATATGTGCCGAACGTGCGCTCTCCGTCCGGAGATATAAAAGTAGACGCCACTCCCGAAGGCAATGTATCTGAAACTAATAAATCAGCTTCCGTTCCATGCTTCAGCAGACTTTCCCGAAAAAAGTTACCATAAGAATCATTATTTATCTTTCCGATGAACCCGGTTCCCGCTCCAAGCTGCGCCATGCCACGGATTGCATTTCCGGCAGAGCCACCGGTAGCCAAATGAGTTTTCATACGGCTAAATTCTTCATTGATTTTCAGTAACTTATCTTCATCTATAAGCGTCATACTGCCCTTGGGCAAGTCCATTTTAGTTAAGATTTCATCACTGTCAAGGGTTGCTAACACATCGACCAATGCGTTTCCCAATCCAATTATTTTATCCATTTCTGATATTTTTTTTGCAAAGATATTGCATATTTCAAAATATCCTATTACTTTTGCAG
>ERZ773186.1232-NODE-1232-length-21887-cov-3.337166_pt1 | contig 21887 bp, 10 predicted proteins | sample MGYA00581000_ERZ773186 | MGnify/ENA primary metagenome ERZ773186 (study PRJEB29015, sample SAMEA2737752) | human gut metagenome | biome: human gut; feature: human-associated habitat; material: faeces | place: China | collected 2012 ...
TTACGGCAAACGGATAGAGCGGATACGATGAAACGCGGTCTGTTTCGGTGTGCGCTGATTTTAAGTAACGTACGCAGTGCAGGATGAACAGCGGCAGAAACGGAATAAGTATCTTCGGTCTGGCGTAGAGCGTTCCGTTTAAAATGTAAGAAAAGATACCGAACAATCCGAAAGATAAAAATAAAACGCTGTCAGGAAAGAATTCTTTTTTGGCAGGATTTTATTTAATCCGGCAAGTATCGTGTAAAAGCAGATCAATGTAAGCCCCAGTCCGTATTCGTTAAACAAGATGCCGTTCATAGAGATATTCGGTCCGAAAAGCTCTAATATTTTCAAAAGAGAAAATCCGCCGCCGCTTCGTCTGTGCTCCATCAGTACAAGTCCTGTCGGCAGAAGGAGCGCCGCCGCCATGCATACGGAAAGAACGGCGGAAGGGATATATTTTTTGAAAAACGAATCTTTCCAAAATGTCTCTTTTTCCGTTCTCAGCCAGTACCAGCCGATCGCGGCAAATGCGGCGATCGCAAAATAGAAGCTGTGCAGGCAGATCAGAAGCATACAAAGAGGGAGAAAGCGAAACTTACGTTTCTTCACGCACAAAAAAGCAAGGATCAAAAACGGCAGATAATTGACAAACATGATCTGACGATGCATATGGAAAAGACATCCCGCAGTCAAAAATAAAACGCTTCCGATGAAGGAAAAGAACGGGGAAATATCCTCGCTTTGCAGCCACATATAACATAAAAGAACGGAAGCGAGATAAAGTGCAAGCATATAGCCGATCAGGATGTAAACCATAGGAATCTGCGGAAACAGACATCCGATCAGAATATCAGGTCTTAAAAATCCATAATAAGAAAACTGATATCCGCTGCTTCCGCTTCCGAGATCGATCCAGTCGGGAAGAAGCGTGTGCTGTTCCACGCAGGCGTCACGGATCGTTTCCGCAAGAGCGGCATGCTGGGAAAACCAGTCCGTATTCGATCCGTAGACGGCGTCGGCAGGCAGAATTGTCGTTGTCAATATAATAAAAAGCAGAATAAGCGCTGCCGGATAAATGAGTTTCTTCATATATAATGCAACTCCTTTAAGTGTTATTTACAGGATTCCCTTTATTTCCTGACATAAACAGGATATTATAGTCGTCTTAATAAATTGCGGAAAATAAAAAGAAGAATTCTTAAGAAAAACCGATAAAATCTTAAAAAAACATTGATTAAATTGACACAAATTAAGTAAATATCACGAAAAGGATATTGGATGTACCGAAATGACAGGGAATATGTTATCATAAAATAGATGCAGACTGTGAAAAACATAACAATTTCACGGGGAAAGGAGAGAATATTATGAAAAAGAAATTTTTCAGTGCAGCGCTCGCAGCAGCTATGGTTGTGACGAGCGTCTTCTCCACAACATCAGTTGCCGGAGCGGCAGAAAATGAAACTGCAGTTCCGTATGGTAAAGTAACCGTTGAGCAGAAAGATAATACTGTTACAATCGGAAACGATGCCATCAAAAGAACATTTTCAACAGCGGACAAAAAATTGTCCACGACTGAAATTGTGAACAAAAGAACTGGTGGAGAAGGAACAACCTTCACTCCGCAAGAAGGAAGTGAAGAATTCGTTGTTAAGACAACGAAAGAGCAAAAAGGATCGATTACCTTAGAGGCAATCAACCGTGACGGCTGGACAGCAACGGCAGACAGCTACCAGAATGCGAGCGGAGACTCAGATGGACCGGCATCTAACTTGTTAGATGGAAGAACAGAGAGTATCTGGCATTCAAATTATGGGGGGGGGACTGGACAAGGTGATCAGGACTATCCGCATAATGTAGTAATCACATTCGGAAAAGATGTGACATTCCAGTCTTTCTCTTATACACCGAGAAAAGAAGGAGAAAACACAAACGGAAATATTAAGGGGTACAAGCTGTACGCATCAACAGCAGAAAACAAACTTGATTATGAATCCGAAGATTGGGGAGAGCCGATCGCAGAAGGCGAATTTGAATATAATGGTACGAACCCGATCTATGTAAACTTGAAAGAAGCATGTACTGCGAAACAGATTAAGTTCGTAGCAACATCTTCAAACAATGGGGAAAGATTTGCCGGCGGAGCAGAATTTAATCTCCACGCAGATAAAGCTCCGGTAGATACGGATGACCGTGCATTTGAGACAAGCGATTTAGAGCTGAAAGACGGCAATGAGGCAGTCAAAGTCGAAGATACAACGGCAACGATCAACGGTAAAGAGAAAACAGGTAAGAAAGTAACATTTTCTTTCAAACCGTACACTCACAAAAACGTAGAGTATTCAATCGACGAAGTAATCGTAATGTACGAAGGCGATCACTTCATGCGTAAATTCCTTGAGATCGACGTGCCGGATGACAAGATGGCAGATGCTGAGATCGACTATATCGACCTTGAGTCTCTGAAAGTGGCAGAGTCCGATGCACAGTGGACAATTCCGAGAGGTCAAGGCGGCGTTGTTCAGATGGAAGAGTTCAAAGCGAACCTCGGACAGCCGATCTACATTCAGGGAATGTTCTTCGGATGTGAGTTCCCGGCAGCGGATACAGAGATCGTAAACGGAACAGGATTTATGCGTTATTACAGTGGTAAGACGTTCAGCAGACTGAAAGAAGATAATCAGTTGACAACAGACGATAAGTATGTGACATGGCAGACAGTTGCAGGTGCGGCAAGAAGTACAGAGCAGGAAGTTATTCAGGCAGACTTCTTCGAGTATATCAAGTCGATCGCAACTCCGTCAGAGTTCCGTACACAGTATAACTCATGGTTCGATAACATGATGAAGATCAGTGATGAGAATATTCTGAATTCCTTCATTGAGATTGACCGCGAGTTGAATAAAGCGGAAGTCAGTCCTCTTGATTCCTATGTAGTAGACGATGGATGGAATGCATATAATAATGGATCAATAAGCGAAGGTTCGCACGAACAATCCGGAGCAACAATTAACAACAAAGGTTTCTGGACGTTTAATGAGAAATTCCCGAAAGAACTGGCACCATCCAGCGAACTTGTTAAGAAGTTTGGAAGTAACTTCGGAGTATGGGTTGGACCGAGAGGCGGATATAACTTCTATAGTACATTAGCAGATATTATTCAGACAGCAAAAAAAGGAAGTAAAGCCGGCGGCTCTATCGACGTGGCTGACCGCACATATGTAGATAACTTTACAAAAATGGCAGTTGAATGGCAGAAAAAATGGGATGTCAACTACTGGAAATGGGATGGATTCGCAGACAATGCTCAGTACAACCATTTTAATAATGCAGGCGGAGCAGACGGTGTTCCGGTATACAGCGAGTCAAACCACCATATGACAGGCGGTTATCATCAGATGTATCATGTGACTGATCTGTGGGAAGCATGGATCGATCTGATGGAAACAGTTCGTAAGAGTGAAAAAGAAGACAATATTAATAATCTTTGGATTTCCCTTACATGTTATGTAAACCCGAGTCCGTGGTATTTACAGTGGGCGGACTCCGTATGGCTTCAGTGTACAGCGGATCAAAGAGACGCATCTTTTGGAACGACAAAGATGAACAAGCAGATCACATACCGTGACGCTTGTTACTATGATTTCCTGAAGAATCATCAGTTCCAGTTCCCGCTCCAGAACCTTTACAACCATGATCCGATTTACGGAAAAGAAGGAACAGGAATGACGGTTAATACCGCTACAGATGAAGATTTCCAGAACTATCTGTACATGCTTTCTACTCGTGGAACAGCATTCTGGGAGCTGTACTACTCTGACAGTATTATGACAGACGGAAAATACGAGATTACAGGAGAATTCCTTGAGTGGGCAGAGGCAAACTACCATATGCTCAAAAACTCCAAGATGATCGGCGGAAAACCAGATGTTACAAAATTAAATAATTTTGACTCAAACGAAGCGCAGGCAGAAGCATACGGATTCTCATGCTTCGACGGAACAGACGGAATTATCTCACTCCGTAACCCGTCTGCAAGCGCAGATAAGACGATCAAGTTCACATTTGACCGTACAATGGGTGTTGCAGAAAATGCAGGCACATTAAACTACTACTTAGAGCACAGCTATCTTCTTTCAGATGAATCTGCTCAGACAGGTACATTAGAGTACGGCAAAGAATATACAGTGAACCTGAAACCGAACGAAGTGCGTATCTTACGCGTTTCAGCTCAGAAAGACACAACAGCGCCGAAGATCGACAGAATTATGACAGACGGTGCGAAAGAAATCACAGTGAAGTTCGATGAGAAAGTATCAGGAAACCTCTTTAAGGTAGAAAATGGAAAAGTTGCTTCCGTTAAGAAGAGTGCAGACGATACAACATATCATATCGAATTAGCAGAAGCTCCGGCAAACGAAGCAACAGTAAAAGTAACTCCGCAGGATATTAAAGATATGTCCGGCAACAAAGCAACAGAAGCTGCATCTGTTGTATATCACAAAGATAACGTGATCGTTGAAAACGGAAGCGTTACAGCAGGAGAACTTGCAGCAGCAGATAAATCTCTGAATTCCAACAACGGATTCACAGTAGCTGCAACAGTAACTACAGACGGTAAAGAGAAGTCTCTCGTAAAACAGGATGCTCAGTATGAGTTGAAAGTAACGGCAGAAGGAAAAGCATCCTTCACACTGAACGGCGCTACAGCGGTTTCCGGCAAGGTAATCAATGACGGAGCAGAGCATAAAGTAGTAGGTGTGAAAGAAAACAACGGTATGCTGAAGCTTTATGTAGACGGAACACTGGAAGGATCTGCTTACAACGCAGATAACAGATTCCATACAGTGAAAAAAGCTGCCATCACAGCAGGTGAAGGCGTGACAGCGGCATCTGTGTACGATATCGCATACGGATATGATGAAGTAGCTAAGATGGGAGAGCCGGAAGGACTTCCGAAACTTGAACTTACAGATAGTATGATCACAGTTTCCGCGACAAGTGAAGGAAGCAAAGACAAGATCTTGGACGGAGACAAAACAACATTCTGGACAAGTCAGAAAGTAGAAAATGGCACTGTAAACAGCGATAACGCATGGCTGAAAGTCGATTTGGGAGCTACATATAAGTTGGATCAGGTTGATTACACACCGCGATACTTCAATGGAGCACAGAATTACTGGGCATGTACAGGTAATATTAAAAAGCTGATCGTAGAGATTAGTAAAGACGGTACGACATGGACTCCGGTAACAGGAGAAAACGGACTTGATCTTTCAAGCAAGATTACAAATACAAACGATGAGTCATTCTTCCCTGAGGAGATCACATTCGCGGCACAGGAAGCGAGATATGTACGCATCAGCGGAATTTCTTCCTATCACTGGCAATCAGCGAATGAAAATAAATTCATTACAGTAGCTGATCTTGCAATTTACGGAGAAAAAGTAGAAGCAAAGAACATCGCCAAAGATGCAAACGTAACAGCAAAATGGACGAAAGATGATACAGATGCAGCAAAAGGCGGCGACAGACCGATGACTATGGCTGTAGATGGAACTAAGAACACAAATAATTATGCTGAGTTTGGTGCGGACAACAGACGCGAATCCTCTTATATGCAGGTTGATTTAGGGGATGTATGTGATGTGAATTCCTTGTCACTGTATCGTTACTGGGGTGATGGTAGAACATATGGCGATACAGTAGTAGCTGTAGCAGAAAAAGAAACAGACTTCAAAGAAGGAAAAGCTACAATCGTCTACAATGCAGATGAAGGGAACGTTCATAAATTAAACAAAGAAGGTCAGAGTAATTTTGACACAGACTATACAGAAACTGCAAAGGGCAAATCATGGACGTTGCCGGCAGGAACAAAAGCACAGTTTGTTCGTGTTTATATGTACGGAAGAGCGAACAACGACACAACAACAAACCATGTTGTAGAGCTTGAAGTATTCGGAACAAAACCGGAGAAAGAAGAGAAACCGGGCGTAGATATTACAGCATTGATCGAAAGATTGACTGTATTGTCAGCAGTAGACACATCCAAAGCAACGACAGACAGTGCGGCAGCATTCAAAGCGCTCGTGAAAGAAGGTTACGATCTTGTGGCGACAGGAGCACAGACACAGGACGAAGTAACTGCTATGATAACGAAACTGGAAGGCGCAGAAGGTAAACTTGTAGACGCATCCACTCTGAGAACAGCAATCGCAGACGCAGAGAAGAAAGTTGAAACAAGTACAGTAACAAGCGCAGAGCCGGTAAAAGCTAAAATTGCAGAAGCAAAACAGCTTCTTGTAAACGGTACAAAAGATGCGATCGACGCAATGGTTGCAGAATTAACTGAAGCTGTGAAAGGACTTGTTGCTCGCGGAGATGTAACAGATCTGAAAGCTTTGATCGATCAGTACGCAAAAGAGAATTTGAAAGCAGAGGATCATACAACATCTACATGGAGCGCTTATGAGACTGCTCTGAATGCGGCAAACGCAATCGTAACAGATAACAGCAACAGCGATCAGGCGGCGGTAGATGCAGCGAAGAAAGTGTTAGAAGATGCACATGCAGCATTGGCAAAACGCGGAAACACAGATGCATTGAAAGCTCTTATTGAAGAGTACAAAGAACTGAAAGAAGCGGATTACACACATGAGACATGGGTGAAATACGAAGAAGCTCTTGAAGCTGCAAATGGAATCGTGGCAGACAACAGCAATAAGACACAGGCAGAAGTAGATGCGGCGAAAGACGCATTGAAAGCGGCAAAAGAAGCTCTCGTAAAAGCTCCGGTAGATCCGCAGCTTGATAAGAGCAAACTGCAGGCAGCAGTAGATGCGGCAAAAGCAAAAGACGAAAACGCATATACAACAGCTTCTTACAATGCAATGGAAAAAGTTCTTGCAGAAGCAGAAGAACTTCTGACAAACGGTAAGGATCAGGCGGCAATCGATGCGAAAGCAAAAGATTTGAATGATGCGGTTGCTGCGCTTGTAGAACGTGGAAACACAGATGCGTTGAAAGCTTTGATCGCAGAATATAAAGCAGAAGGTCTGAAAGAGGCAGACTACACAACAGATTCCTGGAAAGCGTACACAGATGCGTTGACAGCGGCAGAAAAAGTTGTGAAAGACAACAGCAATCTTGATCAGGCAGCGGTAGACGCAGCGAAGAAAGCGTTAGAAGATGCTCATACAGCATTAGTAAAAGTAGAGCAGATCAATAAAGAGGCGTTAAAAGCAGCAATCGATGCAGCGAAAGCGGCTGATGCGAACTTGTACACAACAGATTCTTACAAAGCAATGAAAACAGTTCTTTCAGATGCAGAAAAGGTACTGAAAGACAGCAAAGATCAGACGGAGATCGATGCAGCAGCAAAAGCGTTGAACGATGCGGTTACAGCGCTTGTACAGCGTGGAAACACAGATGCATTGAAAGCTTTGATCGAAGAGTATAAAGATCTGAAAGAGGCAGACTATACAGCAGATTCTTGGAAAGAATATGCAGATGCGCTGAAAGCGGCAAAAGCAATCGTGGAAGACAACAGCAACAGTGATCAGGCAGCGGTAGACGCAGCGCTTAATGCGTTAAGAGACGCTCGCGTAGCATTGAAGCTTTCCGGAAAACCGTCTGTTGATAAGAGCGAGCTTCAGGCAGCTTACGACAAGTACAAAGATAAGAAGAACGACGGTTACACAGCAGAGAGCTGGGCGAAGTTTGAAAACGCTCTGAAATCTGCTAAGGCAATCTTGGATAACGAGGCTGCAACAGCAGATCAGGTAAAAGCTGCTTTGGCACAGTTGAATTCAGCGGCAGAAGGTTTGACGAAGACACAGACTCCGCCGAAGAATGATCCGCAGACTCCGTCAACTCCGTCACAGGGCGGAAGCGTACAGACAGGAGATACGGCACATGTAGCTCTGTGGCTTGTACTTGCGGGAATGTCGGTAATTGCTTATGTAGCGGTTAGAAGAAAAAGAGCATAGTGAAAACTTGTCTTTTGATTAAGGCAGTAAACATTTAAGCTTTTATGGAATAGGGCGTTCGGTAACGGACGCCTTATTCTTTTTTGCAGAGACAGCAACATTGTCAGAAAATTCATACAATATAAAAGTAAAATGTAATTATTTAAAGTTTTTTATAAAAATGTATTGACAAAATAAAACTCAGGTGATATTATAAAGACATCCAAAAGAGATACAACAAAATAAAAACAAAAGCATCTCAAAAGGATATTTAACTAAGAAGGCATCGTATCAGTTGCCCGATTAGATTAAAAATAAACGGATAGCAGGAGGGAAAGACCAATGGACAGCGTGATTTCAGTGAATCATCAATATGTTAGTGGTACGGCAAGTGTAAGTTCCTGTGGAGAAGAGACCTTTGCTCAAGGATAGATGATCCGGAATAAAAATAACGAAAGAATTGATCGGAGAGTTGGAAGTCCGGATAGAGATCAGAAAGATTTAACATTTGCAGACATATTGAATATAGATACCACATATAGCAGAATTTCAAAAGATGTGTAAAGAAACATTGAGTAGATTATCATTCGTGCATATCGGGTTTAATATGTGTGGTGGTACCGGAAACAAGGAACGTAAGTGATATGTGATAAGGATACTGTTATGAACTCGAATTTGTTAATTGAAGGAGGGAAGATTTAATAAGCAGGTCTTAATAAATCGACCGCAGATCAAATAACAATGGCAGAGGTCTTACAGGAACAGAATCTAATATTTGCCTCCGATTTAAAAATAAAGAGAATATGAAAAAATTAAATAGATTATAAAAATGCATCTTCAATGTTAATTGAGGGTGCATTTTTTTGACATTGCGAAATGCATATGATAAAATATTGAAAGATATAGTATGTAAAGAAACATAGAAGGAAAGACACTGCCCTGTACAAAACTATTTTTTAATGAGGTGAATGCGGTGGATAAATACGAATATAAATCAAAGACTGAACGGATGCTCGAACTTATGGAGAGCGGCGCGTACAGCAGAGCGGCGGCGATCGCAGATGAAATTGACTGGAGGCGCGTGCGCAATGCAGTGATGTTGTCAAACGTCAGTGAAATTTATGAAAAAACCGGAGAATATCAGAAGGGATATGACATTTTGACGCTTGCATATCAGCGGGCGGAAGGAAGCCGTAAGATTATCAGCCGTCTGTGCGGATTGGCTCTTAAGACGGGAAATGTCGATGAGGCGATCGATTTTTACGATGAGTTTATGCAGATCGCGCCGAAAGACCCGAATCAGTACATTTTAAGATATAAGATTCTCCGCGCGCAGAGGGCGCCGATCGAGCAGCAGATCGAAGCTCTTGAAGAATATAAGAAATCCGAATATATTGAAGAGTGGGCATATGAACTGGCGAAGCTGTATCAGGAAGCCGGTATGACATCAGAATGTCTGGAAGAGTGTGACGATTTGATTCTTTGGTTCAGCGAGGGGCAGTATGTCTATAAGGCGATGGAACTGAAGATGCAGTACAAACCACTGACTCCTTCCCAGCAGGAAAAGTACGATAAGCGTTATGCAAGGACGTCCGAGGAGACAGAGGAGATTCCTGATATTTTTTCTTATGCAGAGGCAGATGAATCCGAGCAGGAGGAAGAAGAAAACGGTTTGCCGGGAGCTGAACTTATGGCTGCCGACTCCGAAGTTGCCGATGCTGATTTCGCTGCCGAACAGCAGGTGAACGCACGAGTTCCGAAGGGAATGGAGGAACTTGTTCCGGACATGATGCCGGAAACGATCTCAGAAGGAGTAAGAGAGATCACTTTGCCGAACGACCCGGTGGAAGTAGATACGGAAGCGTGGGAAGCCGACGAGATCAAGGCGTTAGAAGCGGATTCACCGGCGGAGGATGCAGAGGATCATGTTGAACAGGACGAGCAGGTGCCGATAGATGCGGAAGATGCCGGGCAGACAGAAGACGCATATCTGCCGACGGATGTTTCCGAAGCAGAAGGAGTCGATGAGCCGGAGGAGCGCGTACCGGAAGGAATAAAAGGACCGGATGTGCTGGAGACAACCGCAGAGCCGGAAGAAGAAAGGCAGCCTGCTAAAAAGAAACTGGGAGATACGATGCCGTTAGACGTTGCATTGAGAAAACTTCTTCATCCGGAGTTGGAAGAATTGACGGCAGATGATTTCCAAGACGAGACAGCTCCGATGGATTTTAATTTTGAAGATGAAGAAGAGTCGGAATCTGATTTGACGGAAACGGGAGCGATGGACTTTGACTTTGAAGATGAAGAAGAGCCGGAGTTTGATTTAACGGAAACGGGAGCGATGGATTTCGACTTTGAGAATGAAGAAGAGCCGGAGTTTGACTTGACGGAAACGGGAGCGATGGACTTTGACTTTGAAGATGAAGGAGAGCCGGAGTTTGACTTGACGGAAACGGGAGCGATGGACTTTGATTTTGAAGACGAAGAAGAGTCGGAGTTCGATTTGACGGAAACAGGAGCGATGGATTTTGACTTTGAGGATGAAGAGGAGTCGGAATTCGGCAAAGAAAAGGATATGGGAAATACATCCCAGATCAAATTCCGTCCGGTAAGAAAAGATGAGATCGAGGATGAAGAAGATCTTGCGGATCTGGAGCAGGCGATCGGAGAGATTGAGTCGGTTGCAGATATAGACATGGTAAGTCGTTTGAAAGAGGAAAAACGCCGCGCCGCATTACAGGCAGAAGAAGAGGAGAAAGCGGAAGAAGCCGCAAGAGCAGAAAAGGCGGCACAAGCAGAAGAAGCCGCAAGAGCGGAAGAGGCGGCACAAGCAGAAGAAGCCGCACAAGCGGAGGAGGCAGCGCAAGCGGAAGCGGCCGCTGAAATAAAAGAGGACGATCAGATTACAGGTCAGATCAGTTTGGAAGATATCCTTTCGGGATTTGAAGAAAATGCAGGAGAGGATGAGCCGGTTGAAGAGGGGACGGATGCAGAAGGAGCATCCGAATCGGAACAAGAAGAAGTTATAGATTCAGCAGGGGATACAGCAAAAGGGGATACTATGGAGACGAATAAGAAAACAACACCGATTTTACCGCCGGATATTCAACGTATGATTGATGAAATTGAGGGAATTATCCCGCCGGAAGAAGAAAAGAAAGAACCTACAGGAGTATATCTTAAGAGAAAAGAAGAACCAAGCGAAAACATGGGTCAGGTTGCGGAGGATCTTAGAATCGACGATGATTTTGATGATGACTTTGACGAAGATTTCGACGAGGAGTTCGAGGAAGATTTGGATGACGATTACTTTGAAGAAGACTACTATGAGGAAGCAGACGAAGTGATCGAAGAGCCGGAAGAAGATTACTATGAAGAATCAGAAGAAGTGATCGAAGAACCGGAGGAAGATTACTATGAAGAATCAGAGGAAGTGATCGAAGAACCGGAAGAAGATTACTATGAAGAGTCAGAAGAAGTGATCGAAGAGCCGGAAGAAGATTACTATGAAGAGTCAGAAGAAGTGATTGAAGAACCGGAAGAAGATTACTACGAAGAAGCGGATGAAGTGATCGAAGAGGCGGAAGGAAACGCAGATGACGAGTATTTCTTCGGGGAAGATGACGCGGAAGAGATTCAGGACATTGAGGATGAGTTCACAGTAAATCCTGATTATTCGGGAGAGGATGACGACAGAGAGATTCCTGATGATGACGAGCCGATCGACATTATGTCGGCGACGACACCGCTTAGCCGTAAAGAGACTGCGAAGCTGATTGCGACAGGTAAGACTGCGCCGCTTCCGCTCGATGAGATCTCGGATGCATTGTCAATGGATACCGGTTTTGTCGTACATGGAAGATATGACCTTGAGATGCAAAGCGGTATCGGAACGAGAGCCGGACTTACAGAGGAACAGAAGAAACTGTTTTCTTACTTTGTTCCGGTGCGCGGAATGAGCGAACAGCTTGTCGATGTGCTTGAGCAGGATAAGAACTGTACGAACAGAAAAGGGACTTCGAGAACGGGCAACTTGCTTATCATTGGAAATAAAGGCAACGGAAAAACGGTTCTTGCCGTTGACGTCGTGAAAGCGATCCAGAAGCAAAGAGACATCCGTCAGGGCAAGGTCGCGATCGTGACAGGAGATTCTCTGAATAAGAAGAAGATCAGCGATATTGTCGAAAAACTTTACGGCGGCGCTCTGATCATTGAGAAAGCGTCCAAAATGAATGAAAAGACAGTTGCGCGTCTTAATAAAGCGATGGAGCAGGATACAGGCGAGATGCTGATCGTCTTGGAAGAGCAGAGAAAGCCGCTTGACAGACTGTTGTCATCGAACAGAGAATTCAGGAAAAAATTCACATCAAGACTGGAAGTGCCGATTTTCATCAACGATGAGCTTGTTACGTTCGGTCAGACGTATGCGAAAGAAAACGGATATCACATTGACGAGATGGGAATTCTTGCGCTGTATAGTAAAATTGATTCTCTGCAGAGGGAAGATCATTTTGTGACGGTTGCGGAAGTGAAAGAAGTTATGGATGACGCGATCCGTCATTCTCAGAAGGCGTCCGCGAAGAAATTGATGCGGAAAGTTTTTGGAAGAAATACAGACGAGTCAGACCGTATTATTCTTTCTGAAAAAGATTTTAATATATAAAGAAGCACGATAATAGACTATAATTTAAAATGTGTGCATAAATAGACAAAATACAAGAGAAACGGGCGGGAAAGAGCTGTCTGTTTCTCTTTATTTTTTGGACGGAATCAAGTATAATGAAACTATCACGGAAGCGGGCAGAAACGCTTCGATATTTTATTATGAGGAAACGGCGAGGTGGGCTTTTATGGCAAGGAGAAAAGGTGCGGGCAGAAACGCGGCAAAAAGTGCAGGCAAAGGCATCGTGAATCATGCAGCCGGCGGTATGGCGGGCAGTGCGGTGAAAAAGGCGTCAGGCGGCGCAAGCCGGAACAGGGCGAACAGTCCGGCGAAAAACACTGCGGCGGATGCGGCAAGTATGAAAGCGAATGAACATGCCTATGAGATAGGAGAATTGGATCATGACCTGTTTGGTCAGGGAAACCATTACGAGATCTATAAAAAATTAGGCGCACATAAAGTAGTGAACGACAAAACGGAGGGCGTTTATTTCGCGGTATGGGCGCCGAATGCGAAGAATGTGTCTGTAGTCGGGGAATTTAATGACTGGAATTTGGAAAGAGACAGAATGGAGCGTCAGGAGCCTCTAGGTATTTATGTGAAGTTTGTACCGGAAGCGAAAGAAGGACAGCTTTATAAGTTCTGTATTGAGACGCAGAAAGGCGAGCTTCTTTATAAGGCGGATCCGTTTGCAAATTATGCGGAGCTTCGTCCGGGAACGGCGTCTCGTATTACGGATCTTTCCCGTATAAGATGGACGGATGACGCATGGATGAAAGCGCGGAAGACATGGAATCATAAGAAGAATCCGATGTCGATCTATGAAGTTCATATGGGTTCGTGGATGCGTCACCCGGGAAGGGAAGATGAAGGATTCTACACATACAGAGAGTTCGCCGAGGCGATCGTAAAATATGTAAAAGAGATGGGATACACTCATGTAGAACTGATGGGCATTGCAGAGCATCCGTTTGACGGTTCGTGGGGATATCAGGTTACGGGATATTATGCGCCGACTTCAAGATACGGAAGTCCTGAAGATTTTGCATATCTGGTTGACCTTCTGCATAAAAACAATATAGGAGTGATTCTTGACTGGGTTCCGGCGCATTTTCCGAAAGATGCTCACGGGCTTGCTGATTTTGACGGAACTCCGACATTCGAGTATGCAGATCCCAGACTCGGAGAACATCCGGATTGGGGAACGAAAGTATTTGATTACGGAAAAGCGGAAGTGCGCAACTTCCTGATTGCAAACGCATTATTCTGGATCGAACATTTCCATGTGGACGGGCTCCGTGTGGATGCTGTTGCGTCGATGCTCTATCTTGATTACGGAAAACAGGACGGACAGTGGGTCGCGAACAAATACGGAGGCAACGAGAATCTTGAGGCGATCGATTTCTTTAAACATTTGAATTCGGTTGTTCTGGGACGGAACAAAGGCGCTGTGATGATCGCGGAAGAATCGACGGCATGGCCGAAGGTGACAGGATCGCCCGAAGACGACGGCCTTGGTTTCAGCCTGAAATGGAATATGGGATGGATGCACGATTTTACGGAGTACATGAAACTTGATCCGTATTTCCGTAAAAATGCACATCATATGATGACGTTTGCGATGCAGTATGCATACAGTGAAAATTATATTCTTGTGTTGTCGCATGACGAAGTTGTTCATCTGAAGTGTTCGATGATCAATAAAATGCCGGGACTTGGGTTCGATAAATTTGCCAACCTAAAAGCAGGCTATGCGTTTATGATGGGCCATCCGGGAAAGAAACTTCTGTTCATGGGTCAGGAATTTGCACAGCTTAGAGAATGGAGCGAAAAGAGAGAGATCGATTGGTTCCTGCTCGCCGAACCTGAGCACAGAGATATTCAGAACTGGTATCGGGATCTGCTTCATTTGTATAAAAACAATAAAGCTCTTTATGAAATGGACAATGATCCGGCGGGATTTGAGTGGATCAATGCGGATGATATTTTCAGAAGTATTTACAGCTTTGTAAGACATTCCAAGAATAAAGAAAAGAATTTGCTTTTCGTCTGCAACTTTACTCCTGTGGAAAGAGAAGATTACAGAGTCGGCGTTCCGACGAGGAAAACGCTGAAGCTTGTTTTGAACAGTGATGAGGAAAAGTACGGAGGAAAAGGGGAAAAACGTCCGCTTACTTACAAACCGGTGAAAAAGGAATGCGACGGTCAGGCGTATTCGATCGCATACCCGCTTCCGGCCTATGGTGTGGCAGTGTTTGAGTATTAAGATGTCAGGCAGCTTCTGACTTGAAACCGGAACCCCATTGGATTTAACCGGTGGGCGGTTCACTATTATATAAAAGGTAAAAAATGCAGAGCAAACTGCCGCAAAGTAGATGGGGGATTTTTTGAAATAGCCTGTCTGTTTTGCGGCGGTTTTGTTTTTACCGGCAAAGTGAGGAGGAACAGCAGATGAAAAATTATTCGGAAGATCCGAACAGACAGTATCATATACAAACTGCAAAAGGGGAAATCGGGAAGTACGTCATTATGCCCGGAGATCCGAAAAGATGTGTGAAGATCGCGCAATATTTAGATAACCCGGTGTTGATTGCAGATAACAGAGAGTATGTGACATATACAGGAACGCTCGATCAAGTGAAGGTAAGCGTTACATCTACGGGAATAGGAGGACCGTCGGCAGCTATTGCAATGGAAGAACTTTGTAGGTGCGGTGCGGATACGTTTATCAGGATCGGAACTTGCGGCGGAATGCAGACAGATGTGAAAAGCGGAGATATCGTTGTGTCAACAGGGGCAATCAGGATGGAAGGAACGAGCAGGGAGTATGCGCCGATCGAATTTCCGGCAGTGCCCGATCTGACAGTGACGAATGCGCTTGTGAAAGCTGTTAAATCAAAAGGATATCCGTTCCATACGGGAGTTGTACAGTGCAAAGATTCGTTTTACGGTCAGCATGAACCGGAGAGAAAGCCGGTAGGCTACGATCTGCTTCATAAGTGGGAGGCGTGGAAACAACTCGGCTGTCTTGCCTCGGAAATGGAATCGGCGGCTCTGTTTGTTGTGGCGAGCAGCCTTGGGGTGCGGGTCGGCTCGTGTTTTCTTGTGATCGCGAATCAGGAACGTGAGAAAGCAGGACTTGAGAACCCGGTAGTGCACGATACGGACATGGCGATCCGGGTGGCAGTGGACGCGATCCGCAGATTGATTTCCGAAGAACGGAAAAAAGAGTAGAATGCATATAAAGAAAATGACAACGAGAAGAAAAGAGCGGGAGAAAAGAAAAACGGAAAAATGAATGGGGGAGATAAGCGGGAAAAATAAATGAAAGAAAATAAACGCGAGAAAAGAAATGAGGGGAAAAAGCGGGAAAAATAAGTGAAAGAAAATAAATGCGGAAAATAAAGAGAGGAAATAAACGGTCAAATGAAGGATATGAATGAAAAAGAAATTTTACGGCATGTGGATCACACATTGCTGTCGCAGGAAGCTGTGTGGGATGAGATTCGTCAGGTATGTGATGATGCGGTGAAATATGATACGGCGTCAGTCTGTATTCCTCCAAGTTATGTGAAGCAAGCGGCGGAATATGTAGGCGGAAGAGTTCCGATTTGTACTGTGATCGGTTTTCCGAACGGTTACGAGACGACTGCCGTAAAGGAATTTGAGACAAAAGATGCGATCGCAAACGGAGCGGATGAGATCGATATGGTTATCAATATCGGATGGCTGAAAGACAGAAAATACGATCAGATCGAAGAAGAAATCCGCATTCTGAAAAATGCGTGCGGCAGTAAAGTTCTTAAAGTGATCATAGAAACATGTCTTTTGACAGATGAAGAAAAAGTGAAAATGTGTGAGATCGTCACTCGTTCGGGAGCGGATTATATTAAAACGTCCACAGGTTTTTCAAAAGCAGGCGCGACTTTTGACGATATCAGCCTGTTTGCGGATCATGTCGGCGGTAACGTGAAGATGAAAGCGGCGGGCGGCATTTCCTCGATGGAAGACGCGGAAAAGTTTCTGGAGCTTGGGGCAGACAGACTCGGAACGAGCCGCATTGTAAAAATCGTGAAAACGGAAGAAGAAAACCCGGCGGAAGGAACTTGTGAAATGGAATTATCGCAGGGAATGATCGCAAAGTTAATTGAGACAGCGACTGCACAACTGGCGTATTCATACAGTCCCTACTCGGGATTTAAAGTAGGCGCAGCTCTTTTGGCTGAAAGCGGCAGGATCTATACCGGATGCAATATAGAAAATTCTGCATTTTCACCGACAAATTGTGCGGAGAGAACTGCGTTTTTTAAGGCGGTGAGCGAAGGAGAAAGGAAGTTTCGCGCAATTTGCATCATCGGTGGAAAAGATATTTCAGAAACAGTATGTACGCCTCCTTGCGGAGTGTGCCGTCAGGTTATGGCAGAATTTTGCGATCCGAAGAAGTTCAAGGTGATATTGGCATCAGGCAGGGAAAAGTATAGAATCCTTCGGTTGGAAGAACTTTTGCCGTTTGGGTTTGGGTCGGAGTATCTGTAGGAACGATTGACAAGAAAAAGAAAACATGACATAATAAATTAACCAAAAGGTTAATGTGAGGGTGATGTATTGAGTGGAAATAACATATGCGAATGGAAAAGTTGAAAAATACTTTAAAGATTATAAAAAGATGCAAAAGAAACTGCCTTTTGAGTGGGTGAAAACAATAAAAAAGCATATGGACAGACTAAAAGCGGCGGAATGTTTTGGAGATTTTTTGAAATTGAGATTAGGAAAGCCTGAACAGTTAGAAGGATGCGAAAGTATTCGATATTCGTTGCATGTAGCGGCAAATGTAAGATTGATTATCGAGCCGAATGCCGAACAGGATACGGTTATGATTTGTACGGAAATAGAAGTGGAAGGAGTGAGTGATTATCATGGCAGCAAAGAAAATTGGTATATCCCGTGATTTAATAATTCACCCGGGAGAAACGATTGCAGACGTCTTGGAAGAACGTGGAATCACACAGAGTGAACTGGCGTCGAGTGCAGGCGTTTCTCCGGCTTACGTAAGCAATGTTATTGCCGGAAAGAAAGGGATATCTGCAAACTTTGCCAGAGGATTAGAGTATGCAATCGGAGTACCAAAGTCTTTTTGGCTGAATCTTCAGGCGAACTATGAGGCGGAACTTTTGGAAGCAAATGAATTACAGACGATTACGGAAGAAGAGCGTATCGTGAGGGAAGACTTAAAAGAAATTGTGAAATACTTTAGAGAAAGAGGCATGATGCCTAGTCGTGAAAATAAAGATGATTCGATACTTTCTCTTCGTAAAATTCTGCAGATTAGTAATTTGGTAAATTTAAATGAAATAATTCCCGGGGGAGCATTTCGGATGTCCGGAAACTTATCGGTAAATAGAAATGTGTTGGGGGCATGGATTCGTTTGTGTCAAATTTTGGAGAATAATCAAAATGTTTCAACAAAGTTTGAAGTAGAGCATATAAACGAATTGATAGGTAAAATAAAAAATGTTATGTGTCAGAAGAATGTGGATTTTCAAAATCATTTGAAAACTGTATTGGGAGAATATGGCATAGATTTTTCTGTTGTGAAAAATTTTAGAGGAGCGCCTGTGCAAGGGTATATTTTTCGGCGGAGCGATGGGGTGTATCAAATGGTTTTGACGATAAGGGGAGCGTTTGCGGATATTTTTTGGTTTTCTTTATTTCATGAACTGGGACATATTGTAAATGGAGATATAGGTAAAAGTATTAAATTTATAGATGACGGGAGTGATGTGGATAAGGAGACGGCAGCAGATCTTTTTGCGAGAGATAGACTTTTGTCACCGGAGAGTTATGCAAGTTTTATCCAAAAAGGAGACTTTACATTTGAAGCAATCTGTAGTTATGCACGGACTCAGAATGTGATGCCTTACATTGTTATCGGAAGACTTCAAAAGGAGAAATATCTGGATTATCATCAGTATAGTAATTACAAATTGCGGTATAAATGGGGAGACTGTTCATAAGAATAAAGTGGATACAGTATTGATTTATTGGGAATAAGGGCAAGATATAAGAGTGTTGTACAGGGAGATGGGATAATGGAAATGTATAAAAGAATATTTGTAATCGTTCTTGATTCTCTCGGGATCGGGGCGATGCCGGATGCGGCTCGGTTCGCAGATGAAGGCGCGGATACGTTCGGACATATTTTGGAGAAAACAAAAACTTTGAATATTCCGAATCTTCGCAGGCTTGGGTTTCTGAACTTAAAGTGCGGCGGAGATATGAAAGGCGTCGAGTCTCCCGAGGGGCGCTTCATGCGGATGCGGGAAGCGAGCAACGGAAAAGATACGATGACCGGACACTGGGAGATGATGGGGATTAAAACGGAAAAGCCGTTTCGGACTTTTACGGAACATGGATTTCCGGCAGAATTGATCAAGGAGCTGGAGAAACAGTGTGGGAAAAAGGTGATCGGAAATAAAAGCGCGAGCGGTACTGAGATTATAGAAGAGCTGGGCGAGGAAGAGATTCGTACAGGATCTATGATCGTGTATACGTCGGCGGATTCGGTTATGCAGATCTGCGGAAATGAAGAGACTTTCGATCTGGAAGAACTGTATCGGTGCTGTGAGACTGCAAGGCGGATCACGATGAAAGATGAATGGCGCGTAGGAAGGGTGATCGCAAGACCGTATATCGGAATGAAAAAAGGTGAGTTTAAAAGGACGAGCAATCGGAGAGACTACGCGTTGAAGCCGCCGGCGCCCACTGTTTTAAATGCTCTGAAAGATGCGGGGAATGATGTGATCGGCGTGGGAAAGATTCATGACATTTTCTGCGGGGAAGGGATTACGAAAACATATCATTCGGAAAGTTCCGTTCATGGGATGGAACAGACGATCGATGTGTGCAAAGAGGAATTTACGGGACTGTGTTTTGTAAACCTTGTTGATTTTGACGCATTATGGGGGCATCGGAGAAATGTAGAAGGGTATGGCAAAGAGATCGAAAAGTTTGATGAGAAACTCGGCGTTTTGCTGGAATGTCTTTCGCAGGATGATCTATTGATCCTGACCGCAGATCACGGGAATGATCCGACATACAAGGGAACGGATCATACGAGAGAGTATGTTCCTTTCCTTGCATACAGCAAAAGAATGCAGGCGGGAGGTCCGCTTCCGGAAGCAGAGACGTTTGCGGTGATAGGGGCGACTGTAGCAGAGAACTTCGGAGTAGATATGCCGAAAGGAACGATAGGATATTCTGTTTTAAGCAGGCTGCAGCAGTAGTAAACCGTGAAAATGTAAAAAAATCAAAGCGGAAGTAGGATGAAAAACTGTAAAAATGTAAAAAACCGGACAGTTAAAGCTGTGAAAACTTATAGAAATATGAAAAGTTAAAAAGCCGGAAGTCGGAAAAAATGTAAAAAATGAAAAGCCGATGAGAATACAGGATAAAAATATAGGAAAATATAGAGAGAAAAGTGAAAATTAAGGATTGTCGGAAAACTTAATTTATTGTATAATATTCGATTGAGAAAATGAAATGAGAACATGGGACAATACAGGAGGAAGAAAGATGGCAAAAAGAAATGATATCCACAAGGTACTTATCATCGGCTCCGGCCCGATCATTATCGGACAGGCTTGTGAATTCGATTATTCCGGAACACAGGCTTGTAAAGCATTGAGAAATTTAGGATACGAGATTGTATTGGTGAATTCAAACCCGGCGACAATCATGACGGATCCGGAGATTGCTGACGTTACTTATATTGAACCTTTGAATGTTGACAGAATAGAACAAATCATAAAAAAAGAAAGACCTGATGCATTACTGCCGAATCTCGGTGGACAGTCCGGTCTTAATTTATGCTCAGAACTGGCGCAGGCGGGCGTTTTGGAGAAATATAACGTAGAAGTTATCGGCGTACAGGTCGATGCGATCGAGCGAGGAGAAGACAGAATCGAATTTAAGCACACGATGGATCAGCTCGGTATAGAGATGGCTCGAAGCGAGGTTGCATATTCTGTAGACGAGGCTCTTGCGATTGCGGAGAAGCTTGGATATCCGGTAGTTCTTCGTCCTGCTTATACGATGGGCGGCGCAGGCGGCGGTCTTGTATATAATGTAGATGAATTGAAAACAGTATGCGCCAGAGGTCTTCAGGCAAGTCTTGTAGGTCAGGTTCTTGTAGAAGAATCTATCTTGGGATGGGAAGAGCTGGAACTTGAAGTTGTCCGCGACGCAGAGGGCAATATGATCACTGTATGCTTTATCGAAAATATCGATCCGCTCGGCGTTCATACAGGAGATTCTTTCTGCTCCGCTCCGATGCTTACGATCTCAGAAGAAGTTCAGCAGCGTCTGCAGGAAAAATCTCATAAAGTAGTAGATTCTGTTAAGGTGATCGGCGGCTGTAACGTACAGTGGGCGCATGATCCGAAGACAGACAGAGATATCATTATCGAGATCAACCCGAGAACGTCTCGTTCTTCGGCGCTTGCATCGAAAGCGACAGGATTCCCGATCGCGCTTGTATCCGCAATGCTTGCGACAGGCATGACGCTGAAAGATATTCCGTGCGGAAAGTACGGTACATTGGATAAATACGTTCCTGACGGAGATTATGTTGTGATCAAGTTCGCGCGCTGGGCATTTGAGAAATTCAAAGGTGTGGAAGACAAGCTTGGAACACAGATGCGTGCGGTAGGCGAAGTAATGAGCATCGGTAAGAACTTCAAAGAAGCGTTCCAGAAAGCGATTCGTTCTTTGGAGACAGGAAGATACGGACTCGGTCATGCGAAAGATTTTGACGGAAAAACAAAAGAAGAGCTTCTCAAGAGTTTGCGGTATGCGACAAGCGAGCGTTACTTTGTTATCTACGAAGCGCTGAGAAAAGGAGCTTCTGTAGAAGAGATCCATGAACTGACAAAAGTAAAACACTATTTCCTTGAGCAGATGAAAGAGCTGGTGGAAGAGGAAGAGGCTCTGCTTGCGTTTAAGGGAGGTTTGCCGGAAGACAATGCTCTTATCGCGGCGAAAAAAGACGGATTCTCTGATAAATATTTAAGCCAGATCCTGGGTGTATCCGAGGAAGCAATTCGGACACGCAGAACAGAGCTTGGCGTTGTGGAAGGCTGGGAAGGTGTTCATGTAAGTTCTACTGAGGATTCCGCATACTATTACTCCAGCTATCATATCAAGGACGAAAGCCCGGTAGACAACAGCAAACAGAAGGTAATGATCCTCGGCGGCGGTCCTAACAGAATCGGTCA
>ERZ773186.1242-NODE-1242-length-21780-cov-71.250679_pt1 | contig 21780 bp, 10 predicted proteins | sample MGYA00581000_ERZ773186 | MGnify/ENA primary metagenome ERZ773186 (study PRJEB29015, sample SAMEA2737752) | human gut metagenome | biome: human gut; feature: human-associated habitat; material: faeces | place: China | collected 2012 ...
TCAAAGTACCAAGTGTTACGATTGTAGCGATGATAGGCAAGTTCATTGTCAAAGTTGGCATCTCCAACTGAGTTGCCTCCTCGTGAGCCTGCTGGATCTTAGCTACCTTCTGAGCCTTCTTCAAAGATGCGTTAGCACCAGACTCCATAGACTTGTAAGCGTTCAAAGAAGCCATAACAACGTTAGCTACTGTACCGCGCTGCTTGTTGCAGAGCTGCTCAGCCTTAGCGAAATCATTTGCGTTCAAAGCTGCCTTGATGTTTGCAACGAACTTAGGAAGAGCACCTGTACCTGTAGCGGTCTTAAGAGCCAACCAACGCTCGATAGTCATTGCCAACACTGTGAGCAACAATGTGTGGATAACTGGTACGATTACACCACCTTTGTAGATAGTACCCCAAATGTCTGCTGGGTGATCCTGTACACCTGGATCCTGGAAGTGCATGTCGTTTCCGAACCATGTGAAGAACAATGTGAATGCGATGATAGCACATACCACGATGATCCAGAATGCGCCTCTTACTCCCTGAAAGCCCTCAGACTTCTTAGCTGGGGCTGCTTGTTTTGTAGTTGCCATAATTTTACTTTTTTTTAAATTATTAGTTAATAAATTATTAATATTTTCTCGTTTTTTTTAGTTGTTTCTCGGATCTCTTTTGGGTCATTTCTGACCAGCGCGAGAAGGTTCCTCAAAATCCTTTGGCAAAGATAATAAATAATGAGAAACTATTACGCTAATTAAGAAGTTTTAACGAGATATTAACTCAAAATAAGTCAATATCTCGTTTTTTCTTTACAAAATTGGGCGTAAATCGTGCTTGTTTGCTCGTTTTTATTTCAATTTGCTCAATGCTTCCTTGATACGGCGGATGGCCTCTACGATGTTCTCGTCGCTGGTGGCGTAGCTCATGCGGAAACAGTCTGGGTCGCCGAAGGCATCACCGCCTACTGTGGCTACATGCGCTTCCTCAAGAAGGTACATCGCAAAATCGGTTGAGTTGTTGATGGTCTTCTCGCCGTTGCTCTTGCCGAAGTAGCTGTTGCACTTAGGGAAGAGGTAGAAGGCGCCCTGTGGCATGTTCACCTCGAGACCTGGTACTTCCTTAGCCAGCTTCACAATGAGGTTGCGGCGACGCTCAAAGGCTACGCGCATCTCCTCTACTGCACCCTGATCGAGGGTGTAGGCTGCCTCTGCTGCCTTCTGGCTCACAGAGCAGGTGCCGCTGGTATATTGTCCCTGAAGTTTGTTGCAGCCCTTGATGATCCACTCTGGACCTGCGAGGAAACCGATTCTCCATCCTGTCATGGCGTATGCCTTTGATACACCGTTGGCGATGATAACCTGCTCCTTCATGCCTGGCTCCTGAGCGATGCTGTGGTGCTTGCCGATATAATTGATGTGCTCGTAGATTTCATCTGCCAGCACGAATACCTCTGGATGTTTCTTGAGAACGGCTGCCAAGGCTGCCAACTCTTCCTTGGAATATACGCTACCTGTTGGGTTGCTTGGTGAGCAGAGGATGAGCATCTTGGTCTTCTCGGTGATGGCGTTCTCCAGCTGCTCGGCGGTCATCTTGAAGTCCTGGTCGAAACCTGCGTTCACGATCACTGGGATACCACCTGCCAACTTCACCATCTGTGGGTAGCTTACCCAATATGGAGCAGGGATGATTACCTCGTCGCCAGGATTTACGAGTGCCAATACGGCATTACATACGCACTGCTTGCCACCTGTGCCGACGATTACCTCGTTCATGGTGTAGTCGAGGCCGTTCTCCTTCTTCAGTTTGGCTACAATTGCCTTTCGCAAGTCTGGGTAACCAGGAACTGGTGAGTAACGTGAGAAGTTCTCATCAATTGCCTTCTTCGCAGCCTCCTTGATGTTGTCTGGCGTATTGAAGTCTGGTTCACCTACACTCATGTTAATTACATCGATACCCTGAGCTTTCATTTCACTACTCTTCTGTGACATCGCCAGCGTTGCTGATGGTGCCAATCTGTTAAGACGATCAGATAATTGTGCCATAATTCTTTTTTTTATATTAAATATTCGTGTGCAAAATTAAGCAAATTATTTCTTTTTCGGAAGAAAATTGCGCATTATTTCGGGTTTTATCCCGAAATAATAACAAAATTTACATTATCCGAGGTGTAAAGTGTGACCCATGCGGTCTCTCTTGGTCTTGAGATAGCGCTCGTTGTACTGGTTTGGTTCAACTTCGATGGCTACATTCTCTACGATTTCGAGGCCGTATGCTTCCAGGCCTACACGCTTCACCGGGTTGTTGGTGAGCAGGCGCATCTTGTGTACGCCCAGGTGGCGGAGCATCTGGGCACCGCAGCCGTAGTCGCGCTCGTCGGGCTTGAAGCCCAGGTGAACGTTGGCATCCACGGTGTCGTATCCTTCTTCCTGCAGTTTGTAGGCGGCAATCTTGTTCATCAGTCCTATGCCTCTTCCTTCCTGCTGCATGTAGATAACTACTCCCTTGCCTGTCTGGTCTATCATCTGCATTGCCTTGTGCAGCTGCTGTCCGCAGTCGCATCGCTTGCTGCCTAGGATATCTCCTGTGGCGCATGATGAATGAACGCGGACCAGGATTGGCTCGTCTTCCTTCCATTCGCCCTTGATGAGTGCCATGTGCTCCAAGCCGTTGCTTGCCTGGCGGAATGGGATGAGACGGAAGTGGCCGTAGTCGGTTGGCATATCCACCTCTTCGCCCACTTCGATGAGCGATTCCTTCTTGAGTCGGTATTCAATCATGTCTTTGATGGAGATTATCTTGAGGTTCCATTCCTTCGCCATCTTCATCAGTTCTGGCAGGCGTGCCATGGTGCCGTCTTCGTTCATGATTTCCATGAGTGCTCCGGCAGGATAGAGTCCTGCCATCTTGCAGAGGTCGATGGCAGCCTCGGTGTGTCCGCTTCTTCTCAATACGCCGTTGTCCTGGGCATAGAGTGGGTTGATGTGTCCCGGACGGCCGAAGGTCTGTGGGGTGGAGTTCGGATCAGCGAGTGCCTTGATGGTTTCTGCACGGTCGTGGGCTGATACGCCTGTAGTGCAGCCTTCGAGCTTATCTACGGTTACGGTGAACGGTGTACCGAGTACGGAGGTGTTGTCTGAAACCTGGTGAGGCAGGTCGAGCTCTTCGCAGCGGCTCAAGGTGATAGGTGCGCAGAGCACGCCTCTTGCATTCTTCAGCATGAAGTTTACCTTCTCTGCGTCGATTTTTTCTGCTGCGATGATGAGGTCGCCTTCATTCTCGCGGTCTTCGTCATCTACTACGATTACAAATTTTCCTTCCTGGAAATCCTTTACTGCATCTTCGATGCTATTTAGTTTGATGTCTGACATTTTGATACTTTATTATATTAGTTACATTTTTTCTATCTGATTGATGATGTTGCTGTTGCTCTGGCTGATGACCTTCAGGTCGCGGTTGAGCCGGAGTCGGAAACGCCACATTCTGAGGTAGAGCACGATGCCCACCGGAACGATGATGGCTGCGATGATGTTGAGCCACTTGCGTTCGAACGGACGGGTGTGAGCCTTGGTGGCGAGGATAGGGTAGAGGTTGAGGTTGTGCAGTATCACCCTGTTCTTGGTGTTGCTCAGGTTCTCGATAATCTTTTCCAGTTCCTCGCTGATGCGTTCTATCTCGTGGTCGGGCTGATACTTGAAGAACACATGGATGAAGTTTGGAAGCTTCTTCAGCTCGTGTACCTTATTATATATAGAGATATCCTGGTTCAGCTGCTTCAGCAGCATGGCATCTTCCTGGTATCTCGGTTCTTCTATGATTACCTCCTTGCCGAAGATGTGGCGCTTGATGCGCAGACCCAGCAGCTTCATGAAGAAGTTCTTGTATATCTCCATGTTGAACACCGTTGAGTCGTTGGTTGCCTTGTAGGTCACGAAGATGGCTATCGGCGTGAGCACGGCTGGTGCCAGACCCTTACCGAACCCGATGGACCACGATCCCAGACGTGCCATTCGGTAGCCCGTATTGTCGAGGATATAGAAGATGATGAACACCAGCACGGATATGATAACCGGGAATCCCAGACCTCCCTTTCGGATGATGGCTCCCAAAGGGGCTCCGATGAAGAAGAAGATAAGGCAGGCCAGAGCCAGTGTGAACTTCTGTACGGCTTCTATCTGATGCAGCCTGACGATATAGTCGGCATCGTGGGTCACCATTGCCTTGAAGTCGAGGTCGCTCGTCTCCTGCTGCACCGTCATCTTGGCATCGTTGAGTGCTGCCAGTTTCTTCTCGCTGGATAGTCTATTATATAAGGTGTCGAAGTTCTCCTTCTGTCCCTTCTTGATTTCCCTGGCAGAATCCTGCTTGCTGACTGATGCCAGGCGGTAGAACCGGGCGTTGGCTTCTGAAAGATAGTTTCTGCCCACGGAGTCGTACTGTCCGTTGATGGAGTCGATGTCGTGGAATATCTTTGAGAGGCTCTTTGCCTTGGCATTGTTAGAGAGGGATGCGGCATCGGCAAGATTAAAGCCGCCGTCGAAGTCGAGCACAATTTTCTTGGTGATGAAGGTCTCTCTTCTATATGGAACGGCAGCACTATTGCCGAATTCGCTGCTTTGCATGTTTTCGAACCATTCGCCGCTGTTGAGTGTGAGTACGAGGTGCTTCTTCTCGGCGGTACTCTGCAGCATGCCCGAGTCGGCAAGGATGATGGCTGCGTCTTCGTAGCTGTTGGTCATGCGGTAAATCATGATGCCGTAGAGCTTGCCCGTCTTCAGGTCCTTCTTCTGCACATAGAGGTTGCAGTTAGGGATGCCATCGTAGAAGATGCCTTCCGGGATTTCCAGTTCCGGACTCTTCTGCTTCATGGATAACAGGAGCTGTCCCAGTTTCTGGTTGGATTGAGGTCCTACGTTGTTCTGGAAGTAGAACGATCCGCACATGATGATGATGGTGATGACGATGAGCGACCGGAATGCCTGCATCAGCGAGATGCCGGCAGCCTTGATGGCTGTGAGCTCTGAACTCTCGCCCAGGTTACCGAACGTCATCAGTGAGGAAAGCAGGATGGCGAGTGGCAGGGCTTGCGGCACGAGCATCAAGCCCATGTACCAGAAGAACTGTGCCATTACGTCCATAGAGATTCCCTTACCGATGAGGTCATCGATGTATCGCCACAGGAACTGCATCATCAGCACAAACTGGCAGATGAAGAAGGTTCCCATGAAAAGAAGTCCAAATTGCTTGGCTATAAATATGTCTAATTTCTTAATTCTAAACATTTTCTTTATCAAGTTTGCTGTCTTCCCGAGATGTTGGTTCTGGGCTTTGACAGTTTCAGCGTGCAAAGTTAACACAAAAAAATCAGAAAACCTTTCTTTTTCGCTTTTTTTATATATAAATAGGTGTAAAAGGGGTGAAAAAGGGGCAAAAATAAAAAAATAAAAGTTTTTTTGAAAATTTCTCCGAAAAAATTTGGTGGAATCAAATAAAAGTTGTACCTTTGCACCCGCAATTCAGAAATGATTTGTAAGGATGGCGGGATAGCTCAGCTGGTTAGAGCGTCGGATTCATAATCCGGAGGTCGAGGGATCGTGGCCCCCTCCCGCTACTTAAAGAGACACTAACTTTTTAGTTAGTGTCTTTTTTATGCGCCAAACTTTTCCACACTTTTCCACTTTTTTGTGCATAAGTTTTGATAAAGTTATCCAGGATATTGTGGATAATTGTGGAAAACTATCTTAATAGTTTGATTATCAGTGGTTATGTTGTATGGAAAACTTCGTTGATAACGTGAGCTGTTTAAGTTCTTCACATTTTTTATCCATAGGTTTCTTGCATTTTCCAAAATAAAATCGTAAATTTGTCCTCAACTAAAAATTATGGGTCTTTATGAAGCAGCAAGTATATAACTTAAAAGAGTTTGCCGCTCGACACCATCTTGAAAGCATATTCGGGGCTTATGCCGCACATATCTATATCGACGATTTATGCGAGAATGAATTCAAAGAGATGGCTCTGGAGCGCACTCTGTTTACCAAACTGGTATTGGTGACCAGGGGAAACATCCAAATGAAGGTTCTTCAGCAGGGTGCTGAAACCGATGTACCTGAGAGAATGTTGATACCTAGCGAATTGCTAGTTATCTCACCCAAGCATATCGTTGCCTTTTCTAACATGTCGGCAGATTTCGAGGCGGAAGCTATTCTGGTGGATGAGGAAATCACTGCCGATGTGGTTTATCGACTCTCGGCAGACAAGCAGAAGGCAGCGCTTGACATCATCCACATGATTCGTGACATCGTGTGCCATCAGCACATCTATAAGGTGGAGATGATACAGTCGATGGTGAATGTATTGAAGCTCCTGGTTTCCGAACTTCCCTACGAGAATGTATCCGTTACGCGCGATTTGCGACATAAGAAAGAGGTATATGAGATATTTCTCCATCTCCTTTATCGCTATTTCCGCACCGAGCGGCAGATTCGATTCTATGCCGATAAACTGAATGTATCTTCTCCTAATCTTTCGAGGATGATTAAGGAGATTTCCGGCACCACGGTGAATGACCACATTACATCCTTATTGTATAAGGAGATATGCAATCTTCTGAAACAATCGGATATGACGATGGGGGAAATTGCTGATTACCTGCATTTTAGCGACCAGAGTGCCATGACCAATTTCTTTAAGCTTCGCTCGGGAATGTCGCCGCTGGCTTATCGCAATCAGGAATGATTTTTTGAAATGATATAAAAAGAACCTGTAAGCTGTATTCCAAAAATGGGAATACGCTTACAGGTTTCTTGTGTTATCAGCTAATGAGCTGACTGGTTATGGAAAAATTTATTTCAGCGTAAACTTGTGCGACTGCAGCATCTCCTTAGGGTCGAGTGCCTTGTCGAGTTCTTCCTTGCTCATGATTCCCTGCTCGATGACGATGTCATAAACAGAGCGTCCTGTAGCATGAGCTTCCTTAGCCACCTTGGAACTCTTCTTGTATCCGATGATGGGATTGAGGGCGGTTACGATACCGATACTGTTCTTCACCATCTCGTAGCAACGCTCCTTGTTCACGGTGATGCCGAGGATACACTCAGATGTCAAGGTCTCGATGGCATTCTTCATCCATGTCAAGCTCTCGAAGAGACTCTCGGTGATGATAGGTTCCATTACGTTCAACTCCAACTGTCCTGCCTCTGCTGCGAAGCTTACTGTGGCATCGTTACCGATTACCTTGAAGCAAACCTGGTTGGTTACCTCTGGGATCACTGGGTTCACCTTGCCTGGCATGATAGAAGAACCTGGTGCCTTAGGAGGAAGGTTGATTTCGTTCAAGCCGCAACGAGGACCTGATGCCATCAGGCGGAGGTCGTTACAGATCTTAGACAACTTGATAGCCAGGCGCTTCAGAGCTGAAGAGTAGCTTACGTAAGCACCGGTATCTGGGGTTGCCTCTACCAGGTCGGTAGCTGTCTCGAAGTTCTCACCTGTCAGCTTGCTGAGGTTAGCTGCGCAGAGCTTGGCAAAGCCAGGAACGGCATTCAAGCCTGTACCGATGGCTGTACCACCCATGTTGATTTCGTGCAGGAGCTTCACGTTGCGCTCCAGGTTGAGGATTTCCTCTTCCAGGTTGTTGGCGTATGCATTGAATTCCTGTCCGAAAGACATAGGAACTGCATCCTGCAACTGGGTGCGGCCCATCTTGATAACGTCGGCATACTCATCTGCCTTATAGCGGAATGCGCTGATCAAACCTGTAAGGGCACCTATCAAATGGGTGTTCATACGGATGAGAGCCAGGCGGATAGAAGTAGGATATACATCGTTGGTACTCTGGCCACAATTGCAATGGTCGTTAGGAGAACAGTACTGGTAGTCAGCCTTTTCGTGTCCCATAATTTCGAGTGCACGGTTGGCGATTACCTCGTTGGCATTCATGTTGACAGATGTACCTGCACCACCCTGTACCATGTCGATAGGGAAGTTCTCATGCCATTTGCCTTCGATGATTTCGCGGCAAGCCTGAGAGATGGCACCTGAAATCTCGTCGTTGATAACGCCGAGGGTGTGGTTGGTCTCAATAGCAGCCAGTTTCACGTATGCGATAGCGATGATGAAGTCTGGATAGCTGCACATCGTCTTGCGAGAGATGTGGTAGTTGTTGATACCGCGCTGTGTCTGTACACCATAAAGTGCTTCAGCAGGAACCTTGAGTTCACCTAAAAGGTCTGACTCTACTCTAAATTTTTTCTCTTCAGCCATAATATTTTTAGTTTTTGTTGTTTATACAATTTATTGTCGATTGCTTATTTTTTTCGTTATATATCTTTCTGGGTGCAAAATTAATGCATTTTTTGATAATCTTCTTTAAAAATCTTTGCTTTATATTTGTAAAAAACGAACCAAATGCATAGAAAACCAAAAAAAAGTTGTAAATTTGCACCGAAAAGTCGTTCTTTAAGGCTTTCTCTAAGTGAACAATCTTTTAATCTAACAAACGTATAAGCGATATGAAACGTTATTTGCACCTTATTATATATATGGCATTTCTCGTGTTGCTAGGCAGCTGTAGCAAGCAACCCAAGAAGTTTGTCATTGGTGTTTCTCAATGCTCAGAGGATGTCTGGCGTGATAAGCTCAATGATGAGTTGAAGACGAGTGAGTATCTCAATGATTCCATTATAGTGAAACTTGCTTCGTCGAATGATGATAATGTATTGCAGAACAAGCAGGTTAACCAGTTTATAGACGAGGGGGTCGATCTGCTCATCATCTCTCCTAATCAGTTGAGTGCCATCTCTAAGGCCATGGAGCGTGCTCACGACAAAGGTATTCCTGTGATACTTTATGATCGCAAGACCAATTCTGACAAATATACGTCATTCATCGGTTGCGATAACTATACCATAGGCAATTCGATGGGTAAGTTTGTTGCCCAGCAGTTGCAGGGGCATGGACGTGTTGTCGAAATAGGTGGCTTGGAAGGTTCATCGCCTGCCATGGAGCGTCATCGTGGCTTTATGGATGCCATCAAATCTTATCCTGGTATTCAGATGGTTGCTTCTGAGAGTGGAAACTGGAAGGAAGAAGGTGGTATAAGGGCAATGAAAAGAATCTTGAAGAAGACGCAAGATTTTGATTATGTCTTTGCCCACAACGACCGGCTGGCATGGGGTGCCTATGTGGCAGTTCAGCAGATGGGTGTGAAGCGCAACTATAAATATACCGGCGTGGATGGAATGGCTACCGAGGGTGGTGGCCTGGAACTGGTGCGTGACGGCATCTTCGAGGCTTCCTATCTCTATCCTACCAAGGGCGATGAGGTGATAGCCCTGGCAATGAAGATTCTGAAGCATCAACCTTATAAGCGCGATAACTATATGAGTACCTCTATCATTACCAAGGCAAATGCTGAACTCACCTTGATGGAGGCTAGGGATGCAGAGCGACAAGCCCGCAATCTGAAAACCTTGCATAAACAGGTTGATCGATATCTGGCTGATTATAACTCTCAGAAAATCATGCTGGTAGGATTGTGCCTGTTCCTCTTTGTATGTCTGGTTGCCTCTACCATGGTTTTCCGTGGCTATGTGATAAAGGCGAAACTCAACGAGGAACTGGCTAAAACCAATGATGAACTGAAGCGAGTGAATGGGGAGCTGGAAGTAAAGAACGAAGAATTGAAGCGTCTGAATGAGGAGGTTATGGAACTGACCCATTCTCGCCTGGTATTCTTTACGAATATCAGTCATGAACTTCGAACTCCGTTAACGCTGATTGCCGACCCTGTGGAGATGCTCTTGGAGGATAATGGCATCAAGGGTAAGAGCAGGGAACTCTTGAAGATGGTGAAGCGTAATGCCATTGCGCTGCAGCAGTTGGTAAGTAATATCCTCGATTTCCGAAAGATTCAGAATGGAAAGATGGGACTGGAACTCTATCGCTTCGACATAGTGAAAGCCTTGACCATGTGGGTGGGCGATTTCCAGCTCACCGCCGAACGCAAGCATATCAAGCTTCATTTGAATATGGAAAACTTGAAGGAAAATCATGAGATGGTGGCAGATAAGGAGAAGATGGCTCGTGTGGTCTTCAATCTCTTGAGCAATGCCTTGAAATATACTCCAACAGGTGGCGATATCTTTGTCTCTCTGGAAGATGAAGGTGAAAAGCTGCGTCTGCATGTACGAGATACGGGCAAGGGAATCGAGAAGGAAGAGACTGCTCAAATTTTTGAACGCTTCTTCCAGGCTAAAGGTGCTGCCAGCGGTACTGGCATTGGATTGGCTTTGGTCAAGTCGTTTGTGGAACTGCATATGGGTGAAGTCTGGGTTGAGAGTGAATTGGGTAAGGGCTCTGACTTTATTGTGGAAATACCACGAAAGCAAGTCGCAGACGAACAGGTTATCCACATAGATGATGATAGTGTTGATAACTCTGTAAATGCTTCTGTATCAAATTGCAACTGTGCGGTAGATGAGTCGGTATTGCAATATATAGATGATGGCGAAAGAAAATGTGGAAAAGTCCAGCAGCTGGTTAGCGAGAATACCAACAAGCCAACCATCCTGGTTATTGATGATAATAACGACATCCGCCAGTATGAGCATACCCTTTTGCAGGATTCCTACATTGTTTTGGAGGCTGCCGATGGCAAGGAGGGATTGGAAGTTGCCAAGAGGGAAGTGCCCGATTTGGTGATTTGCGATGTAATGATGCCGGTGATGAACGGTTTGGTGTTTACAGAACAGTTGAAAACCCATACGGCTACTTCGCATATTCCAGTCATTATGCTCACGGCAAAGAATCTTGAGGAGCATCGTGCAGAAGGTTACGAACATGGAGCCGACTCCTATATTACCAAGCCATTCCATAGCAAGGTGCTCCTGGCTCGCATTGAGAATCTCCTGAAACAGCGCAAGCTTCTTTTCCAGGGTTCCAAGGAGGCTGAGCAGGAAATTGCGGAATCGCATCTGGAAGATCGTGACAAGCAGTTCCTCAAGCAGCTGCATTCCATCATCCAGAAGAATCTCTCCGACAGCGAGTTTGGTGTAGAGGATATTGGTAAGCAGATTGGCTTGAGCCGCGTGCAGCTGTATCGTAAGGTGAAGGCGATGACTGGTTCTTCTGTGGTGGATTTGCTCCGCAAGGCCCGTTTGGCAAAGGCAAAGCGACTGCTTGAAAGCCGCAGCATGAGTGTCTCCGAGGTTGCCTATGATGTTGGTTTCTCTGCTCCGTCTTATTTCACCAAGTGTTTTAAAGATGAGTTTGGTATGTTGCCTGGTGACGTGGGGAACGTATGATTCAATAGATGATTCATACAGGCGGTTATTACAGACGATTATTACTAACTATAAATCCTGACGATGAAAAGAAAATCGCTTTTACTTCTATATTTGTGTTTCACCTTGATGGCGCAAGCCGTCAGGGTGAACATGCAAAATGCGGTGGATTATGTTAATCCACTCATGGGTACAGATTCCGACCATGGGCTTTCCGCCGGTAATACCTATCCTGCCATAGCCATGCCTTGGGGCATGAACTTCTGGGTGCCACAGACCGGAAAGATGGGAGATGGATGGCAATATACGTATGCGGCTAAAAAGATACGGGGATTGAAGCAGACCCACCAGCCCAGTCCGTGGATTAATGACTACGGGCAATTTTCGCTGATGCCTACTGTTGGCAAACCTGTGTTTCATGAAGAAAAGCGTGCCAGCTGGTTCTCTCATAAGGCAGAAACGGCTACACCTTATTATTATAGTGTTTATCTTGCCGATTATGATGTGACGGCAGAACTGTGTCCTACGGAGCGTGCAGCTTTGATGACTTTCACTTTTCCCCAAACCGACCAGGCGAATGTGGTAATCGATGCCTTCGACAAGGGGAGCTGCATCCAGGTGCTTCCTGCCGAGCGGAGGGTAGTAGGTTATTCTACCCGCAACAGTGGAGGAGTGCCAGATAATTTCCGTAATTACTTTGTTATCGAGTTCGACCACGACTTTGTCACTTTCGTGAGCGTGAAGGATGGCAAACTGCTTGCTGCCAGCGAGCAGAAAGCCCATCATGTGGGTGCCATCATCACCTTCAAGACCCGCCGTCGTGGAGAAAAGATTCAGGCTCGTGTGGCTTCTTCGTTTATCAGCAGTGCGCAGGCCTGCCAGAATCTCAAGGAATTGGGAGGTTCCGATATGGAACAGCTTAAGCTGCAAGGTAGGCATCGTTGGAATGAAATCTTGGGTAGGATAGAAGTGGAAGATGAGAATATCGACCATCTCCGCACCTTCTATAGCTGTCTTTATCGCTCCGTGCTCTTTCCTCGTGCTTTCTACGAAAAGGATGCGGCAGGCAAAATAGTGCATTATAGTCCTTATGACGGAACGGTGCAGAAGGGATACATGTTTACGGATACTGGCTTCTGGGATACTTTCCGCAGCCTTTTTCCGCTTCTTAATTTGATGTATCCATCTGTCAACGTGAAGATACAGGCGGGCCTTGCCAATACTTATCGGGAGAGTGGATTTCTGCCCGAGTGGGCTAGTCCTGGCCATCGTAACTGTATGGTGGGCAATAATTCTGCTTCTGTGGTTGCCGATGCCTATCTTTCTGGTTTGCGTGGCTATGATGTCGAGACGCTTTGGAAGGCTGTAGTGAATGGCACCCATGCGGTTCATCCGAAGATTCAATCCACGGGACGTTTGGGACATGAGTATTACAATGAGTTAGGATTTGTGCCATACGATGTGAAAATCAACGAGAGTGTGGCGCGTACCTTGGAATATGCCTATGATGACTGGTGCATCTACCAATTGGGTAAGGCTTTTGGGAAATCGGAAAAAGAGTTGAAGCCTTTTGCCAGGCGTGCGATGAATTATCAGAATGTCTTTGATAAGGAAACGAATCTCATGCGTGGAAGGTGTCTGAATGGCAGGTTCCAGTCTCCTTTTAATCCGTTGAAGTGGGGCGATGCTTTTACCGAGGGTAATGCCTGGCATTACACCTGGTCGGTGTTCCACGATCCGCAGGGATTGATCAGGTTGATGGGTGGCAGGGATTCTTTCAATCAGATGCTCGATTCCGTGTTTATTCTTCCTCCGATATTCGACAACAGTTATTATGGCTTTACCATTCATGAAATCCGTGAGATGCAGGTGATGAACATGGGTAATTATGCCCATGGCAACCAGCCCATCCAGCATGCTATCTATCTTTATGGATATAGTGGTCAGCCTTGGAAGAGCCAGTATTGGGTTCGCCAGGTAATGGATAGGCTCTATTCTCCAACTCCCGATGGATATTGTGGTGATGAGGATAATGGGCAGACTTCTGCTTGGTATGTGTTCTCTGCCATGGGTTTCTATCCGGTTTGTCCTGGTTCTGGTCAATATGTGTTAGGAACTCCCTATTTTAAGTCGATGAAACTCCATTTGGAGGATGGAAAGAAGGTGAATATTCACTCGGAAGGCAAGGAATGCTATGTGGCAGAAATGTTTCTTAATGGGAAGGAATATACTCATAACTATTTAGATATAAGTATTTTAAAACAAGGTGCTGAAATTTTGTATCGCCTGTCAGAACAACCTAACTTGCAGCGTGGCATTCAAGAAGAAGATATTCCTTATTCGTTCTCAAAAAAGTGAGAAAAGTTGGCTGGAAAATGGAAGGAATCGTGAAAATTAAGGGAAAAATCGTTCATTTAATGATATAATTGATGTGTTGTATCAAATCTGTCACTTTTTGAACGATAAATGTACATCGCTTTCGCAAAAACTTCATACTTTTGCACCAGAGTTTAAAAGTTTATAAATTGTTTCATGCGAAAGTAGTTGCATTTTTATAGGTTTATGTTTTTAAGGTTATAGGATTGAGTATTCATGAGGTATGAAGTGATCTTTGAGGTAAGAAGTTTGTTTCAGGTAATGTAAGTTAGATTTGGGAAAAAGAAATGTAGGTTAGTTAGATTTGGGAAAAAGAAATTTGGGTTAGTTGTTTTTAGGGAAATAGAAAGTTAGTTTTTGGGAAAACAGAAAGAGCAGTTGTTGGTGGAATACCAGCAACTGCTTTTCATTTATGGGTATCTGCTTTTTCGTTTATAGGTATCTGCTTCTCGTTATCTGGGGGGCATCTTTGTTTAGGTTTACAACTTTCTTTTCCCCTTTGATAGTGCTTGTAGCTTCTAATAAAATTCGTTCATGCTGTATCAATTATGTTGCAATGAACGGAATTTGTTATTATATGTAGAGATTTTTAAAGCTATTATACCTGTTTTTATATAATTTTGTAGCAGAAATAAAAAATAGGATTAACAAATTAGAAATTTTAAGTATGCACAACTTTTTAAATGGAAAGAGCGCAGCTATGATGCTTGCACTTTCATTGGTAAATGTTACAGCAGCTTTTGCACAGGATGATAATTCAAGTGCTAAGGAAGAGGGTAACCGTAATGTAATGCTTAATGCAGCCAGTGCGAATGGACCTCGTGAGATTCAGATAGGTTTGCCTTCTGCCGATGTTAACGTATTGGAGAATGGCTTACCTGTAACTTACGCAACCAATCCTCATTCTGTCAATACCATCTGGCGTGGCGATGCAAGTTTGAGCCATCAGGGATTGCTCAAGATTGCAGAGACAGCTATCACTACCGGTAATATCGGTTATGCCGTGAACTCTTTCACCCAGAAGGGTCAGAAAGGATTCAATGGTACGCTGAACTATAAGAGCAATCACTTTGGATTGCAGGAATTCTCTTTGAATATGAATGGCGATTTGGGAAGCGACTGGTACTACAGTTTTAACATGTATCAGGATTTCGACCCAGGAACCTTCAAGAGCAAGTCAACTCCTTATCAGGACCGTACCCAGATTTACAAGGCGCTCCTTACCAAGAAGTATAACGGCAATCGTGGTGAGTTTACTGCCATGTATAGATATGCCAATAGCCATAGCGTATATAACTATGCTACTTCGGGTGCTCCATTCATCTATGTAGGCGATGGAAGCGTAAAGGAGTATGGAGATTTCAAGCTCGGAACTACCTCTTATCTTCCTGTAGATAATGATATGACCTATCGTGATATGCGTACTGGTGAGTTGAAGCAGACTTCTCTCTATGATGCCTGTCTGAACAAGACAAGCGAGGTAACCCTGATGAACAACTACCGTTTTGACAATGGCTTGAACTGGAAGGCTACCTTGAAGTACGATCATTCTTGCGGTGCTTTTGTATTCCAATCACCAATGTCTATCATCGATTTGAAGAGCGATGCCAACAAGGGCGTATATAATTATATGTATCGCGACATCGACGGACAGACTAAGGCTTACAATGGTCAGTATGTTCAGACCCGTATGTCCTGTCTCAATGCCGGTAAGATTGATGAGGCTCTTTTCACCACCGAGCTCAGCAAGAAATTCAGTACATCCACCTTCCGCCTTGGCGTGAACGAGTGGTTCTACCATATCGATTATTGCTCAAATACAACCATGTATGACCAGAGTGTTCCTGCTGATGGTAGTTATGCTTTGCGAGTTTGGGATGCTAACCAGCGTAATAGCTATTTCTACGATTTCAACAAGAACGCCTCTGAGTATTACAAGGGAAGCGAAAACAAGCTGGCTCTCTACTTCACTCACGATTGGGATGTCACCAACAAGTTGAATCTTTATTATGGTGCACGCTTGGAGTGGCAGAAACTGAAGGGTGAGAACGCTGCAGTGAAGAATGCTCAGGGGGATTACGTAGGTCGTTTCACTGATTATCATCTCGGTGCAACAGCAGCAGATGGAACCAAGATTGCTCCAGTAAACTTGAGCTACAACTGGTTGAACTACGATTTCTCTGTAGCAGCAACTTATAAGTTGACCGATAACTTCGGCTTCACTGGTGATTTCACTTACATCGTGCAGCATCCTAAGTTCGAGGCTTTTGCTCCAGCAACATTGCCAAATACGGACAAGATCTCAGTACCATTGGGTCGTGCTGGTATCTACTACAATAACTCTTGGTTGAGTTTGACTTCGTTGTTCTCTTATATCTCAAAGACCAACAACAATTCAACTCTGAACTTGCAGCATGGCAGTGAGATTAAGGCAGCTCCTTTGGCTTACGATATCCAGACATGGGGATGGACAACCGACGCTGTGGCTCATCCATTCAAGGGATTTGATTTCCACTTCCTCTTCACTTATCAGAAGCCTACTTACAAGAAGTATGAAACCAGCATCACCTTCAACGATGGTTATGTTGGCAAAATCAACGCCACCGGCAATATCGTAGCAGAGATTCCTCAGATTCTCATTGAGTTGGATCCAAGCTACATGATTACAAAGGATATCAAGCTCTGGACCAGCTTCCGTTACTTCAGCAAGACCTACGCCAACATCAACGAGGCATATTACTTCAATGGTCACTGGGAGACTTTCGGAGGTTTGAACTGGCAGGCAACCAAGCGTCTGGCTCTCGGCTGCACCGTAGTCAACTTCCTCAACCAGACTGGTGCCAAGGGTAGTATCGCAGGTGCCGAGCTGATTACCAAGGATGAGGCTAAGGGAATCAAAAATCAGATTATGACGGGTAGTTATCTCCGTCCATTCACAATAGAGTTTACAGCTTCTTTGAAGTTTTAATCGCTCTAAATCTTCAATTAACACCATCGGCAGCTCCTATATATATAATTAAGGTATAGGGCTGTCGATAGTATAAGAAAAATACAACGTTTTTAGAATAACAACTTTGCATTTATAGTGCAAATCTATCAATCATAAGTCGAACTAAACAATAATTAAACAATGAAAACGAACAATATGATGAAGGCTGCTTGCCTCATGCTGATGGCATCAGCTACAACTTCTGCTTTTGCACAGAAGATGAATATCGAACATAAAGGTGATACAACTATCATCAAGGTAGAGAATCCTACCAAGTATCTTCTTCTCCCTATCCAGGAAGAGAAGGATGAGGCCCAGGTTTTGCTCGATACAGGTTCTAAAGATGATACTTGGATGGACGTTCGCCTGGCTCAGAATGGTTCTGATTACTTCGTGCCATTTGCCTTGGGCAAGGGTAAGACCGCTACCGTCAAGATTCTCGGTTTGAAGAAGGATGCCTTGGCTCTCAGCTTGCTCAAACTCAGCGATACATTCGACACAACCAATACCGATTACTATCGTCCATCTTATCACTTCACTCCGCTCTACGGCTGGATGAACGACCCTAACGGTATGGTGTATAAAGATGGTGAGTATCATCTTTACTTCCAGTATAACCCATACGGAAGCAAGTGGGGCAATATGCACTGGGGACATGCCGTAAGCAAGGACCTCGTTCATTGGGAGCACCTCGATCCAGCCATCGCCCGCGACCCTGTAGGTCATATCTTCTCTGGTAGTTCGGTTGTGGATAAGAAGAATACGGCAGGTTTCGGCAAGAATGCCATCATCGCCATCTATACCAACAACAGTAGTGTAAACCATGATGAGGTGCAGTGCATCGCTTATAGCAATGACAATGGTCGTACCTTTACCAAGTACGAGGGCAACCCTGTGTTGACTCCATTCGATGGCTTGAAGGACTTCCGCGACCCTAAGGTGTTCTGGTATGAGAAGGGGAAGTGCTGGTACATGATTGTTTCTGCCGATAAGGAGACCCGTTTCTATAAGTCAAAGAACTTGAAAAAGTGGACTTATGTAAGCGCTTTCGGCAAAGGATTGGGTCAGCAGCCATGCCAGTATGAGTGCCCAGACTTCTTCCAGTTACCTGTAAATGGTGATAAGAAGAAGATGAAGTGGGTGATGACAATGAATATCAACCCAGGCTGCTGGTTTGGTGGCAGTGCTACCGAGTATTTCGTAGGCGATTTCGACGGCAAGAACTTCACCTGTCCTGATGCCCACGATGTGAAGTGGCTCGATTGGGGTAAGGATCATTACGCCACCGTTACCTTCTCTAACACAGGCGACCGAGTATTGGGAATCACCTGGATGAGCAACTGGCAGTATGCCAACCTCACTCCGTTCAAGCAGAACCGTGGTGCCAATGGTTTGCCTCGAGAGTTGAAGCTTTACGAGAAAAATGGCAAGTATTATGTTTCTGAAAATGTAGCTCCTGAAGTTTATGCTTTGAGAAAGGATACCAAGGAATTGGCAGATGCTTCTGTTGCCGATGCCAAGGAGTTGAATGGTGTTGCAGCCAATATGAATGGTGCTTTCGAAATCGAGGCTGATGTAACTCCTAATGCCAACGGCATTGCTGGTATTGAGATTTCAAACAACAAGCGTGAGCGCACTATGATTTATTTCGATATGAAGCAGGGCAAGGTTGTGATGGATAGAACCGAGAGTGGTTTGACCGATTTCGGCAAGCAGGCGGTTCCTCATGATATCGAGTTGGCTTGGGATAAGCAGCGTGCTGCAGAAGGCAAGGAGCCTGCCCGCATAGCCAATTCCATCAACTACAAGAATGATTTCGCTCTCGCTACCTGGGCTCCATTGAGTCTTTGCGAGGATGGCAAGAAGACCTATCATGTAGATATCTTCGTAGATAAGTCATCTGTTGAGCTCTTCGTTGATGGTGGCCGTATCGCCATGACCAACCTCGTGTTCCCTGTAGCTCCATACGAGAATGTGAAGCTCTACTCCAAGGTTGGCAATGCTGAGTTCAAAAATGTGAAGGTTTACAAACTTGGTTTGTAAAATATAAATATGATATAATAAATAGTTGATATTAGTGTCAATAGTATTGAGTCACAACTTGGATATGTTCGGGTTGTGGCTCTTTTTTCTGATAAAACGATGGTCGTTTCAAAAAGAATTAGTATTTTTGCGCTCATAATAAATACAACTATTGATGAAAAGACTTTATAAAAACTTAACTATACTATTTTGTCTGATTCTTCTTCTATGTTCTTGCACCCAGAAGAAGGTGGTGATAGGTGTGTCGCAATGTTGTAGCGGACTTTGGCGCGAGAAGGTGAATAATGAGATGCGACTGGCGCAGTATCAATATGATCATGTGGATTTGCTGTTTGCTACTGCAGAGAATGACGGGCAACGTCAGGCTCGCCAGATAGACAGTATGATAGCCAGGAAGGTTGATTTGATCGTTGTTGCCCCTGATAACGTGAATGATGTAACACCTGCCATCGAGCGAGCTTATCGTGCTCATATCCCGGTTATTCTCTTCGACAGAAAGGTAAAGACATCCCATTATACAGCTTCCATCGGTGGCGATAATGTAGAAGCGGGTAGGGAAGTAGCCCGCTTTCTTGCCAGTAAACTGGATGGAAAAGGTACCGTTGTTGAGATTACGGGCTTGAAGGATGCTTCCCCTGTCATTGAGCGCCATCGTGGTTTCCACGAGGTGATGAAGAATTTTCCGGGAATCAAGGTGGTTACCCTGGACAGTAACTGGAAGATGGAGCGGGCCCAGGAGTTGTTTAAGCAATATCTGGATAAAGGTGGACATGCGGATGGCGTGTTTGGACATAGCGACTTAGGTGCCATAGGAGCCTTTCAGGAAGCAGAGAGACGAGGCATTTATAAGCAGATGCTGATAGTAGGTATTGATGGATTGCCTGGTATCTGGGAAGGAGTGGATAGAGTGAAGAGGGGGCATTTTGCTGCTTCTTATGTCTATCCTACCCAGGGCGAAAAGATTATGGAATTGGCGATGAATATCCTTCAGGGTAAACCCTATAAGAAGGATAATGTAATGAAATCATTCCTTGCTACCTCTGAAAACTGCGATGCCATCGCTCTGCAATATCAGGATCTGGAAGCCAAGATGAAGAATCTGGATCAGATTTCTGACAGTCTTGATTCTTATTCAAAGGTTTCCCGTATCCAGAAATGGATGCTTTTGATCGCCTTTATTGTAGTTCTGATTCTGTTCTTTGTCATCTACTATATATATAAGGTATATAGAAAGAAACTGCAGAAACAGAAAGCCGTGGCTCGTGGCTTCATCGAGAATAAGGAGGGCTGGGCTACTGAATTGAATCACCTGGATGAGAGTGATCGTTACTTCATGGATCGTTTCAAGAAGAAGATTCTTGAGAATATGGGCAATGCTGATATGAAGATGGATGATTTGGGAGCCCAGATGCAGTTGAGCAAGGTGCAGCTCTATCGCAAGGTGAAGGCTATGACAGGAAAAACGCCTGCCGAGCTCCTGAAAGAGATGAGACTGCAAAGAGCCTATACCCTCTTGCAGCAAACAGACAAGACAATCTCTGAAGTTTCGGCAGAAGTAGGCTTTGCTGTTCCTGGCTATTTTTCATCATGCTTCAAGAAGCAGTTTGGTGTTCTTCCTACCGATTTTAGAAATGAACAGGCATCTAATAAGGAATAGTTTTCTAACTCCTTTAAAATAAGTACTTTAAAATCTTGACGAAAGATTCGAAAATCGTTTCATGTAACACAATTACTGTTACAGGAACGATTTTTTCTATTTATATCTCTGCCCTTTGCCTAATTTTGCAGCAGAAATCATAACAACAACAATTTTGAAACTTAATACGTTAAATAAACATGAACAATCTTTCAAAATTACTGATGAGCTCTGCGCTCTGTACTGTTTGTACTATTGCAAGTGCACAGCAGGTTAATGTAAATGGTATCGTCAAAGATGCCACAGGTGAAACCGTCATTGGTGCATCTGTCATGGTGAAAGGAACAAAGACTGGTACTGTTACCGACTTTGATGGTAACTTCCATGTCGAATGTGCTCCTGGTTCCACACTTATTATATCTTATATTGGATATAAGACGCAAGAAGTAAAGGCTTCAGATAATATGGAGGTAACACTTCAGGAAGATGCCAACGACTTGCAGGAAGTAGTTGTAACAGGTTATACCACTCAGCGAAAGGCCGATTTGACCGGTTCCGTGGCTGTTGTTTCAACCAAAAATCTAAAGACAAATTCCGAGACTGACCCGATGCGTGCTTTGCAGGGTCGTGTTCCTGGTATGACTGTTACTACCGATGGTTCTCCTATTGGTTCAGGAACCGTGCGTATTCGTGGTATCGGTTCTTTCAACTCTTCTCAGGACCCTCTTTATATCATAGACGGTGTGCCTACCACTATGGCATTGAATACCCTCAATACAAATGATATAGAGAGTATGCAGGTTTTGAAGGATGCCGCTTCGGCTTCTATCTATGGTTCACGTGCATCGAATGGTGTCATCATCATCACCACAAAGAAAGGTAAGAAGGGTAGCAAGATTGCTGTTGACTTCTCTGCCAACCTGACTGCACAGTTCTATTCTAACCAGTCGAAGATGAAGCTGATGAACTCCAGCCAGTATGCTACTGCGATGGCTCAGGCAGCCCTGAACGATGGACTCGATCCTGTGGCTTATGCTGCCAACTACGGCATCGACTTGAATGCAGCCTCTGGAACTCCAATCACCGTTTGGAATCCTGCTACCAACCAGTATCAGAACTATACTATCAATGGTCGATATGATGGCTACATCAATGCCAAGAAGACCATGCGATTCTCGGATACAGACTGGCTTGATGAAATCTCTCGTACAGGTTTCTCGCAGAACTACGACCTCTCAGTATCTCATGCCAATGACAAGCATAGCGCTATGTTCTCCTTGGGATACAAGAACAATGAGGGCGTCTTGAAATATACCGACTTCGAGAATATCTCAGCTCGTTTGAACACCTCTTGGAATTTAAACAAGATCGTAACCGTAGGTGAGAATGTAACATTGACTTATACCTCTCAGGTTGATTGCCATCCGATGGAGAATGCCTTGAAGATGCCTTCCATCGTTCCGGTTTACG
>ERZ773186.1249-NODE-1249-length-21683-cov-7.213057_pt1 | contig 21683 bp, 19 predicted proteins | sample MGYA00581000_ERZ773186 | MGnify/ENA primary metagenome ERZ773186 (study PRJEB29015, sample SAMEA2737752) | human gut metagenome | biome: human gut; feature: human-associated habitat; material: faeces | place: China | collected 2012 ...
GTTAGTATAACAAATGTGTTAAAATTTGTCATTCCCTGTTATAAATGTCAATCTCATTTGATACCATACTGCATTGCCGTGAGTAGAATCTGTTGATATCCCCTCATTTACAAATCCAAACCCGGAATAGTAATGAATTAACTTTTCTTTACAAGTAAGTACAACGCCCTTTCTCCCCTGCTTTCTCGCATCCTCAACGGCACGGTGGAGCAGTTCGCCCGCGTAGCCGTTTTTCCGGTACTCCGGCAAGGTGTTCAGACCGAAGAGCATCTGCCACGCGCCATTTTCGTCGTGCATGGATGCTTTCGCGTACATTTCGTCGGTCAGGTCTGGCTCGTCCGTCACAAAGCCGTCGAGAAACGCGATGAGCTTGTCGCCCTCGAACATCAGCCAGAAGTGGTCGCCGTAATATTTGATTCGCTCGGCGAATTCCTCTTTTGTCGCTGCCTCGGCCACAGGAAAGCACTCGGCTTCCACTGCCGCGACCGCGTCCAGATCGTTCATCGTTGCTGTTCTGATCTCCATGGTTCTGCCCTCTCTATTTAGTCCCACTTTTCACGGCTGAGCTCGCGCATGTAGCCAGCCGTAATGATACCGGTGGGCAGCGCGACGATGGCGATTCCCATGAACGACGACATCATGCTCACGATGCGGCCGATCTCGCTCGTCGGATAGATGTCGCCATAGCCGACGGTCGTCAGCGTGACGACCGCCCAGTAGATGGCGTCGAAAAACGTGTCAAAGCTGTCGGGCTCCACCTGAAACATGATGAGCGCCGACAGCGCGATATACCCGCCCGCCAGCACACACACCGCCGCGATGCACACGAGCATGAAGCGGTCGTAAATGAGACTGTCGCGGTCGTCCTTGTCCGCGACCTCGATGACCTCGTAGATTTTTCTTCGCAAACTCATGCCGTCACTCCCTTGCGCCGGGCAGAAAGCGCTGCTCGACCTCTTCCGCGCTCATCTGCCCGCCGGAGAGCTCCGTGAGCGCGGCGGAAAAGTCCGCCGTCTTCTGCACGGGCAGAAGAAACGTGAGCGTCACGGCTGCGCCGTAATCGCTCAACTCGATCCTGCCCTCGTGTCCCTCGATCAGCAGCTTTATGCGCTCGAACATCGGGTACGGGCATTCGAGCAGCCGCTCGGAAAAGGGCTGCATCCGCGCCTTGCCCGCCTTGTCGAGCGCGTCTTTCGCAGCCTTGGCGTAAGCGCGCGTCAACCCGCCCGCACCGAGCAGAATCCCGCCGAAGTAGCGCGTCACGATGCACACGACGTTTTCGACGTTTTCGCGTTGGAAGACGTTCAGCATCGGCTGCCCCGCCGTGCCCTGCGGCTCGCCGTCGTCGCCGTAGCGGACGGTGCCGTCGTGCAGGACGAAGCACCAGCAATTGTGGCGCGCGTCGTAGTATTTCTTCTTCATCTCGTCGATGCGCGCGCGGGCCTCCGCCTCGCTCTCCACAAGGAAAACGTGGCTGATGAAGCGCGAGCGCTTTTCTTCAAACTCGCTCTCCGCGCTCTCGTATGGGACAAGGTACTCTGTCATGGTTTCAATGTTCCTTTCAGCGGGTTTTCTCCCACTTTTCTTTCGTAAGAACGTAAAAAAGCGTCGGCCGCAGCGCATCGTCCACAAGCGCCGGCCTTTCACAGGTCAGCTGATAAGAAAAGCCACACTTTTCGATCACGCGCTTTGACTTTTCATTGCCGGCACAGTGCGAACACCAGACCCGCTGTGCGCCTTTATCCTCAAAGCAGTACCTCAGCAGCTCTCGCACGGCTTCGGGGATAAGCCCCTGACCCCAGAGCGGGCGGCCGATCCAATAGCCGATTTCCGGCTCACTCCCGATTTCTGGCGCTTCCGTCGGAAACACGCCGATGGAGCCGACAGGCTCGTCTGGCCGTTCCTTCAAAATGACTGCAAACGTGTCCGGCTCCGAGAGGACGGTTCGGATGATCTCGCGGGAGTTCTCCACGCTCGTATGCGCCGGCCAGCCTGCGGCAGGGCCGACAAACGGATCCCTCGCGTATCGATAGCAGCTCTCCGCGTCGCTCTCGCACCACGGACGCAGGAGAAGGCGCGTCGTTTCAAATGTCATTCCTCCCAGTCCTCTTTCGGCTCGCGGTAGCCCTCGATATAGTCCTTGACCTGGCCGATGACGCGCGGCACGCAGGTGGCCACGATGTCGATGGTCTCGCCATATTCGACGGATTCGACCTTCGCCTCGCGGTAGAGCATATCGAGAAGCCCGCCCTTGTCATAGGGCAGGTGGATCGTCACGCGGCGCGTGCCCTTGTCGAGGAGCTTGTCGATGCGCGCAAGCAGCTCATCCACGCCCTCGCCGGTCTTGGCGCTGATGTTGACGCTGTCCTCCCCGTGCGGGCGGATATCGCCGAAGTAGAGGTCGGACTTGTTGTAAACGCGCAGGCAGGGAATTTGCTGCGCGCCGAGCTCTTCGATGAGCTCGTCCACGATCTGCGCCTGCTCGAGCCAGTGCGGGTCGGAAATGTCGATGACGTGCAGCAGAAGATCGGCGTATTCGAGCTCTTCAAGCGTTGCCTTGAAGGCCTCGACCAGCTGGTGCGGCAGCTTGCGGATAAAGCCGACCGTGTCGGAGATCACGACATCCAGCGTGTCGGACACCGTGAGAAGGCGCGTCGTCGTGTCCAGCGTGTCAAACAGGCGGTTATTCGCGGGAATGCCCGCGCCGGTCAGCGCGTTCAAAAGCGTCGACTTGCCCGCGTTCGTGTAGCCGACGATGGCGACGACGGGAATTTCATTCTTGCTGCGGCGGTCGCGCTGCGTGGCGCGCACGCGGCGCACCTCTTCAAGGTCCGCCTTCAGCTTGTCGATCTTTCTGTGGATGTGGCGGCGGTCGGTCTCAAGCTGCGTTTCGCCGGGGCCCTTCGAGCCGATGGGGCCCTTGCCCGACGTGCCCGCCTGGCGCTCCAGATGCGTCCACATACCGATCAGGCGCGGCAGCAGGTATTGATACTGCGCAAGCTCGACCTGAAGCCGGCCCTCTTTTGTCTTCGCCCGCTGGGCGAAGATATCGAGAATGAGGCCGCTGCGGTCGAGCACCTGCACGCCGAATTCTTCGCACAGAACGCGCATCTGCGAGGGCGAGAGGTCATTGTCGAAGATGACCATTGTCGCCTCCTGCGACTTTACCAGCTCGCGGATCTCGTCCACCTTGCCCTCGCCGATGAATGTGTGCGGGTTCGGCGACGGCAGCGTTTGTAAAACCACGCCGACGCTGACGCCGCCCGCCGTTTCGACGAGCGCACTGAGTTCTTCAAGGCTCTCCTCGTCGGCATTCTCTTTTCGATCGAGCCGCGGCGACGAAAGGCCGACTAAAATCGCCCTGTCGCGCGGCGCGTTGTTCTCTTTCAATTCTTCCATAGATTCTCCTTATCGCGCCGAAATCGGCGCTGTACAAATCATTTTTATTATAGTGTATTTTCCGCCAAAAGAAAAGGCAAAAACGCTTTTCATTGACATTTCCGCCCCTTTCATGTGAAAATAGGGTGGACGCAACCTCAGGTTGACAAAAAGAAACGCCCGGTTGGTGGTGTTTTCTCCCGTTTTCCTGCTATGCTTTTCCTGCAAAGGCGCAGTGCACGGCGTCGAACGCAGCAACATTTCCCCAAGGAGGAACCTTTCATGGAACTATATGAAAAGCTCTACGAACTGCGCCGCGCGAGCGGCATGTCGCAGGAGGAGCTGGCGGAGAAGCTCGGTGTCTCGCGCCAAGCCGTCTCCAAATGGGAGAGCGGCGCCACGCAGCCGGAGCTTAGCAAGCTCATCGAACTCTCTAAGCTCTACTCCGTTTCCGTCGACGAGCTGCTCAGTCTGGAGCATGCCAAACCCGAGCAGGATGCCGCCGAATCGCCGGTTCAAAGCAACGCCGAAAAAGCTCCCGCGGAAAAGCTGAGCTTCCGCGATTTCTGCATACAGCACAAGAAGATCATCGGCGGTGCGGCCGTGGCGGCCGTGGCGCTCGCCGCGCTCATCGCCGTCGGCGTGCATTACAACAACCGCATCAACACGCTCAGCATGCAAGTAAATGACCTTCGCAGCCAGCTCTACAACGTGCAGAGCAATCTCTCCAGCCAGATCGACGGCATCAGCAATAACGTCTCGGACATTTTGACGCGCGAGTCGAGCCTGATCTCGCAGTATAATTACGAGATCACAAACGTCGATTTTAAAAAGCAGGAATGCACCATCGCGTTTTCCCTGCTGCCAAAGACAATCAGCGAGGGAACGACTGTCATCATCGGCGTGACCGACCATGGCAATTCCTCGCCGCTGGACAGCTATCGGCCGGGCTACTCTGCCGACCTTACACAGGATGGCTTCGGGTATCTGCACGGCAGTGTAACCGTCCCTCTGAGCGACGAGCTCGGCGTTGGTGTCAACTTCAAGCACGACGGTGAGACACAGTCAGAGGAGCTCGACACGATCTATGATCTCAAATCCCGCTATCAGCCGCAGCTCAAAAGCTTTCTCGCCCCCATCTCCTACGAGCGTCAGGCCGGCAGCAAATGGCAGTACCAGTTCACGCCGGGCAATGCCGGCATCCCGCTCGGCACCATCTCGCTCGGCGCGCTGTCCGATGTGTCCATCCGCAGCGCGTGTCTTGAATACACGCGCGCCAATCAGCTGCTCAGGCTCGTGCCGCTCGAAGCATCGTACAGCGATGGCAGCGCCGTCACCTATGTCGGCGATGACAGCGCCGAAGCCGTGGGCGCATCCGTCATAGAGGGCGTGTCGTACTATGACCTCGCCTATGCCTCCAGCAGCGAATCGGAGGCTTTCACGCTCCCGCTCGGGGCAACGCCGCTCGTCTGCGAGCTTGTCGTCAACCTTGCGGACGACACAGTACTGCGCGTCCGCCTCTTCCAGGTGCGCGCCATTGCAGGCGGCGACAGCTACGAGGAGATAAACTACCTCGACCAAAGTCTCAGTGAGCCGCTCCCCTTCATCGTCGAATATCCCGACGGGCAAAACTGAGCGTTCCAAAAAAGCAGAAAAAAGCAGCTCTGCCGTAGCAGAGCTGCTTTTGTGATTGAATTAGTTCAGGCCGAACTTCTTGTTGAACTTGGCAACGCGGCCGCCGGTATCGACCAGCTTCTGCTTACCAGTGAAGAAGGGGTGACACTTAGAGCACACTTCTACCTTGATATTCTGCTTGGTAGAACCTGTCTCAATCACATTACCGCAGGCGCAAGTAATAGTAGTCTGCTGATAATTGGGATGGATTCCTTCCTTCATTGCTCGTGTTCACCTCTTTCTGATCCAAATGTACTTTTCTAAAAAAGCCATATAGGATATTACCACGCTTTGTGTCAAATTGCAAGAGAAATTTTTGATCCTCTCCGTGCTTTTCTCTTCCTTAGCACTTTTCCCTAATTTCATCGTCAATTTTTTAACGCTCGTTATGCAATTTCTCTTTACTTCTGCCGTTTTCAGTCGTATAATGGCACTTACGCGCCTTGCGCACGGATGATTGGAAGTAAAGGAACATCAGAATTATGTCGAAAAAACATTTCCTGCGGGGACTGCGCGACGGCATCCCCATTGGGCTTGGTTATTTTGCTGTCAGCTTCGGCATCGGCATCAGCGCGCACAACGCGCACCTGAGCATTTTTCAGGGTTTTTTGCTGAGCTTTTTGAACAACGCCTCGTCGGGTGAATACGGCGGCATCACCATCATCGCCGCCGACTCCGGCCTCTGGGCCATGGCGCTGATGATGCTGGTCGTCAACGCGCGCTATCTTCTGATGAGCTGTGCGCTCAGCCAGCGTCTCTCGCCCGATACGCCGCTTCCCTGGCGGCTCCTCATCGCCTATGACCTGACGGATGAGATCTTCGGCCTCGCCATCGCGCAGCCTGGGTATCTTGAGGTGTGGTATTACTTCGGCACCATGTGCGCGGCCATGCCGGGCTGGAGCATCGGCACCGTGCTCGGCGTGCTGATGGGGAATCTCATGCCCGTCTGGGCCGTCAGCGGTTGCTCCGTGATGCTGTTCGGCATGTTTCTCGCCATCATCATCCCCGTCGGCAAGCAGAACCGCATCGTGCTCGGCTGCATCGGCGTGAGCTTTCTCTGCTCGCTTCTTGCAAGCGTTTTGCCGTTCACGCGCGAGCTGTCCGAGGGCATGCGCATCCTGGTCTTGACCATCGTGATCTCTGCTGCCGCCGCCATTCTGTTCCCGCACAAGGAGGATGATCTCGTCGCATGAAAACGTATTTATATCTTTTCGTCATGGCGGCCACGACCTATCTCATCCGCGTCCTGCCGCTCACGCTGATCCGCAAGCCGATCCAGAATCCCTTCCTGCGCTCGTTTCTCTTCTACGTGCCCTACGTCACGCTCGCGGTGATGACGTTCCCCGCCATCATGAACGCCACGCAGTCGCCCATCGCGGGCGCGGCGGCCATGGTCATCGGCATCGTCGCCTCCTGGTGCGGACTGGGACTTCTCCCCGTCTCGCTCGTCTGCTGCGCGACAGTGCTGATCTTAGAGCATTTTATCGTGTGAGCAAATCTTGTAAAACACCCTCCGCGGATTTAGGTGGGTGTTCATAAAACAGTCAACGGAGCGTATCGATACAGATACGCTCCATTTCTCATGTCAACATACTATGTAATGGGTGCAGCCCCTTGGCTCTCCCTTTGGGAGAGCTGTCACCGTAGGTGACTGAGAGGGTCTTGCAGTCTTTTTCGAATGATGAGATCAATTTGCGTGCACACACCACGAAAATCCCTGTCGATATCCCGGTTGGAGAATCGCAGAATCTCCAACCCAAGAGACATCAGGAATTGAGAACGTTCCGCATCATAAGCAAGCCCCTGAGGTTCATAATGTTGCGAGCCATCCAATTCAATGACCAGTCTGGCCGAAGCGCAGTAAAAGTCCACGATGAATCTGCCGATAATCCGCTGTTTGTAAATTTTTGCTGGATATTTGCGCAGAAAAAGGTACCAGAGCTTCCGTTCGTGGGGTGTCATCTCCCTGCGAAGCCGCCGGGCATTTTCTAATTGAGCATTGTCTTTTGGTATGGTCATTGGTTGCCCTCTCCGTCCTCGCTACGCTCGGCCACCTCTCCCAAGGGGAGAGGCAAGGGATGCTCGCACGGTACACCGAAAGGTGTAGAAGTGCGCCCTTTATCAGTTCGGCAAATTGGAGTTTACTGCTCGATACGGTAGTATTTGAATGTTTCATCTTCTCCAACAAAGCGAAAGCCTACCTTTTCCAGCACATGCTGACTCCGGGTGTTTTTCCTGATGGTATCTGCGTTTACCGCAGCCATTCCAAACTCGTCAAAGGCGGTTTTTACCGCCAAACGTTCTGCCTGCGTTCCGTATCCCCTTCCCTTCACTGCGTCGTTTTGCATATGGATACTCAGGGAACATTCTTTTTTATCATGGTCGATCTGCTTCAATTGCAATTCCCCGATCACCTTATCTCCAAGCATGATCGCAAACAGTCTGCGTGAAGCATCCTGCCCCTTCATATCAAAATATCGATTTACCGCAGCTTCGTCATAAACATAGGGCTGAAACAGGTGCATATCCATATAGATAGACGCATCATTCGTCCAATGCTTGTACAGTTCGTGACATAGTTCTCGCGTCATCGCCTTTAACTGAATTGTTGGCATGTTAGACCTTACCTACCTTATCATTCCGATTTATTGCTTTATTTAATCATATGGCTTTAATATATGCAAGAACAATCCCGGCAGACATGACTGCCGGGACTGAAACTGTCTTACGACCACCTGCCATTCCCGCGGAGGGTGTTTTTATGTATTCACAGCACCTTTTCTTCGCCGACCGAGAAGAAATACAGCACCTTTTCCCTGACCTTTTTGCCCATCACGCGCATAAGGGCCATGGAGTATGCCTCGAGCTGAGGGCGGTAGTGCTCAGCTCGTTCTTCGATCTGTGTTCTTCCGATGCGGTCAGTCTTGAAGTCCACGACCACAAGCTCGCCGTCCTCTTCAAAAAAGCAGTCTACCACGCCCTGCAGCAGCACCGCGTCGTCGGCGTCCAGCGTGGCAAAGTCCCGCACCGGCCGCAGCAGCGAGAAGCGGTACTCGCGCCGCACCGTCTGCGCATTCTTGCGAATGCGCGCGGCAAGATCACTTCGCAAAAATCGGACGATCGCGCGCACATCGACGGCGCTTGCCTGCTTGTCGGTCAGCTTGCGCTGCGCTCTGAGCTTTTCGACCTGCTCACGCACGCTCTGCTCGCTTGCTTCGCAGAAAAAGTCAAGGTCCTGCATCACAAGGTGCAGCGCCGTGCCCCGCTCCGCACCCGTGAGCGTCGTTTCGCCCGCAAGGAATTTTGGTTTATATAGGCTGCGCAGCCGCGGTGGGAGCGTTGTATTTTCGGATATCTCCTCGTCCAGCGCGCGGCCCTTGAGCTGCGTGGCCGTCAGCTTGGCGGGAAAGGCCGTCTGCCCCGCGTAGGGGTAGCGGTACGACAGCGCAGCAAAATCCACCGGCAGCTCATCCTTCGGCGGCGCGGCATCCACTGGCGCGTCATCGGGCCGCTGCTGCGGCGTCACAAAGCTCAAACCGTCGTGCACACACACCGTCCACGGCGTTTCGTCAGCATAGAATCTTCCCTCGCCATTCTGCCCCGCAAGCTCGCGCAGGGACGCCGCTTCGCTGCGCTGCAAAAGCGGCAGCATGATCCAGTCGCCCATGCACTTGCCGCTGTCCACAGCCTCGGGCAGCACAGGACAATCGCTCAGCGCCAGAAGGTCGGCGACGCGGCTTTTCGCGTTTGCCTGCGTGTGCACCATGACGAGCTTTTCCTTCGCGCGCGTCATCGCAACGTACAGCACACGCAGCTCCTCGGCCTTCGCCTCGCGCCGCAGCGTGCGCTCGAGCGCCTGCCGTGCGACCGTCGGGTACTGGATGTGCCTTTGCGTGTCCACGCACACCGGCCCCAGCCCGAGCTGCGGATGCACGAGCACCGAGCTCAAAAAGTCCATATTGCTGAAGCGCCGCGCGAGGTCCGAGAGGATCACGACCGGAAATTCGAGGCCCTTCGACTTGTGGATCGACATGATGCGAACGCCCGTAGAGGCGTGCGCGGTCTGCATCGAACCCGCCTCGCCTTCGGCAAGCTGCTCGCGCAGCGTGCGCACAAAATCGAAAAGCCCCTGCCGCCCCGAGCGCGCGTAGTCCTCGCTGAGCTCCAAAAACGCGAGCAGATTTTCCTTGCGCTCCGCCCCGCGGCGCATCGCGCCGAAGATGCCGAGCACATTGCACCGGCGGTAAATTTCACTCAGCAGCTCGCGCACGCTCAGGTGCGCCGCGCTATTGCGCAAAGCGTCCAGCGTATCGAGAAATTCTCTGCTGTGGATGTCCTCACTCAAAAGCAGCGCATCGTAGAAGTCACCCGTGCGCTGCCGCGCGCGGATCGCCGCGAGCTCATCGGGTGTAAAGCCGAAGAGCGGAGAGCGCAGCACGGCAATGAGCGGCACGTCCTGCCGCGGATTGTCGATGACCTGCAAGAGTGCGAACAGCACTGCGATCTCCATCGAGGCAAAAAAGTCCTCGCCCGCGTCAGCGGCGCAGTGGAGGCCGCGCGCTTCCAGCGCGCGGCGATAGTCCAAAAGGCGCGTGCTCGGCGAGCGCATCAATATGACGATGTCCTCCTCGCACACGGGCCGCAGCTCTTTTGTTTTGTCATCCTGTATAGGAAATTCACTTGTCAGCATATTGCTGATATAGTCCGCGACGAACGCGGCCTCAGCCTCGCTCGCGCGCACGCGCTGCTCGCCCGTCTGCGTCGGCAGATCGAGCAGATGGAACTCCGCGCCGCACGCGCTCGATTCGACATAATTCGCGCCGAGGCGCAGCATTTCATCCGCGCCGTAGTCGAGCTCACCCATTTCCTCGGAAAGAATATTGCAGAAGATAAAATTCGTCGCGTCCAGCACTTCTTTGCGCGAACGGAAGTTGCGCGAGAGCAGCAGCTTCGCGCTGTCGTGCTCCTCTGCGTCCTCAAGCGGCGGCCAGGTGTTATAATGCTGCAAAAAAATACGCGGGTCGGCCAGGCGGAAGCGATAGATGCTCTGCTTGACATCGCCAACAGTGAAAAGGTTTTCTCCTTTACAAGAAATTGCGTCAAAAATGCGGTTCTGCACCTCGTTGGTGTCCTGATACTCGTCCACCATGATTTCGCGGTAGCGCGCGCTGACGATACGCGCAAGCTCTGTCGGCGCACCGTCCTCTCCGATGAGAAGGCGGATGGCCTCGTGCTCCTGATCGGAGAAGTCAGCAGAATTCCGCCGCCGTTTTTCCTCGTTGTACCGGCGGGAAAAGTCCGCCGTCAGGTCGATGAGCGCGAGCATTGCGGGTGCCATCGTGCGCAGGTCCTCCACCGCCTCGTCGGACGAGGCGGAAAAAATCTCGGCAAAGCCCTTGACGGTCTCCTTGCAGTTGTCCCACAGGCTTTTCATGCGCGCTTTCATCTCGCCGCCGTCGCTGTCCTTCACCGCGGCGAGGCGCGGAAACGCAATGGTCACGCCGCGCGCGGCGTCCCAGCCCTCTGCGGTCTTCCCCTCCAGCGCTTCAAGCTGGTAGGACGCGTCGAGGAACGCGGGCGCATACTTCTGGTTCAGCGCGTCATTCGCGCACATCTCCTGCGCCGCGCGCTGCAAAAGGTTTTTGCAGTGGCGCGCCTTGCGCCGCACCTCATTGAGCAGAATTTTTCCATAGGGCGTGTCCTCAATCTTATCCGGCACGGCGCGCCAAAACGCGCGCTGCGCCTCGAGCCATTTGTCCTCATACGGCTGCGCCTGCAATTTTGCGTGCAGCTCGAGCACTAAGTCCTCAAGCGCGCTGTCATCGCGCCCCGCGCCGAGCGTGTCGGCCAGCAGTGTGCCTCCGGGCGTCAGGCAGTCGTAAAAATCGTCCAGCGTGCGCGCGAGCACGCGCTCGCGCAGCACCTGCGCCTCGTTCTCGTCCAGCACGCGGAAATCGGGCCGCAGCGCGTGCCCGCGCGCGTCCTCGCCGAGCAGATGGCAGTTTTCGCGCAAAAGCGCGGTGCAGAACGCGTCCACCGTCTTGATGTCCGCACGGTAGACGCGCAGCATCTGCTGCCGCAGGTGGTAGTTGCCGGGGTCGCGCTCCATGCGCTCGGTGAGCGCCTTCGCGATCTTGCCGCGCAGCTCGCTCGCCGCGGCGCGCGTGTAGGTAATGATGAGGAAATCGTCGAGATTCGCCCCTTCGCGCTCCACGTAGGAAAAAAGCCTCTCGACGAGCACCTTCGTCTTGCCCGAGCCCGCCGCCGCGGAGACGAGCAGACTGCGCTCGCGGCTGTCCACCGCCGCTTGCTGTTCGTTTGTCAGCTTTTCAGCCATTTTCGCGCGCCCCCTCTCCGTTCACCTCGTCGATGTACTGCCAGAATTCGTCGTTTTTCGTCGCCTTGATGTATTCCATACGGTCACTGCCGCAGCCGTTTTCAAAGTGGCACGCGCTCGCGAACTCGCAGTATGTGCAGGCCGACTGCTGCGGCGTGCGCGCGTAGGGGTCGGCGTCGATGTTGCCCGCGAAGACCTCCTGCGTGATTTCATGTAAAATATGGTCGACGTATTTCGAGAGCTTTCCGAGCTGCTCGGCAGAAGCAAGGCTTCCCGTCACCGCGCCGTCCCTTTTCACCGCGATGGGCAGGTAGCACGGCGATTCGAGCGCGCTGTGCTCCATCGCCTGCAGGACCGCCGGGTCCTCGAGCACCATGCCGCTGCGGCGCAGCTCCTTTTTGAGTGCTTTTTCGATCTTTTCGGGCTCTGTGTCGCGCGCGCAGCGCAGCATCGGCTCGCGCGCGGGCGTATAGAGAACTCCCGCGGGAACGATCTCGTGTCCGCCGAAAAGCATCTGTCCCTCTTCTTTAAGCGTAAAGAGGTAGAGCAGCATTTGGAGCCCCAGCCCGTAGCGCAGCTCGGCGAGGTCGAAGCTCTTCTTGCCCGTCTTGTAGTCCACGACGCGCAAATATAGCTTGCCGTCGTGCAGCCAGCCGTCCACACGGTCGACCTTGCCGACAACGCGCGCCGTGCCGTTTTCCTCGCGGATCGTGATGGCGGGCAGCTGCCCGTCCGCACCAAATTCCAGCTCAAATGCCAGCGGCTCAAAGTCGGAGCTTTGCAGCTCCTCGCTCACCTCGTCCATGATGCGCTCGACCGTCGCACACAGGCGGTTGAACAGATAACGGAAGCGCGCGCTTTTTTCGCACAAGTCCGGCAGCACGCGGTCGATGTATTCCTCGATCGACGCGCGCACGAGCGCGTGCAGCTTCTCCTTTGATAGCGTATGCAGTCCGCCGCACTCCTTCGCCTGCCGCAGCGTATGCTCCATCACATCGTGCACGAACGTGCCGATCTGCGGCGCGTCAAAGCCCGCGCCAGTGCGCTCTCTGGCTTTCAGGCCGTAGCGCATGAAATAGGCAAAGTGACATGAGCGCGCCATGTCCATGCGCGAGGCGGACAGTGTCACCGCGCCGCCGTAGAGCGCGCGCACCGCGTCGCGCGACAGATGCCCGCGCGTATAGCGCGAAGCGTCCTTCATCGCGGCAAGCGCACGCTCCGCGTCGCCCCGTCCTTCAAAATACTGCCACAGCGCGCCGCCGATATGCTCTCCCGCATACTCGAGCGCCGTCGACTTTGCTGACAGGCGATATTCCTTGTCAGCGCTTTCTGTTTCGACGCTGATCGACGGCAGCAGACGCGCGATGCGCCCGATGACGAACGATGGCCGCTTCTCCGCGCCCTTTCCGTCCGAAACGGGATAGGACACCGTCAGCTTTTCCGTCGGCTGGGCCAGCGCGGCGTAAAGATTCTGAATTTCCAGATGAAACTGCTCCATCCCGTGCGGCGCGAGGAAGATTTGCTGCCTCTCGAGCGCCTCGCGGTCCTCGTCGCGCAGCACGCCGCCGCGGTTCTCCGCCGCAGGCAGCACGCCGTCGTTCGCGCCGAGCAGGAACAGCGCGCGCACCGTGTGGCGGTCGTTTCGCGTCATTTCGCACAGGTTCACCGCGTCGAGCGTCACGGGGATCGTGCCCACGCTGTACTGCGTCAGCACAAGGCGCATCAGACTCGCAAACTCCTCGGCGTCGAGGATCGCGTCGCCCAGGATTTCCACAAACTGGTCGAGCACGCTGCAAAGAATGCTCCACAGCTGCGCCGTTTCCTCGGCGCGCTGGGCCTCGTCCGCGGCGAAAAGCTGCTCGGTCTGCGTCTGCAAGGTCTCCGGCAGGTTCACCTCTTCCAGATAGTCGTACAGCGCGCGCACCTTCTGCTCGGCCTCGCCGCTGCCGCCCACGCCTTTTTTTAGGCGCGCAAACGGCCCCTGCACGCGCTCGCGCAGTGCGTTGACCGTCTTGAGCCGCGCCCTTGTCTCGTCCGTCCATTCTTCGCCGTAGCCGTCGGGATGCGCCGACCAGGGCGTCTCGCGCGTCCACATCGCGCCGCGGATCTCCCACTTGAGCGCATAATTTTCCAGAATGTCGCATTCCGCCATGCTGAGGCCGGCGAGGCCGGTCTTGAGGCAGCGGAACACATCCTCGTACTCAAAGCCTCCGCTCGCGGCGTCGAGCGCGCCGAGCAGCAGCGTCAGCACGGGACTTTTCAAAATATCGCTGCGGTGGGCATAATAGAGCGGGATGCCGTAGCGGGCAAACACGTTTTCGATTGCGCCCGCGTAGGAGTCGAGATCGCGCGCCGTGACGGTGATCTCGCGGTAGCGGTAGCCCTGCTTGCGCACGAGCTGTAAAACCTGCGACGCGACCCATTCGCACTCGCTGTACGCGCTGCCCGCCTCATAGAGCGCGACGGTGTCGGTCGGCTGGGTAAATTCGTCCGCCGCGCCGAAAAAGCAGCGCTCGATATGGTCGAGCGCGCCGCGCACCTCGCCCTGCGGAAGAATTTTCTCCTCGCATGCGACGCCGGCATCGCGCGCGAGCGCGTACAGCCGCTCGCGCACGCGCAGGCTCTCGGAAAAGAGCTCGCGGTCCTGCGTGTCGCCAAGGAGCGTGACGGTCACGCTCTTCGCGCACCGCAGCAGGATACGCAGAATGCGCAGCTCACGCCCCGTAAAATACGAAAAACCGTCGAGGAAAATGTCTTTATTTTCAATATATCCCGACGCTTCGAGGTTTTCCTCCAGCTTTTCAAGCACATCGCGCGCGTCGTGCCCCGGTGCGTGGAGCTTGCTGAGGTAAATGCCGTAGATAAGAGAAAGGTCGCGCAGCTTGTCGCCGCTCTCGCCTTCGATCTGCGCTACGCTCTCGGATAGCTGCTCGGGCGATACGGCGTAGGCCTGCAATTCCTCCATCACGGCGAGCAGGCTCTCCAAAAATGCCGCGCGCTGCGACGGGCGCTTGTAGACCTTGAGCACCGGCGCAAGCTCCGTGAGCGTGCGCTGGAGCGTCAGGAGCTTTCCGCCCGAATCGAGCGTCACGTCCGCGCTGCCGCCGCAGATGCTCAGCACACGCGAGGCGAGCAGCTTGAACGTCAATGCCTCGGCATGGCGCGACGCGGTGTCGCCGCAAACACGGCACAGGTCCATCTCCGCCACATGCGAGGCGTGCTCCGGCACGAGCAGGATTTGCTGCGACGAGTCCCCCAGTGCGGCGATCCTTTGCAGCACGCGCTCGGATTTGCCCGTGCGCGCGCGTCCCATCAGTATATGCAGCAAGCGTCCTTCCCCCTTTTTCTCTCTTAAAGTTATCAATATTTTATCCTAATTTTATCATAGTTTTCTTTTTCGGGCAACGCAGAAAACGCCGTACGCATATTTTCGCCCATCACGGGAAGACTACCGAAGACCAAACCATCTTTTTAAGGAGGGAACTTCATGGTCATCGACAAGATCGCGCTGACACTTGCTATCATCGGCGCGCTCAACTGGGGCAGCGTGGGCCTTTTCGGCTTTGACTGCGTCGCCTTTCTCTTCGGCGGACAGATCGGCATGCTCAGCCGCGTGATCTACACGCTCGTCGGCCTTGCCGGCATCTGGTGCATCACGATGTTGTTCCGCGAGAAAGAGCCGATGGAAAGCGGCGGCCAGACGTAAAAAATAAAAGGAGAGGGGCTTGCCCTCTCCTTTTATTTTTGCGTTAAAAATTTTCTTTACCGCTCCCCAGTCGCTTCCGCACCTTCCAGCTCGCGCATTGAGCGGCGGAACTGGCGATAGAATGTGAAGCTCGTCAGCGCCACCGCGCCGAAGTCCGCCACGGGCTCGGCCAGGAACACCGCGAACGCCTTGTTCACGAAAAAGTGCGGCAGAATATAGATGAGCGGGATGAGCAGGATGATCTTGCGCCACACGGCGAGGAAGAGCGACGTCTTCGCGTTGCCGAGCGCCACAAACGTCTGCTGGCAGGCGATCTGGATGCCGAAAATACCGCTGCACCCCATGTAGATGCGCACGGCCCACGCCGCGTATTCGACCAGCGCGGGGTCATTATTGAAAATCAGGATGAACGCGCGCGGGAAGAGCTCGACCAGAAGCCAGATGGCCATTGAATAAGTAAAGCACGCGCGCAGCAGGCAGAAGTAGGCGTCGCGCACGCGCTGGGCGTTCTTTGCGCCGAAGTTGTAGCTCACGATGGGCTGTGCGCCCTGTGTCAAGCCCTGAAGCGGCATGTTCGAAAACTGCATGATGCTCGTCAGCACTGTCATCGTGCCGACGGCCATGTCGCCGCCGTAGCGCAGGAGAGATGAGTTGAAGCAGATGGCGATGAGGCTCTCCGTCGACTGCATCACAAACGGGGAAAGTCCCAGCGCGATACACGGCAACACGATCTTCGCGTCCACGTGCAGGTTCTCGCGCTTTAAGTACCAGCGCGTCTTCTTTCCCGTGAGGAACGTCATCACCCACACGGCCGACACTGCCTGCGAGATCACCGTCGCCAGCGCCGCGCCGCGCACGCCGAGACCGAGCACGAAGATGAACAGCGGGTCGAGAGCCGTATTTAAGAGCGCGCCGATGAGCACCGTCTTCATGCTCACGGTGGCGAAGCCCTGTGCCGTGATGTAGGCGTTCATGCCAAGTGTCAGCTGCACGAAGATCGTGCCGAGGGCGTAGATTCGCATATAGTCGAGCGCGTAACCGATGGTGTTCTCGCTCGCGCCGAACATCAGTAAAAGCGGCTCGGCAAAGGACTCGAACAGCACCGTCAGCACCAGCGCCGTGATCACAAGCATCGTCAGACAGTTTCCCATGATGCGCTCGGATTTTTCGCTCTCGCCTGCGCCCTCGGCGATCGAGGCGCGCGGCGCGCCGCCGATGGCCATGAGCGACGCGAACGCCGAAATAACCATGATGATCGGCAGGCATACGCCAACGCCCGTCAGCGCGAGTTTTCCGACGGTCTCGGCGGGCTGCATGTGGCCGATGAACACGCGGTCGACCAGATTGTAGAGCATGTTGACGATCTGCGAGGTGATCGTCGGCACGGAGAGCGAAAAGAGCAGCTTTTTGACGTCCCCGTGTCTCAGATCTGCGCGCTTATCCAAAATCATCACCTGAATCTTTCGTATTTTTCCGCATAGTTTGTTAGAATATCATGCCGCGGGGCGTTCGTCAAGCAAGCGGGCCGCGAAGCGCTCTACCATGGCATTTCCATAAAGCGCTTTTGGACATTTTTTCACTTTCTCCATTGCTTTTTCCGCGTGGGCTATTGTATAATTTGTTTTACAATCGCACCAGCGGAGCACCCCGCGTTCCGCTTATCAAACAAATAACGGAGGAATCACCATGAACGAAAAGTTTTCCAAACTTGGCTTTTATCCTTCCGACATTCTGCTGCCCAAGAAGGATGTCGATATGAGCAAGTGGGCGGTCGTCGCATGCGACCAGTTCACCTCTGAGCCCGAGTACTGGGAGCGCGTGGAGAAGGCCGTCGGCGACGCGCCTTCCACCCTGCGCCTCATCCTGCCCGAGGCCAACCTGAAGGCCCCCAACGTCGACGAGTTCATCGCCGACATCAACGCCTCGATGAGCAAGTACCTCGAAGAGGGCATCTTCGAGACGCTCAAGGATTCCCTCATCTACATCGAGCGCGGCCAGAGCGACGGTAAGATCCGTCACGGCCTCATTGGTATGGTCGACCTCGACCAGTACGACTTCACCCCCGGCTCCGGCGCGCTGATCCGCGCGACTGAGGGCACCGTGCTCGACCGTATCCCCCCGCGCGCCCGCGTGCGCCGCAACGCCCCCATCGAGCTGCCCCACGTCATGCTGCTCATTGACGACCCCGAGAAGACCGTCATCGAGCCCCTGACCGCCGCGGCCGACAAGATGGAGAGCGTCTATGACTTCGACCTGATGGAAAACGGCGGCCATATCAAGGGCTACAAGCTCTCCGCTGCGCAGATCGACGCAGTCGCCGACGCGCTGACCGGCCTCACGACCGACGAGGCAATGAAGAGCAAGTACGGCGTCTCCGGCGTCGCGCCCCTGCTGTTCGCCGTCGGCGACGGCAACCACTCCCTCGCCACCGCCAAGGCCTGCTATGAAGAGCAGAAGAAGGGCAAGACTCCCGAGGAATACCTCGCGCTGCCCTCCCGCTACGCACTTGTCGAGGTCGTGAACAACCACGACGATGCGCTCCAGTTCGAGCCCATCCACCGCGTGCTCTTCGGCGTCGACCATGAGAAGTTCATGGAAGAGTTCAAGAAGTTCTACCCCAACGCCCACGAGGGCAAGGGCGAGGGCCACGTCATCGAGGTCTGCTGGAACGGCCACGACGATTTCCTCACCGTCCCCGACCCGAAGGTCCAGCTGGCTGTCGGCACGCTGCAGGCCTTCATTGACGAGTACCTCAAGCAGTTCGGCGGTGAGGTCGACTACATCCACGGCGATGAGGTCACCCGCGAGCTCGGCTCCAAGGAGGGCAACATGGGCTTCCTGCTTCCCGCGATGGGCAAGGAGCAGCTCTTCAAGACCGTCATGGCCGACGGCGTTCTGCCGCGCAAGACCTTCTCCATGGGTCACGCGCAGGACAAGCGCTACTACGTCGAGGCACGCAAGATCCGCTAACCTAATGTAACCATTGCAGAAAAGCGCCGCCTTGCGGCGCTTTTCTCATCAGGAGGATTCTCTATGGATTTGAAAACAGCCAGGATCTGGCAGGACGTATTGCTCTGGGGCGGCGCAGTGGTCTCCCTCGTCGGCGCATGGGGCTTTCAAAACACCGTCACCGCGCTCGTCGGTCTCATGATGATGGGCGCTTCGCTCATCGTCTGGTGGCGCTTTTACCGCTGCCCCAAGTGCGGCGAGCACCTCGGCCGCGGCAATCCCAAGCGCTGCCCGAAATGCGGCGCGTGGATCGCCGACGAGCCGGAGCCCGAGGAGAAGAAAAAGATCCAACACAAGAAAAAGAAGCACTGAGAAAAAAGGAGGCCGCGATGAACGACAAAAAGCCCCTGATGGACTATCGCAGGGCCCAAAAGCTCCAAACACCGCTGCTTCTTACCGGCGCGCTGCTCAGCGGCGTCGGCACAAGCGTCAGCGTACCGCTTGTTATTCTCGGTATCGCGATCATGCTCTTTGCCATCGTGATCGGGGTTCTTTACTACCGCTGTCCGCACTGCGGCAGACCGCTCGGACGCATAGGTGAAGGCGGTGCCTACTGCCCCCACTGCGGCAAGGCGCTGAATGCGCCGGTCGAGGAGCCCGTGCGCAGCATAACTGTCCCCGCCTATGCTAAGCTCAACCTGACGCTTGACATTCTTGGCAAGCGCGATGACGGCTACCACGAGATGCAGATGGTCATGCAGACCGTTTCGCTCCACGACGATGTGACCGTCACGCTCACAGACGGCAAAGGCATCACCTGCCGCGTCGACGGCGCGGCGCTTCCCTGCGATGAGCGCAACCTCGCTGTCAAGGCGGCGAGAGCCTTCTGCGAGGCGATGGACTACGGCGGCAGCATCGACATCGCGCTTATAAAGCGCATTCCGTCCGAGGCCGGCATGGCCGGCGGCAGCACAGATGCCGCGGCGGTGCTGCGCGCGCTGCGCGAGCTCGTCTCCCCCACCCTCACGGACGAGCGGCTCGAGCAGATCAGCGCAAGCGTCGGCAGTGATGTTCCCTTCTGCATCCGCGGCGGCACGCAGCTGGCCGAGGGCCGCGGCGAAAAGCTGACCGTCCTCAAGCCCGCACCGCGCTTCTTCGTCGCCGTCTGCAAGCCGGACTTCCCGATCTCCACACCCGCGCTCTTCGCGCGCGTAGACGGCGTGACGATCACCGACCGTCCTGATACGGACGCGATGCTCGCCGCCATCGAGCGCGGCGACGCGGACACGCTGTGTGCAAACGTGCGCAACGTCTTTGAGCAGGCGCTCGACGGCGAGCATCGCGAGCGCATTGAGACCATCAAGCGCGATCTTCTCGCCTACGGCGCGAAGACGTCGGCGATGACCGGCTCAGGCAGCGTGGTGTTCGGCCTCTTCTCTGACAAAGCGGCTTGCCGCAGAGCGTGCGAGGCACTGCAAGGCGAGTGCGTCAAAACTTTCTGCGCCGAATTTGTTTGAAAACTCAGAAAACCGTCCATACTCGAAGCAAATTCTTTGAGATGGGCGGTTTTTCGATGAAATGGACGAAATGGGAGCTTTCCCTTGCCGTTGGCCTCGCGGTCATGCTGCTTTTCTGCGCCGCGCGCGGCACTAATACCCTCCAGTGGTGGAGCGCAGCGTTCTCCCCGCTGTGCGACGGCATCCTGACGCAGAGCGCCGCAAGCGGTGATGTCGTAGTGAAGTCGAAGCTTGCAGAGCTGCTGGCTCTGCTGATGGGTGGAAAATGACATGCTCTGCCTGCCATTCAAAATGAAAAAGGGAGTCGGCACTTTTTACGCCGGCTCCCCTTTTCATTATCCCTCGCACAGGATGTCGATCAGCTCATTCTTCTGCAAGCCCGCGAAGTAGCGCGAAACGTCCACATCGCCGAGCGCCTTTTCATAGCCCGCGCGGTCCGGCGTGCAGCCAACAAAGTGCGCCGCCAGCTCGTCCGGTTCCGAGGCGCTGAAGAAGTCGCCCTTGAATGTCAGGGCCGCGATCTTTCCGTGCTCCACGGTGATGTAGGCCTCGATCAGGCCGCAGCCGTCCACGCGGCGGCGGCGCAGCATCGTGCACGCCGGAGAGAAACCGTAGTTCCAATCCCATGTGGCGTAACGCTCCGCGCGCAGCTTTTCCACCGCCGCAAGGTCGTCCTGCGTCAGCGGGTAGGCCTCGCCCGGATTCTCCTTCAGGATGTTTTCCAGCAGGATGCGGCGGAATTCCGGCAGCGTGACCTTTTCCGGCAGATGCTCGGCAACGTTCGTCACGCGGCTGCGCACCGAGCGGATGCCCTTGGTCTGGATCTTTGTCGGGTCGACGCGCAGCGCCTCGCTGACGACAGAGAGGTCCGAATCGAACATGATCGTGCCGTGGTGCATCACGCGTCCCTGGCGGATGTACTGCGAGTTGCCGGAAAACTTCTTCCCGTCGATCGTGATGTCGTTGCGGCCGTTGACCTCCGCCTTCACGCCGAGCGTCGCCAGCGTGCGCACGACCGGTTCGCAGAATAGCTTGAGGTCCAGCGCATTGCTCTCGCCGACATCTGTAATGAACGTGAAGTTCAGGTTGCCCATGTCGTGATAGACCGCGCCGCCGCCGGAAAGTCTGCGCACCACGCGAATGCCGCGCTCGCGCACGGCCTCTTCATTGATCTCAGCGATCGTGTTCTGATACTTTCCGACAATGATCGCGTTATCATTCTGCCAGAGCATGAAATACATGCGGTCGCGCGGGAGGCAGTCGAACACGTACTGCTCCATCGCCAGATTGTAGCTTGGATCGGTCGTCATCAGGTCCAGATATGATAGCTTCATGGTCGTGGTCTCCTTCTATCAGGGTCGTTGATTTTCAAGCCTTTTTCAGGGCTGTTATCCTTGTCTTTTCAGCTGCGCGCTCAGCCGCCGCGCCATCAAGCGGTGTCCCTCCGGCGTCGGGTGCAGACCGTCAAGCAGCAGCTCCGAGCGGGTCGATCCGTCTGGCGACAGAAAATCCGCGCAGAAGTCGATATACGGCACGCCAAACGCCGTGCAGTACCGCTTGAGCCATGCGCAGTACCCTTTCATCGTCCGCTCCGCCGCTTCAAAATCGACCGCGGCCGCCCACGCCCGCGGCGCATGCGGTGCATCCGCCGGAAGCGGGATACCAACCACCGGCAGCACGCCCACGGAAAAGAGCTGGTGGATCATCGCGCCCATATTTTCCCGCGCCGCAGCGTCGGAGCCGGAGTAGAACACATCGTTGCTCCCGCCCATCAGCAGCACATAGGGCCGGTCGGCGCCAAGGCCGCCCTCGCGCAGCTCCGCGAGCACCCCGCCCTGCATGCGCGCCAGCATGCCGCCGGTCGTGTCGCCGTTGATGCCCTCATTGACAAGCTCCCAGCCCGTCTCCTGTGCGCACAGCCGCGTCCACCGCTGAGACAGATGCACGCCGTATCCAAAGGTCAGGCTGTCACCGATGCGGAGCAGTTTCATGTTCTTTCCACCCGCGTTTCTTTCGGATCGATGGTAAGCAAAAAAGCCTTGAAAGTTTACACTTTCAAGGCTTTTCTTGGTGGAGATAAGCGGGATCGAACCGCTGACCTCTTGACTGCCAGTCAAGCGCT
>ERZ773186.1268-NODE-1268-length-21466-cov-18.962916_pt1 | contig 21466 bp, 14 predicted proteins | sample MGYA00581000_ERZ773186 | MGnify/ENA primary metagenome ERZ773186 (study PRJEB29015, sample SAMEA2737752) | human gut metagenome | biome: human gut; feature: human-associated habitat; material: faeces | place: China | collected 2012 ...
TGGTCTCACCCTTGTATGTTCCGTCTATCGTCACCATGCCGAAATAGAACAGCAGGCTGAGGAAGTTGTCTGGGTCGTTGATTCGCTCGGCAGGGAAGTTCTCGTTGAGCGTGCCTATCACGAATCCCTGGGTTACCAACTGCTGGATGATGCTAGCGTCGTGGGCGAACTCCTTGTCGTGGCGGATGAGCATTCGCAACTTGTCATAGTCGATACGGATGTTGGTCTCCACCATCTTCTTAGGGATTTGGTAATTGCTTCGGATGTAATTATCTACGAAGTTGAGCACCATTACCGAGTTGTACATGGTGGTCTCACCATATCTATCCTCTGCAAAGCAATAGTTGTCGTACCAAGGCTTCATCACCTTGATCAGCTCATCGGTAGTGTGATTGAATGGCAGGACGCTGCCGTAATAATCCAGCATCTTTCTCACTTCTTCCTCAGTAAATCCCGTCATCTCATTGAAGTCGGGTGAGAGCGAGTAGTTGGTTCCGATGTTGAATCCGCTGGTCAGGTCGTCCATGGTCACAGGGCTTACTCCCGTGACGAACACTCTGCCCAGAGTATTGCCAGCCGCACCCTTTATGGTGTTGAAGAACTGGCGCAAGTATCCCTCTCCATGGGTCTGGTTGCGATACCTCACGAGATGCTCCTCATGGGCAAGAATCATGTTGGTGAAGTTGTCGTACTCATCGATGAAGAGATAAATCTTCTTTCCTACCTCCTGGCATTTCTGGCAAAGAAATCTCAGTTGAGACACTGCATCTGTTAACTTTTCCATTCCTTCCTTGGTATCAGCAGGAAGAATATGTGCATAGATGTCACAAAAGAAATTGAACACAAGGCTACAATGGTTGTCGAGTCCATCCTTATAATCATCCAATCCTGCTGCCACCTCGGCAAAATTGAGGTGGATGATGAGATATGTATTATGCTCTGGTGTAGGATTCTGCCCGATGTATAGCTTGCCAAAGATTTCATCAAACTTGTCTTTCTTGTTGATGTCATAGTAATTCTCAAGCATGGAGAGGGTAAGTGTCTTGCCGAAACGGCGAGGGCGAATGAAGAAGAAATACTTGTTGGATTCTTCTATTTGCTCTATGAAAGGAGTCTTGTCCACATAGTAACAATCCTCTTTGATGACATCCTCAAAATTCTGCATGCCGTATGGTATGCGCTTGCGATAAATGCGCTTTGGTCTTACTATCATAACTCAGTTTGATTATTCGTTTTTGAATCTGAGGGCAAAGATAACACTTTATCTCCTAATCTCCAAAACTTTTCACGAAAAACTTCTACCATACAGCTAGAATATTTTTCTTTTATGCAAGTTTTTTGGCTTTTTCTTTTGTGTTTTCATGAGAAAAGATTAATTTTGTATCGATAGGGGGATTAGTAACTACTAATAAATACAAGAATCCCCTGATGAACTCCGGTGGGGGAGATTTCATCAGGGGATTCTTATTTCTTTATTTTCTTTTATTCCTTATATCCTTTTCAGAATTCTCTTTTATCTGATTTCTCTGTTGAGTTCGCCTGGTTCGCTATAGCCTTCCAGTATCCTGGAGCCGGTGAAGGACTTGCGGGAGCAGTAGTCGAAATCTACCTTCTTGTAGCCTTGGCTTGAGCGCCAGCGGATGGTGAGCTTCACCGTCTTGCCTTTGGTATCTGGCAGGGCTTCGTTGAGATTGAAGGCTACCAGGGCATCACGCCAGTAGTTCTGAGGGTCGCCATTTACGTTATGACGAAGCTCTACTTCGTATGGATTCTCTGGATTTACTCCTGTTACGAGATTGATGTAATGAGGATTCTGACCTCCCCAGAGAGCACGGAAGCGGAGGGTGAGATAGCCATCCTCGGCTACGGTTACCCAGTCGCGAACGATATCTACCCAGTTGTTGCCATACTTCTCGCTGTTTGCTTCGTCGGAACCCAGAGATGGCACTGGCTTCTTGGTCAGGATACTGTCTATCCAGTTTACATGAACCACCTGGTTGTAAAGGTCGCTCTTCTCATTGGTAACGGAGTAGTTGACGAGTGCACGTACCTCTTTGTCGCCGAATGGCTTGTTGAGGTTCTTGGCGAGCAGCGTGGTGTTGTCGTCGAGCTGCAAATAGCAGGCATCGCCATTCTGTTTTACTGTTACCAATGCATTTGGTAAAACACGGTCCCAATCGGTGTCATCATCGTTGTTGCACGATTGGAAGGTGAGGGCTGACAGGAGCAGTGCCACTGCCAGCCACGCCTTCTTGAAATCTATTTTTCTCATACTTATTCTTTTCCTTTCTTTTCTTATTAATTCTTACTTGTTTTTAAAGCTTTTGCCCTTTCAGGGCGCCAGGGGGAGTGTTTGTTTTTCCCTGGCTTAGAAAAAATATCAGCATGCTTGATATTGTTTTCTGTCTTTAAAATAACGAAAGAAGGAAAAACTTGCGTGAGATTTAGCAAAAGAAAGTTAAATAAGGAGAAGTGGGTTTTATTGACTTGCATTATAAATGGAATATTATGCCTTGTAGGATAAAAAGATGAGGATTTATTTTGTATTGTCTCCGATTTGCAGTACCTTTGCAGCTAGATGCAGCAATCTAATTAAACAACGATGTTGCAATCTAAAATAAACTAGATGTTGCTATCTATAATAATAGGTATATGAATAAGGTTATAAAAAAGATATTTCGATCGATATTGTATGTCGTGGGCGTCGTGGCGCTTTCGATAGTACCCGATGTGTGGCTTTGGCATATCGGGGTGAACGAATGCCCCCTGGCGCTTGCTATCCTCTGGTGGGTTCCTACGTTGCTCATCCTCCTTGCCGAGATGGGATTGCAGTTGGGCAAGTTTCATCGGGAGTCGGTGAGGGTGCTCTTTACGCTGATTCTCTTCTCCGTGATGCCGAAGGTGGTGTTCATCCTCTTCGATTTCATGATGCCTTGGTTCTTCGCCATCTTGCCGGCGCTGGCACTGATGGGGTGGTTCCTCTTTGGCTTCGTGGCGGGCTGGAAACGGCTGGAGGTGAAATACATCACTTATTCATCACCCGATCTTCCTCCTTATTTCGACGGATACAAGCTTCTGCATTTCAGCGATTTCCATCTGGGTACCTTCCCTAAGGGTTCTGATTTCGTGAAGCAGGTGGTGGAACGTGCCAATGCCGAGGGGGTGGAGATGATGCTCTTTACCGGCGACCTGGTGAACAATGATGCCAGCGAGGTGGAGGCTTATGTGGATGAATTGAAGAAACTGCATGCGCCCGATGGCATCTTCTCGGTGTGGGGCAACCATGACTATTGCGAATACAATACACATCATGGCATCAGGGATTTGAGAAAGAATAGACGACTGCTGTTCAGTCTGCAGGAGCAGATGGGATGGCACCAGCTGATGAATGAGCATTTCACCATGTCGCATGGTATGGCTTCGATAGAGATTATCGGTGTGGAGAATGCGGGAAAGCCGCCGTTTACCAACCGCAGTAATCTGAAGAAGGCGATGAAGGGGGTGGAGAAGGATGCCTTCAAGATTGTGCTGACCCACGACCCGCATCATTGGCGCAGGGAGGTGCAGAAGACGGGTGCCCAACTGACACTGGCTGGTCATACCCATGCCGGACAGTTGAAGATTGGCAACCTGACTCCTGCCAAGATGGCTTTCAAGGAGTGGGGCGGTGAATACTGGCAGGGCAGACAGTTGCTTTATGTATCTGCAGGCTTGGGCGGTTCCTTCCCGTTCCGCCTGGGAGCATGGCCTGAAATGACTGTGATTACCCTGAAGCGAGAGCTGAAATAATGCTGAGGCTGATGGTGTAAATAATTCGTATAAAAGCGGTTACGATAGTTAAAAACTGGCGCAAAGTGTTAAGTCTTGGTAAAAAATACGAGAAAAATAGATTAATTTGAAAAAACATTGCCTAAAAATTTGGTGATTCAGAAAATAATCGTAACTTTGCACTAGTTTTCGCATATATTTGGGCAAATGGGGGGTGTCGAGAGATTGTACTCCATTTGTTTTTTTTAGTAAAAAGTTTAAAGTTCAAAGTAAAAATGAAGATTCCAGTAGAAGAACAATATAAATTCGTGAAACTTTCTCTCCCTGATGGAAGCAAGGCCGATGGTCAGGCAGTGTTGCTGCATGCCTGCTGTGCCCCTTGTTCGTCTGCCATCGTGGAGTGTATGCTTCGTAATGGTATGAAGCCTACGGTGTATTTCAGCAACAGTAATATCTATCCGCAGCAGGAGTTTGAGATTCGCAAGCACGAGCTGATGCGATTCCTGGAGGCGCAGGGGGTACCATACGTGGAGGATGAGTACGACCATGAGGAATGGCTTGCCACCATCAAGGGTTTGGAGAATGAGCCGGAAAGGGGAAGCCGCTGCTCGGCTTGTTTCCTCTATCGCCTGAAGCATGCGGCTAAGTATGCGCAGGAGCATGGATTCCATCTGCTTACCACCACGCTGGCTTCTTCGAGATGGAAGAACATCAGGCAGATTGATGCTGCCGGACATATCGCCGTAGAGGGATGCCCGGATGTAGAGTGGTGGGATATGAACTGGAGAAAAGGCGGTTTGCAGAATCGCCGAGGAGAATTGTTGAAACAGAATGAATTCTACAACCAGCTATATTGCGGTTGTGAATTCAGCATGAGATAAGAAATCGCCCTGAAAGGCAAAAGCATTGTCTATCGAACGCTTTTGCTCTTTCAGGGCGAACAGTTTTATATAAAAATCTGTGTGAATCTGTGAAATCTGTGGGACTTAAGAAAGACCAGTAATCTCACCATTTACTACGTCGATGCGCTCTGCCTGTGGGCTCTTTGGCAAACCTGGCATTCGCATGATAGGACCAGCGATGACTACAATCATCTCGGCACCCATATTTACGGTGATGTCGCGAACGTGAAGCTCGAAACCTTCTGTAGGACCGTATGCCTTGGCATCGGTAGAGAAGCTATACTGGGTCTTGGCGATACAGATAGGGAACTTCTCGGCACCCAACTTCTTGATTTCTTCAATCATGGCCTTGGCAGAATCGCTCAGGGTAACGCTGCCGGCACCATAGAGGTTGAAGGCAACATCCTCAATCTTCTTCTCCACTGGCTCATCGTCATCGTAGGTGAAGTAGAGAGGAGCAGATGGATGCTCATCGATGGTCTTCACAACCAGCTCTGCCAATTCCATCGCACCCTTGCCACCTTCGGCGAAGGCACTGTTCACGGCAAATCCGCAACCCATCTCCTCGCAATGCTTGCGCAATACTTCAATCTCTTCGTCGGTATCGGTAGCAAACTTGTTGAAGGCGATAACCACGGTCTGACCAAAGCTCTGCAGGTTCTTCACGTGCTTATCGAGGTTCCAATAGCCAGCCTCCATGCCAGCTACGTTTGGCTTCTTGATATCTTCCAGAGATACGCCACCATGCATCTTCAATGCCTGGAGAGTTACAACGAGCACGGTGAGGTCTGGCTGCAGACCAGTCTTGCGGCACTTGATGTTGTAGAACTTCTCTGCACCGAGGTCGGCACCGAAGCCAGCCTCTGTGATGGCATAGTCGCCATACTCCAGAGCGGCAGCAGTAGCCATCACGGAGTTACAGCCATGGGCGATATTGGCAAACGGACCGCAGTGAACGAAGGCAGGAGTGCCCTCTGTGGTCTGAACCAGGTTTGGCTTCAGGGCATCGAGGAGCAGAGCCACGATACTTCCGCCTACACCCATATCCTTGACGGTGAATGGTTTGTCATCCTCTGTGATACCGAGGAGAATATTGTCGATGCGACGACGCAGGTCGTCAACGCTAGTTGCGAAACACATGATAGCCATGATTTCAGAAGCAGGAGTGATATCGAAGCCAGCCTCTGTCTCTATACCGTTCTTATCGCCGATACCGGTGATGATGCGGCGGAGACCACGGTCGTTTACGTCCATCACACGGCGCCAGAGAATCTTCTTCAATTTGAATCCCTCTGCCTCGTGCTGGAAACGATAGTTGTCCAGGAGGGCAGCAATCATGTTGTTGGCCTCTGTAATGGCATGGAAATCGCCAGTGAAATGGAGATTGATCTTATCCATAGGCAAAACCTGGGCGTAACCGCCACCAGCAGCACCACCCTTCATGCCGAAGCAAGGACCCAGAGATGGTTCACGAAGAGCCACTACGGCTTTCTTGCCAATCTTCTGCATACCCAGGGCGAGCCCCACAGATACAGTAGTCTTGCCATTACCAGCCTTGGTAGGACTGATAGCGGTAACGAGGATGAGGTGATGATTCTTGAACTTGTTAGGATCGATGTCGCCAGTAGTAATCTTGGCAATGTAGCGACCGTAGTTTTCCACCTGGTCTTCATGGATTCCTAGTTCTGCTGCTACCTCATTGATGGGGCGCAGTTTAACTGATTTAGCTATTTCAATATCTGTCAACATAAATAATGAATTTGTATTTGTGGTGCAAAGGTACACAAAAGTATTCAGATTGCGGCATAAGAAAGTATAAAAAAAACAAAAGGGGCGGAATATCAGGCTTTTTCGTTGTCTATAGGGAGCTTACCCGTGATGAGGCTGATGAATTTTAATCATCATTTATGGTGATAAACCGAGCGAAATCAAATCATTATTTCTAGGTATTGCGAAAAAGTCTAAATAGTTGTATCTTTGCAACCCAATTTGAAATAATAATGAACAGTATAAAATAGTAATAAACAGTATAAATAGTAATAAATAGAAATAAAACATGATGAAGACAAAAAACTTGGGAATGACCATTGGGTCTATATTGATTATCTTGTTGTTGATGCCTTTGGGTCATGCGCTGATGATTATCATGGAGCATACGCTGGAGCCGACTGCCTTGCATTATTCTGCCTTTGCCATGGGTTTCGTGGGACTGGTGATTACCATCTGGGGCGTATTCGTAAAGGGTGATACCAGGCAGACCGTGTTCGGTATGACGGGTGCCCTGCTGTTCTGGACCGGCTGGGTGGAGTTCCTGCTGGCTTATTATGCCCAGCGCTATGGTGTGCATTGCGACCTGGTGGGCAATGGCGTGGTAGAGACAGCCACGGAATATGTTAATGGCATCGGCGTGCATCATACTTACACCATCAACGGCACTCCGCTGGAGGAATTCGGCCGTGCGGAACTGAAGGAAATCCGCGGTTCACGTCCTGAATATCTTATTATGCCGGCTACTTTCGGCATGTGGATGATGTTCCTGGTGATGTATATATTCTGCACCAAGACGGGTTGCAATTTCATCCGTTGGATTCAGAACCATTGCGGCGTGAAGGACTATGTAGAGCTTCGTCCGATGGCACATCATGCCAGCATCGTTACCTTTATGGAGTGGAACATCATGATGTGGGGCTTATACCTATTATTAATGTTCTGCTACGACCCGGTGTTCCTCGGCACCACTCATCCTGTGACTTATGCCATCGGCATCCTCTGTCTCATCGGTTCGGGCATGATTTTCAAGAAGCAGTTGTACATCGGTCATTGGGGTAGAAATCTGCGCATGTCGCTTGCCAACGTCATCGTATTATGGACGGCTGTGGAGATTGCAGCCCGCAACGGATTCTTCAAGGAGATTTGGGTGGATCCGGGCAACCATGTGGCAGAGATGGTAGGCATCCTGCTGGTGTTTGTAGGATTGATTCTCGGTTTCTGGTTTTACAACGCCAAGGATAATGGGGGAGTGATAGAGGAGTAGATACCAAGAAGTAGGTATTGATGAGAATCCTTATTTATGGGTATTGCAGGTATGGAGGAAACTCCGTACCTTTGCACCCCGAAAACGATAAGTGAAACAAAATAGATTTAATAATTAAAAAAATAATACAAATAGAATAGATATGAAGAAATTCTTTACTCTCGTCTTCGCCACAATGTTGGCAGGCAATATGATGGCACAGATGCATGGTGCCTTGACTTTTGCAGGTGCTTCAACCATGAGCGTGTTGACTCAGAATACTGAGAATGCCAGCGATACCGTGAAGTTTGAAATGGCTAGCATGAGTGCTGGCAACATCACTCTTCCTGCCATGAAGGGTATGGCTACCATTCCTTCTTTCACCATCAAGAACGTTGCTTTCACCATGGGTGCCAATCATGTGATTACCATGGATGAGCAGCCTTTTGAAGCTCAGGTTACCGTGGATGGCGTTGAGAAGGATATTAAGGGCTCATCTGTATCTGGTACCTATAACATGGCAGATAACTCGCTTACCTTGAAGGCTGTCTTCCAGTATGGTGCCATGCCTTTTGCCATGACTTACAACATCAAGTCATATTATGTAAAGGCTGTTACCAGTGCTATCAACGTGAATGTAGGCGGCATGTTCCCTTATGCCAACGAGGGCGTAACCTACAATGTACGCAAGTATATGGATGGCGATGTGCAGAAGGTGGATGTTGAGGTTCCTACCTATACACTGGATAACACCCTGATGGGTAACCTGACTTTGGGTACTTACACCGTGAAGGGTTTGACCTACGATGAGGAGAAGGGTGGTTTCTACCGTGATTACAAGAAAGATGGCTTGAGCTTCCACTTCACCGCAGAACAGAATGGCAACAAGACCATGGACGGTGACTATGAATTCAATGCCGAGAAGGATAACAACATCCTCGTGAAGTATAACGGCAGCAAGATTACCGACATCGTGAATACTTTCCAGATGGGTGCCATGCCTTTCAGCATCGTTACAAGCTTCAACAGTGCGGCTACCGGCATCTCTTCTGTCAAGAACGATGTTCAGAAGAAGAACGATGGCAAGATGTATAACCTCAATGGTCAGGTGGTTAGCGAAAGCTACAAGGGTGTAGTCATTGTAAACGGCAAGAAATATTTCAAGAAATAAAACTGAAAGATTTCAAGAAAGCGATATTTCGCAGGAAATAGAGTATCAATTATCATACAAACAAGAATAGATGACGAATTGGATAAAAATGAATCATCTGAAAATGACCGTTGCAGGCTTGGGCATGCTGATGCTTACTGCCTGCAACGGTATTTTTGATGATATATATGATGAGCCGGAAGAGATTGTGCTGGCTAAGGGACAGATTGTGATGAATGCCACCAGTTGGACGGACTGGTATTACATCGATTTGCCACATTTGCAGAAACTGACGGAGGCTGGCGATGAGGCGGCTCTCTTAAAGGCGCAGACCGAGTTTGAGGCGTATCCTATCCCGATGACTGCCACAGGCGAGAAGGATGAATCGGATGCCGGGCATGCTGCTGCCACAGCGGGCAGAAAGGCTGGACAATATATGTATTGGTTTGATGTCTTCGGCGAAGGCATCAGGAAGAATACCTTTACTTACTTTGTGCCTACTGCCGAGCAGACAGCACCAAGCGAATGGACCCTTGCCATTCATCGCAACAATGTGCGTACCAACGGCGGAGCCGTTCTGGAAACCAGCTATACTTCCATGGATCAGTTGCCTGAAACCAGCGAAGCCTTCCATAACAAGCCGTTTACCGAAGATGAATGGTCGGAGAATGAGGTTTGGGACAGTCAGGAGCAGATGCTTCTGGGTTCCGTGCCATCGCAGGGCATCGCCATAAACAAGGTGTTATCTTCCTGGCTCTCGATGGAGATTCCACCGATGCCGCCATCGTTCTCGCTCAACAACCATGTGTTCATCCTCCGGCTGAAGGATGGTACCTATGCCGCTATCCAGCTTGAAAACTATCTCTCGCCAAAGGGCGTAAAGTGCTGGATGACCATCAATTATAAATATCCATATTAATTGTATCCTTACGAAAACAATGAAGAAGAAATATCTGTTATACTCGATATTATTAGCCAATATGGCGGCTCTTCCGGCTGGCGCAGCGCTTTCTGCCAGCACCGACAATGTGCCTACCCATGACAATGTGCCGGGCGTAAATCAGAAGAGCATCCGTGACTCCCTGGCTTACGAGGCCTATCTCGATTCCATCAGTCGCCAGTTTGACCTCACCGAGGTGGTGGTTACGGGCACCCGCACCCCTAAGTTCCTGAAGGATACACCTATCCAGACCCGAGTAATCGGTTCCACGGATATTGCCAAGCTTGATGCCACCAATGTGCAGGATCTGCTTCAACAGGAGTTGCCGGGCGTGGAGTTCTCTTATGCCATGAATCAGCAGACCCATCTCAACTTTTCCGGATTCGGCGGTCAGGGCGTTCTCTTCCTGGTAGATGACGAGCGACTGGCTGGCGAGACAATGGATGATGTGGATTTCACCCGATTGAACATGGACAATGTGGAGCGCATCGAGATTGTGAAAGGTGCGGCTTCTGCCCTTTACGGCAGCAATGCCACGGGCGGCGTTATCAATATCATCACCAAGAAGGGCAAGAAACCCTGGACGCTGAATGTGAACGGCAGAGTTGCCAAGCACAACGAGCAGCGATATGGCGCTTCCTTCGGACTGAACAGCAAGCATTGGAACAATATGTTTACGGCCAACTTCAACCGTCTGGATAATTACGATGTGCATAGTGCCGAGAATCCCGTGACCCGCGTCATCGCCACCGTTTATGGCGACAAGACTGCCAACTTCAAGAACCAGCTGGTATGGAGTCCAACCCAGAACTTCAGTCTCACTGGTCGTGCCGGCTATTTCTTCCGTGAAACCGTGAGAACAGCCGATTTACCAGAGCGTTATCGTGATTTCTCGGGTGGCTTGAAGATGAATTGGGATATCACCGATGATGATGCCTTGCAGTTGAGCTATGCTTTCGACCAATATGATAAGTCTGATTATCAGAAGATTCGCCATCTGGATATCCGTGACTACAGCAATGTGCAGAACACTTTCCGCCTGCTCTATAACCACGCATTCGAGGGTGGCGACGTGCTGACCATCGGTTCCGACTATATGCACGACTATCTGATGAATACTAATCTGAGCAATGGGACCCGCAAGCAGGATACCTTTGATGTATTTGCGCAGTATGACTGGCGCATCTCGGATCAATGGGAGATGGTGGGAGCCTTGCGCTACGACTATTTCTCGGATGGCAAGGATTCGCATGTTACTCCGAAGCTGAATCTCCGTTATACCCCGATACGCAATCTCTCGCTGAGAGCAGGTTATGGTATGGGCTTCCGTGCCCCATCGTTGAAGGAGAAATACTACAACTTCGATATGAGCGGCATCTGGATTGTGGAAGGCAACGAGCATCTGAAGGCGGAAGTGAGCCACAACTTCAATCTCTCTGCCGAATACACCAAGGGTCATTACAACTATACGGCATCCCTCTATTATAATAAGGTGAAGAACAAGCTATCTACATCGGCTCCCTATTTCAAGAATGTAGAGGATAAGTTGCCTTATTTGCCTTACACCAATCTGGATTCCTACAGCGTGTGTGGAGGAGAGGTAGGCGTGCAGGCACGATGGAACAACGGTTTTTCTGCCCGCTTCACCTATGCCTATACCAAGGAACAGCTGGCGAAGGATAAGGATGGCAACACCATCAACAACCAGTATATTCCGGCACGTGAGCATGCCTTCAATGCCCGTATGGATTACGACCATCAGTTTACCAAGAACTATGGACTGAACATCGGCTTGAGTGGCCGCTATCTTTCGGGTGTAGAAAACGTGGAGTATAAGAATTATTATAATGTAAGCGAGGGAACCCTTACGGTGAGCTATCCTGCCTACACCATCTGGAAACTTTCGCTGGTGCAGCGCATCGGCAAGGCGGTGAAGGTGACTGCGGCGCTGGATAATCTCTTCGGTTATAAGCCGAAGTATTATTATCTGAACAGTCCTATCACCGATGGAGTGAATCTTCAGGTAGGCTTATCTGTAGATATACAATAAAAGAGGCGGGTCTCACGACTCGCCTCTTTTTCATTCTAACTAACTTTCGCAATATATTTTTTTATATAAACCTTATGATAAAAACTATTTATAATTTAAACTATGAAAAATTTACTTTCTTTTTTTTTATATCTAGCACTTTACATGCTCTAGTTTTTACTTTTTAACATAGAGCTTGAATGCCTTCACGCTACCAGGAGCTCCCTGCTCGGCACGTGGCAAGTACTCGAAGGCAGAGATGGTAACCTCCTTGCCCATATCCACGATGCCGAGGTGTGGGAAGTTGGCGCCCTTTTCGGTCTGCCAATAAGTACTCTCCTGCAAGTCGAACATCTTATCGAGTGTTGAGTTGCCCTTCTCGCTGTCGGCATAGAAGGCTACCCAATTGTTGCGGTCAATGCGGTTGCCGCTGGCATCCTGCAGATAAACCTCGGCGATGGCAATCTGGCTGTCGCCGCTCTGGCTGCTTTCTGCCTGGATGGCGAAGTAGCGACCCGTTACAGGCTTGTCGAGCTTGATGGTCTGCCAGCCGTTGCCAGCCTTGAACTCACCCTTCAATACTGGGGTCTCAGAATTCAGATCCATGCGATGGCCCGGCTCGTTGTGCTTGTTGCTCTTTTCGAGATTCAGCTTGTCGAGTTCTGGATGATCCTGGCAGAAAGCGGTAGGAGCCACGTTAGAACCTGGCTTGCCTGCTTCGCCCTTAGGACCTACTACATCGAGCACGATGACCTCGTTCTTTCCCTTCTTCAACCAGCAACCTGGGAGATACAGGGTCTGCTGAGGACCAATCTGCCAGAAGCGGCCGAGAGCATGACCGTTTACATAAACCTGACCCTTGCCGAAAGCCTCCATATTAATAAAGGTGTCGCCCACCTTCTTAATGTTGAAGTAACCGCGATAGTAACCCGCCTTGGTCTGCAGACCGCGCATCTTGTTAGATGGCATGGCGAGTGCATTCACTGCAGTCTGGTAATCATCAGCGATGGTACTGTTGTTCCATCGGGTAGGGGTGAGGGCAAGTTCGCAATCCTGCTTCTGTGTAGAGAGGGTTACTTTGCCGATGATACCCTTGTAGTCCTTGATGGCACGGCCGAAGTTGATTCGTCCCATACCTTCTACCACGATGGTGAGCTGAGCACCCTGTGGCATGGCTGGCAATTCGAGTGATTTTTCGTTCTTCACACGGTCTATCTTGCCAACATACTTTCCGTTCACATATACCTGGGCAAAATCGTGGAACTCACCGGTAAGGGTAGATGTTCCCTCGATGGCAGGAACCTGGGTTTCATAAACCATGGTACCCCATCCCATGTCCATATCCTCGAAGCTCAATGGAGCGTTACTTTCTTTTTCCTTTCCGATGCCATAGCTCAAAGGCTTGTACTCGGTAAACTTGAACTCTGGCACCTTGATGATAGCCATCGGAGCCTTAGGCACGGCTGGCAACTTCTTGCCGTCGTTGTATTTCGCCATCATCTTCTGCAGTTCGTAGTACTTAGGAGTAGCCAATCCCCATTCGTTGATAGGGGCATCGTAATCATAGCTGGTTACGTCTGGCTGGAAACCTGGCGAGTTGGCACCTGCCCAATGGCCGAAGCTGGTTCCGCCGTGGGTCATATAGAGAGAGAAGCTGATGCCTTTGCTCAGCATCTCGTCCATTCCTTCTACCATATCCTTGGCAGGACGTGTCTCGTGGCGGGCTCCCCATTTGTCGAACCAGCCGCTCCAGAACTCAGAGCACATCTTTGGGGCGTTAGGGCGAACCTCGCCGAGACGCTTAAACTGCTGGTCGATGTTGGCACCTGTACCGAAGTTCATGGTCCAGGTAAGGTCATCGAGACCATTGTTCAGGAAGTTGGAAGACCAGTCGCACTGGAAGAGGCTCACCTTGTCGAAGCCGCTCTTGCGAACGATGTCGCGGATGGCACTCACGTATGGCTTGTCCTTACCGTAAGAACCATATTCGTTCTCCACCTGTACCATGATGATAGGACCACCATTCTGGATGGTGAGTGGAGCCAGCTGCTTGCCCACTTCCTTCTCGAAGATTTCAACACGCTGCATGAAGTAAGGATCCTGCTCACGAAGGCGGATATCCTTCTTCTTCAAAAGCCACCAAGGCAGACCGCCCATTTCCCATTCTGCACAAACGTATGGACCCGGACGTACGATGACGTACATGCCGTTCTTCTGAGCCAGTCGGCAGAATGCAGCCACATCGTTATTACCCGTAAAATCGAACTTGCCTTCCTGCTGCTCGTGGATATTCCAGAACACGTAGAGGCAGACGGTATTCATGCCCAGAGCCTTGCACATCTTGATGCGATGCTCCCAGTAGGCACGAGGAATACGTGGGTAGTGCAACTCGGCAGCCTTCACTACGAAAGGCTTGCCATTGAGGAGAAATGTCTTATCTCCTGTTGTGAAAGTACCTCCCTTCTTTGCCGCCATCATCTGTGATGGAGCCAGAGCCAAAATAGAGGCAAAGGCGAGTGTCTTGATTGCAGTTGATAATGTCATATATCTTTTTTTATTTTATAGTCTTAAATACGTTTTTATCTATATTCAGTTTATCTCTGTAAGCGATTATTGCTTGATTACAGTTTATCTCTGAAAAGCGATTGCAAAATTACTGAAAAATCCTCTTTTTGACGTAAATAAATCGTTCAAAAATGAGGATTTTTCGTTAATTTTTAGTATAAATGGCTATTTTTTCTTGTTTTCGGCTTATTCCTTAACTTATTTCTGTACAAAAGTCGTGATGCTTCGTGGGGCTAGGAGCGTGTTTCCATCGCAGGTACCCACGGGTGCCAGACTTTCGGCAGAGATATCGCTAGTGCGGTACATCTGCCAGTTTTTCTTCTCCTGATTATCGAGCTTGAAGTTCACCGGTTTCACATCTTCTGCATAGTTGATGGCTACAATCACCCATTTGCCGTCGGCATTCTGATAGGCAGAGCACATCACTCCGTAAGGGTCGTTGAAGCCTTCTTCTATCTGCTTGCCATCGGCTGAGGTGGTGGCTATGTCGTAGCGCCGTGCTCCCGGACGGATGAAGCGGGAGTAGTTGCCCATCGCCCACATCAGTTTGGAATCTACAGCCCAACCGCTCTTCCAGCCATCCTTGCTGTAGATGCGGATGAGGCCGTCGCGATAGTCGCCGCCGGCAGCACGCCACCAGCTCCAGCTCTCGGCATTGGCATACACCAGGTCGTGGTGGATGACGCGAGCCACATAGAGGGCTGTCTTCATCGAGAAGTCGTAAGGGGTTCCGCCGCCTATCTCCTCATCGTTGCCCATGATGCAGATCTCGGTTTGCCAGAACTTGATGTTCTTCTGCTTGCACGCCTCGCGTATCTGCATTCTTATCTCTCTCATGTAGGGGATAGGGGTGTTGGTCCAGTAACTGTGACCGCCGATGAGGGGGAGCAGTTGCTTCACCTTGCCCAGATAGGTTTGCGTACTGTCTTTGGTAAAGAAGGAGTTGATTTCATAGCCTCGCTGCCAGTCGGTCATGTGCGTGCCGAGCAGACAGCGGTAGTCGCTCGATTCATTGATCAATATCTGGGTGTTGAGCTTGTTCTTTACCAGCGCTTTGCTCACTTCCTTTGCCACCTTGGCAAACTCGCGGTTGGTTGCCGGACTACCTTCCTGCTTCGGTCCGGTCCAGTTCCAGTGGCCATCAGGCTCATTAATCGGACTGATGTAGTCGAAGTGAATGCCATCGTGCTCTTCGATGCCTTTGAGCGAAGTGGCGATAAACTTGCCGAACTTTCCGTAGCAGTCATCCTTCAGGTTGAGCGTGCCGCCGCGTCCCGTGTTGGTGGCAAGTCCGTTTTGGGTATAGAAAACCGGGGCTGAGTTGCAGAAGGCCAGGAAATAAGGCACGCCTCTCTGCTGGGCAAGCTTCAGAAACTTGCGCTGGCCAGCCTGCTTGCTCCAGTCGTAGGAGCCGTCGGCATTGAGGAAGCACTGTGTTCTGGTGCCCGGCTGAATCTGCGAAGCCTTTCCCTGTTCCTCGCTTCCGGCTCCCAGGTTGAATCGCCAGATAGAGAGCCCGATGCCTTTCGGTTTGCCCAAGGCATCATTTTCGGTAGAGAAAAGCCAGTCGGCTATCTGCTCCTGCTGTTTCTTTGGCCACAGACCGAGAAACTGCATGCTCCATGCATCACTGGCTCCGAAATGCTGAATGTGCTGTTCGGGGCTCTGGGTAAGAATCGTGTATTCTGTAGTTCCATCTTGAGCTGCCATCGTGTGGAGGCTGCCCGTCATCAAGAGGAGAACTGAGAGTGCTTTGTATATCATCATATATAATATGTATTTGTTGTTATCGTTATATTTATGTATTTGTCGTTGTTGTCTATAGTTAAGTTATCCCTACTAACAGTCTTTTTCCTTTCAGATTCCTAATACCTATTCAAAACATAAATCTTTTTTTGAATCTTAACGAATTTGAATAGTCGATTTAGTTATTGTTAGTTTTGAAAATCTAAATGTTGTTGTAATTCGGCAGCAAAGGTACATGGATTGGGGCAAAAAGGAGGAAATAATTCATTCAAAATAGGTAACAAATCGCTCAAAGATACGATTATGTATCGTTTTTAGCTTATTTTTGAGCCATTTTGGGCAGATTTAGGGCGTTTTTTGCTAACTTTGCATCAAAATGAAAATGTAATAATGAACATATTCTTAATGTAATGATGAACGGAACAACAAGATTTCTATGGGTATTTCTCCTGTCGCTGATGGCTCATCTGGCTGCTCCTGCCCAGAAGTATCAGATTAGACCGCTTGGATTGGAGCAGGGATTGTCGTGCAACTATGTGGTGAGCATGTCGCAGGATAAGCATGGCTTTCTCTGGATTGCTACCGAAGAGGGCCTGAACCGCTTTGATGGCAACCGCTTCTTTAATTATTATAAGCGGAGAGACAGGCAGGGCATCTCGAGCAGCGAACTGAACTGCGTAATAGATGATGCCAAGGCTCCCGTGGTATGGATAGGAACCAAGAACGATGGTCTCAATTCCTTTAACTATCAAACTGAAGAATGGCATTGCTACAAGCATGATGCCAAGGATGCAGCCAGCATTGCCACCAACGATATTACCAGTATTACGCAATCGGAAGATGGTAAACTTTGGATGACTACTTATTGGGCGGGTGTGGAACAGTTGGATCCTGCCACGGGCAAGTTTGCTCATTTCGGTAAGAAGCAGGTCAAGGGTTTGCCCGATAACCAATTGTGGTGCGTGCTCGATCTGGGCAACGGCATCCTCCTGGCAGGTCACGTAAAGAGCGGCTTGTCGTTCATCGATACCCGGCATCTGGTGGCTCGTAATTTCCAGCACAATGACCATGATGCCTTTTCCATTTCAAGCAATGAGGTGAACAGCCTGTATCGTGACAAGCGCGGAACGATATGGATTGGTACGAGTAGAGGCATCGATATCTTCGATCCGCTCAGTCAGCGTTTCCTGCATGTGTCCGACCAGATATTCGGCAGTCATCGCATCTTCGATTTCTGTGAATTGCCCGATGGCAAGATGCTGGTGGCCACCGAGCAGATGGGCATTGCCGTACTCGATGTAAACAGGAAACTCTTTGAGGCAAGTACCCAGGTGCCTTGTTCTTTCATCAAACAGGGATTTGGCGATTACAGTCTTTCTGGCAACAGCATCCGATGCTTGCTGCTCGACCAATATAATAATGTGTGGGCTGGCCTTTACGGGGGTGGTATCAACTTCCTTACCCAGATTTTTGCGCCGTTCAGAACGATTCGGGTGGGAACCCCCGATCAGGTGGAGCGCCTGACCGACCGCTCGGTGATGGGCTTGGCCATCGACCAGAACCATCAGCTATGGGTAGGAACCGATGGCGGTGGACTGAATGTTATCTCGGCAGAAAGAACACGGGTAGATGTTTATCCCCAGGAGGCGGGTACCACCGTGCAGGCTGCAGCTACCGACAGCAGGGGCAACCTGTGGTTTGGTTCCTTTAACCAGGGAGCTACGGTAAAGATGGCGCAGGGCGGATTCCGCCGGGTGCTGCCAGATAGCCACGAAGACGTGCGCTGCTTCTATGAAGATGCCCGCCGACAGATGTGGGTGGGTACCGCCCGTGGCATCTATGTGGTGGATATCGACCAGATGAAGGTGGTGAAGACCTATCATCTGGGCAATGACCAGGTGCGTGCCATCACCATGGATGCCCAGCACCATGTGTGGGTAGGTTACTTTGGCTATGGCATTGAGGTGTATTCGCCCCAGATGAAACTGCAGAAATTATTCAGTATTTCCAAGAAGGATGGGGAATATATCCCTTCCAACTCCGTGAATCATCTGATATGTGATTCCAAGAATAGGATATGGGCTGCCACCAACGAGGGTGCCGTGTGCTTTGACGGCAAGAAGATGAGCCGCATCGCCATCTACGACCAGCAGCAGGGCATGAGCAATGTACATGTGCGTGCCATGGTGGAAGACCTGAACCGCAACATCTGGATGAGTACCAATCGCGGTATCTCTTGTCTGAAGGCAAACCAGCCGCATCGCATTCTGAACTTCGATGAAAAGGACAATGTGGTGCAGGCCAATTTCAACGATGCCAGTGTGGTTCGTAGCAGGAAGGGGGCCATCTGTTTCGGTTCAGCACAGGGACTCTGCTATTTCCAGCCAGAGCGATTGCTGGCCGTGACGCGTGCACCTAAACCCATCATCACCTCGCTGACTCTGATTCGGGGCATGGAGCAGGCGGATAGTATCATCAACCTGACCCTTCGCAACCAGGTATCGCTGGCATACGATGAGAATACCTTTGCCATCAACTTCACCGTGCCGAATTTCGGACAGGAGCGTTTTGCGGAGTACAGCTATATGCTATCGGGCTTACAGAAGGATTGGAGCACGGTGCAGCAGGGGTCTATCATGCTGCGCGATATTCCTGCCGGCACCTATCAGTTGCAGGTGCGTGCCCGTTTCCACAATCAGCCCTGGTCTTCGGGGGTGGCCAAGTTTACCATCGTGGTCCGTCCGCCGTTCTGGCTGTCGTGGTGGGCAAAGCTGTTTTATACCCTGGTGGCATTGGCATTCGGCTATCTTGCCCTGCGCGTCTATCAGCGCAATCTGGCTCTGAAGTACCAGCTCAGGGCAGAGAAGGTGAACCACGAGAAGGAGCAGAAACTCAACGAGGAGCGTCTGCGCTTCTTCACCAATATCACCCACGAGCTCCGCACGCCGCTCACGCTCATCCTGGGGCCGCTCGATGATATCTCCCATTCCTCCGACATCACGAAGGCGGTGAAGCATAAGCTGGCAGTGATTCATCAGAGTGCCGTGAGACTGAACGACCTGATTACGCAGATTCTGGAATTCCGAAAGACTGAGACCGACAACAGGCAGCTTCGTGTGCAGAAGGCCAATGTGGTGGATGCCGTACATGAGATTTCCCTGAAATACGAGGAACTGGCGCAGAAACCCGATGTCACCATCAGGTTTGTGGCTCCCGAAAAGCAGATAGAGATGTATATCGACAAGGAAGTCATCGCCATCATCGTGGATAATCTCATCTCGAATGCCATCAAATATACCGACCAGGGCAACATCGATGTCTGCGTGGAGCGCCGCCGCAGCGGAGAGCGCCATCTGGTGGATATCTCCGTAAGCGATACCGGTCATGGCATATCGGCAAAGGCCTTGCCGCATATCTTCGATCGCTATTACCAGGAAAACGGAGCGCATCAGGCATCGGGCACCGGCATCGGACTCTCGCTGGTCAAGAAGTTGGTTACCCTGCATCATGGCGAGGTAAAGGCAGAAAGCAATCTGGAACAGGGCACCAGCTTTATCGTAACTCTGGATGAAAACGAGATTTATCCGGAGGCCTTGCGAGGCGATGAGGCTGCGAATGCCAAGCTGCCTGGCGATGAGGCTGCGAGAACTGGGGCTTCTTCAGATGATTTCAATTCAGAGGAGAATGCTCTGGGCGAGAATCGCAAGCCGCAGCTCCTGGTGGTGGAGGATAATCGGGAGATTCTCAATTATGTGGCAGATTCCTTTGCCGATGAATTTGAGATATTGAAGGCAAAAGATGGTCGCGAGGGCCTGGCGTTGGCTTTGGATAAGGTGCCGGATGTGATTATCTCGGATGTGATGATGCCGAATATGAGCGGCAATGCGATGTGTAAGACCTTGAAGCACGATGTGCGCACCAGCCATATTCCTATCATCCTCCTCACGGCGAAGGATTCGCTCGAAGCCAAGGAGAAGGGCTATGAGTCGGGAGCCGATTCGTATATCACCAAACCGTTTACGCATTCGCTTCTGCGCAGCCGAATCCAGAACCTCCTGCTGCAGCGCCGTAGAGACAAACTGCAGATTCAGGAGTCGAAGGAAACCGACTTGTCGCAGAAGAAGGAGCAGTTGAGGGAGTCGCTCAGCAAGGTAGATCAGGAATTCTTCGACAAGCTTAACAAGCTCATCGCCGAGAATATCAGTGGCGATGTGGATGTTAACCTGGTAGCCAGCAGTCTGGCGGTGAGCACCAGTACGCTCTATCGCAAGATGAAGGCACTCACGGGTATCTCCACCAACGAGTATATCCGCAAATACAAGATGCAGTATGCCGAGCATCTGCTCCTGGAGGGCAAGTATAGCATCAGCGAAATCTCGTTCATGGTGGGCATGAGCAGTGTGGCCTACTTCCGTCGCTGTTTCAAGGCAGAATATGGCGAGATACCATCAGAGTATCTCAAGAAATTGAAGCAAATGTAACATTTAAATTGAAGCAAATGTAATATTCATGTTGCACATTCAATTTGTTTTGTGCAGAAATGCTACTTATAAATGATGATTTTAGGGGAAAGAGGTGAAAAATCTTTGGGTTTTCTTCTCTTTTCCCGTTTTTTTATAGTACCTTTGCATCGAAAATAACGATAGCAGGATTTTATAGACAAAAGGTTTAAAGATTCAGCAGGACTTTGAAGAAAACAGTGTGTACAAAATAAATATATTATTAACTTAATTAAATAAGGATATCAAAATGATGAAAACAGAATGGAGAGGTTTCAAGGGAAACTTGTGGCAGAGTGAGGTGAATCTTCGCGATTTCATCCAGAACAACTACACTAGCTACGATGGCGACGAGTCGTTCCTGGCAGAACCTACTCAGGCTACCAATACCCTTTGGGGTATGTTGAAGGAGCTCCAGAAGGAAGAGCGTGCCAAGGGTGGTGTGCTCGATATGGAGACCGAGGTGGTTTCAGGATTGACAGCTTATGGTGCCGCTTATATCGGCGAGGGTACTAAAGAGTTGGAGAAGGTTGTTGGTTTGCAGACCGACAAGCCTTTGAAGCGTGCCTTCATGCCATACGGTGGTATCAAGATGGCAGAGCAGGCTTGTACTACATACGGCTACCAGCCATCAGAGAAGCTTCATGAGATTTTCCATAAGTATTGCAAAACTCACAACGACGGCGTGTTTGATGCTTATACTCCAGAGATGAAACTCGTGCGCCATAACCATATTCTTACTGGTCTTCCTGATACTTACGGTCGTGGACGTATCGTAGGTGACTACCGCCGTGTAGCTCTCTATGGTATCGACTTCCTCATCGAGGAGAAGAAGAACGACCTCGCTAACATGG
>ERZ773186.1269-NODE-1269-length-21450-cov-4.941295_pt1 | contig 21450 bp, 19 predicted proteins | sample MGYA00581000_ERZ773186 | MGnify/ENA primary metagenome ERZ773186 (study PRJEB29015, sample SAMEA2737752) | human gut metagenome | biome: human gut; feature: human-associated habitat; material: faeces | place: China | collected 2012 ...
TCACGCACACGATCGTGTTCGGCGTTACGCTGTGCATCTGCAGCGCGAGCACGAGCGTGCGCTCGAGACACGTCGCGTCGCACACGACGACCACGGCGTCCGCTTTACCGCTGCGCACAAAGTCGCACGCGACAGCCTCCTCCGCCGAGTGCGGCTGCAGCGAGTAGGTGCCCGGAAGGTCGACGAGCAGATATTGCTCCCGCGCCGAGCGGCAGCGGCCGCACGCACAGCCGACGGTTTTTCCGGCCCAGTTTCCGGTGTGCTGGCGCATCCCGGTCAGGGCGTTGAAGACGGTGCTCTTGCCGACGTTCGGGTTGCCTGCCAGTGCTACGATGCGCTCTCCTGTGCGCCGTGTGCCGCCGAATGCGGCCGCGTGCGTGCCGACGGAGCGGTGTGTCAGTCCCATGTGCGTACCTCCTCTACAGCACGGCCACGCGGATGGCGCGGCAGTCGCACCGGCGCAGCGCGATCACACTGCCGCGGATGAGATAGGCGCTCGGGTCGCCCATGGGGCTGCGGCCGAGACAGAGCACGCGCGTCTGCTCGATCAGCCCGAGGTCGCGCAGCCGCCGCTGCATCCCATCGGGCGCGCACACACTGCGCACGGTCGCGCTTTGACCGGGCTGCAGGTCGCTGAGCGTTTGGATTCGTGTCATTGCAGCTTCCCCCTCCTGCGGAGGCGAGCGCCTCCCATACCCATGGTATTCGACAGGGCGCTTTTGCGTGCCGGAGGATTGCGCGCGGGCGCCGGGTGTAGTATACTACAGGAAAATACCTGTATCAGGAGTGACCGATATGGCAGAGAAGCCGAAAACGAATGTGGACAAATTCTTTGAGATCTATGATGCCGACCCCGCGCTGCAGGCGCGCGTGCAGCAGGCGATGGACAGCTATCCCGGCAGTCTGGAGATCCGCGATGTCATGACCGAGCACGTGCTGCTGCCGGTGGCGGAGGAGCTCGGCCTGCCGTTCACGCTCAAGGAGCTGCGCAATTATGAGCTGCTCAAGTGGGGACGCCAGCATCAGGATCGGGAGCTGACGGACGAGGACATGGCGGTCGATTATGAGACGACCTATTGGCTGCTTGACCGCGGCTGGTCGAACGACGAGGCCGCCTTCTGCGGCGGCGAGCATTGAGGCGTTGCGCGTTAAAACCGTGAGATGCAAGGAATACGACGGCGTGCTGCTTAAGGATGGGAGAAAGGGCACGGTCGTGGGTGTGTTTCCGGACGGCGTGTATCTTGTCGACATCGACTATCCGCAGGAGCGGCTGCACGAGATCGAGGATACGACGGAGTTCATCCGTGAAGCGGACATTGAAAAGGTCACCTATGTGTTCGCGTAAACACCGGCGGCGCCTCTGAGAGGCCAAAAACCCGTCCCTGCCAGTGCAGGGACGGGTTTGCTTTTGCGCCGTATGTCGTATATTATCTCATTTCAGCCGGCTGCGGATGTCCTCCACATCGCGCTTCACGCTCTGAATGAACAGCGCGGCGTCGAGGCTGTAGGCCATGGCATCGAAGCCCCTGCGGAAGCCGTCGATCACGCCGTCAGCCGTGCCGGTGAAGAACATGCAGTACTTTCCGGCCGCGCGGCAGGCGGCGACGATGCGCGTGACGGCCGCCTGAAACTCGGGCGCGTCGAACTGTCCCGGCATGCCCATCGAGATCGACAGATCGAACGGTCCGACGAAGATGCCGTCCACGCCGTCCACGGCGCAGATGTCCTCGATGATGGCGAGCGCTTCGGCGGTCTCGCACTGCGGGAAGAGCAGGGTCTCGCCGTTGAAGTGGCGCATGGTCTCCGGCACGGAGCCGAGCCCGTCAAAGCCCCAGCCGTCCTTGCGCGACGGGCAGAAGCCCCGCTGGCCGATGGGGTAATATTTCGCGTAGTTTACGAGTTCCTGCACCTGCGCGAGCGTCTTGACGTTCGGCACGATCAGACCCTGAACACCGACGTCGAGCAGCTTGAGCACGGCGGGGCGGCTGATCTCGCGCACGCGCGCGAGCGGGCAGATGCCGCTCAGTTCGGAGGCACGCACGAGCGCGGCGGTGGTCTCGGCCTCGATGGGGGAGTGCTCGTTGTCGATGATGGCAAAGTCGAGCCCCGTGCGGCCGAGGCACTCCATAAGGCTCACGCTGGCGGTGTCAAAAAAGGTGCCGATAGGCTGCGCGCCGGCAGCGAGCTTCTGTTTGAGTGTGTTTTCCATGCGGATTCCTCCTCGTCTTGTCTCAATGGCCCGATTATACGTGCATTTTGGCGGGATGGCAAGTGCCGCGCCGCGCACATTTGCGTCTGCCGCATAGGGAATAGCGGGCCAGGAGGTGAGGGCATGGAACTCGGCATTGCATCCGTGGCGGCGATCACGGCCATTGCGTACCTGGTTGGCATGGCGGTCAAGACGACCGGCGCACGATTGGCTCAACACTGCCGCTGCCGGCATCGCGTCCGGCTGGGCCGCGACCGGCGTGCACCAAAGCGTGAAGCAGCTGACAAAACAGAAGTAGCTGCACCAACACGCCGGGGGGTGTGCGCGCATCGGCATGTTGCTGCATGTGCGGACGTGTGTTATGATAGGGCCATCGAATGAATTTGGAGAGGTGACAAATGTGCGTGGAAGAATATGATCTCTGCTTTTCGCCGCCGCTGCCGCCTACGGTCTGGGGCGAGCTCAGCCTCTGCTTTGATGTGGATTTCCCAATCGACGCGGTTTCTTCCATCCTTGGTGTGCAGCCGACAGAGGCCAAACGGCAGCGGGCGTGCCGGTGGAATGCATATGCGGGCACGCAGAACCCGGGATACTGGACGATCACGTTTGACAAGACCGACACGTTTGATGGTGACGTTGTCCAGCGGACGATACATACTTTTATCGCAGAACACGAGCGGGCGCTGCATCAGATCCTGGAGCGGTTTCAGCCGTGCACGATGTTCTTGACGATTTATGCCGCAGTGCATCAGGACGGAGAATATCCGTCCATTCGGCTAAACCCGTATTTTCTGCAGGATGCCTGCCGGCTCAACGCGAGCGTGGATATCATTGTAGATAATGATTATGTGCCCGCGGAGCCGGATGGCGGCAATCACGCGGAGCGGTGAAATAAACAATGGCCATGCGCCAGCACATTTTACAGTGAAGTGAATAGTGAAGAGTGAAGAACGAAAAAGTAAAAATCTGCAAGCATACTGTGATGCTTGCAGATTTTTGGTGCTCCAGCGGGGATTTCCCCTAACGGGGATAAACTTCGACTCCCCGGGAGCGACCGAAAAAAGAATCCCCCGCCGAAAGGCGAGAGATTCTTTTTGGTGCTCCAGCGGGGATTTCCCCTATCGGGGATAAACTTCGACTCCCCGGGAGCGACCAGAAAAAATCTCCCCGCCAAAGGGCTCCATCTCATAGGGAAACAAACTGAATCCCCAGGGGCACTACCGGTACGGAACAAACGGAATAGCCGCAAGCTATCGTGTGATGGCTTGCGGCTATTCATATTATAGGCTGTCTAAAATCGTTTTTAATGCATAGGGTTTAGCATATTTCAAATGCGCATCACTCACAAAAATGGTGTTTTCTTCTAATGGCTTTGTCCACATAGCCGGATATACTACTACTTTCTTTTTGCTATAGCGCCCCTCTGCCCAAACTGATTCGTGATTAACATCGATATGTATGCCGGAAATCTGGAGAATTTGTTCCAAGGATTTCAAAAGATACTGCTGTTTTTCGTATGGGATTGCAGATACTCTTGCCCCTGTTTCTCCCCAGTTCAATAAATCAAGTGCAGCCTTACGATCGAGAACGCTGTGGATGTATTGATTTCGATAGTGCTTTAGACACCTGTGGCAAGCACTGTCACAGGTACAGCTTTCGAGAAGTTCTCGAGTTTTGGTAAGTAGCTGTCGAATAGAGGATTCAATGCTAACAGCATAACCTGCACCACTTGAAAGGCTATCATACAAGTAGATATCAACGAAATCTCCATTGCGATTTTGTCGAACACGAAAACCAGTCACAAGCTCTGTAAATTCAATGTCCAATTCCTGACATGCTGCCAAGCGCAGGCCTTCCGCAAGAGACTGTCCAGCACGGTTAAGCCAAGAATTCCTGGTGGGATTAATATCGATCTGCTGTCGATCCAAAGCAAATTCCAGAACAAGCATATCTGTAACAAAGTCATATCCAAGATTCACATTGATTGTATCGCTATGCTTGCAACGTGTTTTGATGAATTTGGATCTATACGGACGCAAAACATCCTTAAGAACCGCGGGGTCATCTCCGGGCATTGCAGCACCGCAGTCGCAGCAGATTGTGAATCCCTTACCACTAACACCATTGTTAAGCATGATGATTCGCTGATTGGGACGAACAGCCATTCGGATGTTGGCACATCCATTAACCGCCGTAACATCATCTGCATCGGGTAGTGTGGAATATAGAGGTTGCTGAGTTGCTGAGTATTCTTCATTCAATTGTGCCGTTTCAATGGATGTGGCATTTCGTGGTGCGAATCCCCATGGGCGTAGCATTGGCAACATATTTGTCAATGCTTTATTGCCGCAGAAAGGACAAGTATCAGGGTTATCCTCTTCTAAGCCAAACCAACCACACTGACTGCAGGTACGAATGCTTTTTCGGTAGCTTGCATCCTGAATAAATGCTTTGGCTGGAGATGCAGCAGTTCTTTCGCTCCGCTCTCCTCCGGGATAATACAAACCACCAATCTGGTAGGTCGTCTTATCAACAACAATCGCTCTGCCAGGCGCATATTCACCAATTGCAACATCCAACCCTCGTTCAACCTGATATTTTACCTTCCCGCTGACATCGGAAATATATGTGCTAACAACATTTTTGGGGAAAGAATAGGTAGGTATAACACCCTCTTCATAAAGCGCATCCAAAAGCGATTTTTTCCCAGAATCACTGCTATCATCTGTTTCAAACAATTCAGGATGATCATCTCGTTTTTGCTTCAGCGCCGACAGAGATTTTTCAAGTTCATCTTTGTAGCTACCTAATGCACCTTTGGATCCAACGGGCACAAGAATATCATCTTTGCTAATTTCAAAGATTGCCAAAAAGCTGCTGAAAGGCTGTAGGTGTTCATCCAGAAATTCAATGGCGGGAATAGCATCCAAACTGTTAGATTTCTCTCTCAGATAGGTTTGAAGTGCAACCATACCAAGATGTCGCTGGGTGATTTTCTCGCTGCTGATATCAATCCACGGTTTTCTGGGATCGCCTCTGAACATAGGTACTGGGTTGGAAAAGTACAGTGAATCATGTGGTCCATCTTCGCAAAAAGTAACAATGGTAGACAGACTTGAGCCGCGACGGCCTGCACGACCAGCACGCTGCTGATAATTCTCACGCATAGGAGGAATATTCCGCAAACCGACAGCAACCAACGATCCGATATCGATACCTACTTCCATTGTAGTCGTGCTGCTTAGAATATCGACAGGCGCTTCGCCGTTCTGCAAAAAATCCTGAAACCGTAGCTCATACTGCTCTGTTCTGGACCAGAGTTCATCCCGCTGATCTTTATGGGAAAGTTGTGCAGTATGTTCTTCGGTATCAATTACACGAATGGTGTCACCTTGAAGCGCATCCTCAATGGGCTTACGCCAAAAATCCAATGCATCAATTTCTTCCGTTGTCATGGGATGAATCTTTTCACACTGACAACTTGGGCATTTCCCTTTCAGTAAATACGGCGTGAGCTCTGAACAGCGTTCACAACGGAACCACGTGTGTTCTAAATCAAAGCGCGGTTTTATACGAGAAAGGTCAATATAATACTTTCCGTTGGAAGATGAACCTTCATCCATAAATGTTTCCCGCAAAATTTGGCTCCACTTTGCAGCAACAGAATCATTATCGCTCCATCCCATTATTTCGCGGATATCGGTAGAAAACTTTTTGTTCTTATCAATGCCATATCCCACATAGTTTGGACGCACTTTTTCACGAATCACATCCGGGATGGTATGTCCAAGGATCACCGAAGTGTCACAAGTTGAAAGAATCCATGCGTTAAAGAATTCCATGAATTCTTCCTCACTTACTTCGACCCCTGCTTCCTCTAACGCATCAAGTGCATCCCATTTTGCAGCATCCGTAGGCTCTATCCAACTGAGGGCTGAATCAACCAGCGTATTATATCCCCCACAATAAAAACGAATGAGCTGTTCCTTCATTTGGGTAGGCGCATTATCAATGGTGAAGCGAGGAGTGTACTGTTGCCCACGTTTCTTTGCACGTGTGTAATTCTTCAGTGCCTGTGTTCCATGCTCAATTAACCGTTCTCGTTGTTTTTCTGTCTCGCTATCATGGAAAATTTGAACATGATGCTCCACAGCTACCATTGCAAAGTAGTCATAGAAATAGTTCATGGACTGCTCTGCAACTTCGTGTTCCATTCGATCAATGGCAAGCACCGCAAGCTGTCGGGCCGCAGTCATATCAGATGCGTCAGACATATCTCTTGCCAGCTTAGCTGCACGTTGGCGGCTATCTGAGAAAAGCAGAACTTTCCGCCCCTCGTTTGGAAGTCGATCGGGATTGCCTGTTTTCCCTGGAACCGCAGGTTGAGCTTGGAATTGCGCTTTAATCAGATTGAAGAAGGACTGGTTGCCTCTTGTATTAAAAGAGGTCAGTTGCATCTTAGATAGTTCATGCCGACAATGCGGACAGGTAGAAAATGTCAGAATGTCCGGTCGGGCCTTTGCTGTGAAGCCGCTATAATACAGCTTTCTGATGCCCTGCTTTCCATCCAAGGAATCATCAGAAAAGTCGATGAAGCCGCTTTGAACATCTAAGTAGCAAGGCGAAATTTTATTCTGTCCTTGACGTTCCGGCAATCGATAACCTGCAGACGGAATGAAAAGATGTATTTCTTTAACCTCATCTTCATTTATCATACCAGGTTGATGCCAGAGGTATGTACGTCTTCTGGCTTCAAAATCTTGCTTCAGCACAAAACCTCTGAAGAAAATACTACCGCACCGGCGATCATTGTATAACTCATAAATCGTACTTCCGCATTCTTTGCAAGTAAGATTACCATCCGAAAAATAGACCTCACCCAATGTTAATCCGTTTTCCGTGTGCGAATGAGGGCATTCTGGATTAGTACAAGCGTAAACGCCCTTGATTCCACGAAAAAGCATATGCATTCTTGCGGGAAACAGAACACTTCCACTTTCGCTTCGCGCCAAAGGTGCGATTGAAAGCATAACACTGACAGCGTGCAGGGCATCTTCTAAACTATTATCAGGAAAAATAGACTCCGCTAATTCTTGCAAAGAGACTGCTGTTCCGCGGCAAAGCATGAACATTTGGCAGAATGGTACATAGTCTACCAAATGGTCGTATAGCCATTGGTATGCATCTTCAGAAGAAACAAATGGAGCAGGACTATTGGCAATACCTGTCCAAAATCCATTGAGTGCCATAAGGCGTTCCGGATCATCGCCCTCAAACGCATCCGGAAGAAATTCCTTAAATTTACTGAAGGGAATATGAACTGCACTTCCGCTGCCTATTTCCTCTCGTTCGCCAGTGAGATAACAGAACGGATGCATGTCGTCAGATGCAGTCAATTCATTTGCAAATGTCCTGACGGCCTTCCTGTCATTCTCGTCATTGTCGGGCATACTTGCAGTAGTCAATATAAATTGAACTCTACTGCGATCAATGCCCAAACGGTGGAATAAACGCCGGATGAGCAATGATACCTCGCCGCCTGCAGAACCGCGATACATATGCGCTTCATCAATGACAAATAGAAGCTTATTATTCGGATCTGCATTTAGCCATGCCTGAGTATCTGACCATATTTTATGCTCTCTTGGCCGAAGAAGCATATATTCAAGCATGGAGTAGTTTGTAATCAAAATATCGGGGCAGAATTGCTGCATTTCAAAACGAGTTACCAGTTCTGCATCCTCATCGTTCGGAATATGTTTTCCGTTATAGAGTTTTTCAAGGAATTCATCAAAATTTTCTTTGGCCGGTAGTTTTCCGTCCTTAATGAGTTTCTCTAAAAAAGCTTTTTCTTCATCGTTTTCAGGATTGACCATACGGGAATATGTTGCCGCAAGTGAACGGTCCTCATTACGTCGGGGCTCCTTACCTGCATAAGGAGTTCTTCCGGTATACATGCCGAATTGAGGGCGGCGGGAATTATTTCCACATGCGGTGCGGAATATATTTATAAATCGGTGGTCTGGATCACCAATCAAACGACGCAAACGACTAATCTGGTCAGAAACCAGGGCGTTCATAGGATACATGATAATCGTTCGGACGCCACGCATAGCCCAGCTATCCGGGCTATTTCTTGCTTCTGAAGCAAGTTTTGCCATCAAGGGCCACATAAAACATTCCGTCTTACCAGAGCCTGTACCTGTTGACACAAACAGATCCTGACCCTCAAATGCCGCTTCCAAAGCGGAAATTTGGTGACAAAAAGGTGATGGGTATACGCCAAGATTGGCATCTGATAGCGCCTTAAAATAGTCTTTCAGCCAATCAGGTAACTTGGGAGATGACTGGATTCCGTTTGTCGTACTTTTGTAAGCAGGTGATGATTCAACATACGGTTTTTGATAAAGAACACCTTCTTGATTCAGTTTATTTTGTGCAGCGGACAGCAAGATAGGCGACTTCCCAAAATATTGCGACTTTATATAGTTTTCCAGAGCTTCACGCAGTTGCAAGTGAACTCCGTTTGCACCATTGGACATAATCATTCCTCCACAAAGCAGTAACCCATTGATTCCAACTCATGTTTGAACATAGGATAGATTTGCCTTGCCATCATTCTTGTAAAGACTTGGGGCGTTTTTGATGTAAAATCATATCGCACAGGCCAGCTATAGAGTTTGAAGAAGTTTTCTTCCGAAGGTGGCAGACGATAGCCAAGTTTGATTTCTATCAGACTTCCCTTTGCCTTCGTTTTGATTTCTGGAAGTGTTCCATGTTTTTTTAGAAGTGATATTGCAATCCTTCTATATTCGCCGTGGTTGCCTGGAACATTTGAAAAATAGTCCCGCATTCTCCATTCTGGAATCGGTGTATTCAGAAATACCCCATTACTGTATCGATAAAATACAAAAATTTTATTTGGTTCACCATATCTTGCAAGGGATATATGGTCATTTTTTTCGGGAATCTGTTGCCAATACCCCCATTTAAATGGAGGATCAAGCCGCAGAAACTCTGAGTTATCTGGCCATTCTATTTGTTCCCATTCGCAATGCGCCAACAGTTCTTCGAGATAGCTTTCAAACGACTGCTTCTGCAAACCAAACATTGATGATATTGTCCTGTCGGAAGTTGAAGTTTGAACGGAATAGAAACCCAATCCGCTCATAAATAACTTCAAGTCAGGTGAAATACCTCTGTGAAGAACAAGATCCCCATTTCCTCCAGTTGCAAGAGCGGCTGGGGATATTCGATAAGCGGAATGATAAAAGAACCCATTTCGCAGATAGATAGAGTACATTTCCTCAATCAAATCCGTCTTGTCATGCGGGAGGAGAAATCCAATCTTCGGATAAATGCCTTCATAAGCATCAAAAATCTGGCCAATTCTGCTTTTGAAGTGCTGAATAGAAACTGAACCTCCATCCTCGGTGTGATCCCAAAGCGAAGCGAGAGCCATTTGCCCAGCAACACTATAAACGACCCGACAAACCCATTCGTTGTCATCTGACTGCGGAATATTTAATTGCCTTCCAATTGAAACAATTAGGTCGTTTATCATATCGTTCACTCTTCCTCAATATATCTTGCAACTTCAGCTTTTACCGAACTGGAGATTCCGCTCTCGCCTTCAATAACATCCTTTAAGACATCCAATCTCCCGGTAAGTACGCAGAGAGGAAGCACACCAAAGAGCAGTTCCAAGTCCTTATCTTTTGCGGGATTCTCCAAAATGCATTTTGCATCGGACAGGACACGGGTTAACTGGCCCAATAGGAGTTTGCTAAGGCCCAAACGCTTAAATGCAGATATCCGGAGAGACTGTTTTTCCTCAGAAACATATGGTTGGAACTTCTCAGCGCGTTTACTTGGCCATGTCTCGAGAGCAGGTAAACTTCCTATAAAACATTCACTCAGGACGGGGAGCATGTAATTATAAAGGCCTTTCGGCTCAATAAGCATATCCTCGACATATGGATGGGTCCAGATTATCTGCTTTTTGAGTCTTGTAAACTTCTGCGGTAATGCATCCGTCCACCCTTTTCCGAACATATTTTGAACCGACACAATAGAATCGTCAGCCTCGCTGATTCTTTCCACTATAGAAAGGTCACATTCATCTCCTAAAGTCAATTGTCCTGCTCCGTTTGCGTACATCGAAACAGACAGCACCTCAGCAATATCCTGTCCCCCAGGGCCTGCAATCAAAGTTGGCACATTGTTGATATGGGTTGCATACAGAAAAGCAGTGAGCATTGAGCAGAAGTCTGGTTCAATGCCCAACGCACATGACAAATTCTGATAGATTGCATCATATTCATTGCGCCAGCTTTCTGCGAGTTCAATATCCTCATCAGAATATTGGCCACTGGTACTGCTGTATTGCCATGAGGCAGGGGGATTCCCATACGGCAAGGTTGCATTTGACTGAGGCAGAAAAACAGACATATCAGCAATGAATCCTGCCATATCTTTTTGTGCATCCGCAATTTTCTGGCGCACTGCGACCAGCGTTTCTTTTCCAATCGATTCGTATTGCTCTATCTCTGCAAGCAACCGATCCAGTTCACCTTGTTTTGTGGCAATTTCTGCAAGTAGTTCACTATGCTGCTTTTTTGCAATGGATATTGTTTCTTCCATTTCTGAAACTTCTGCCTCAGCTTTGGCAATTTCAGCAGCATGAGAATTATGCCATTCCACGGATACGGCTTTTTCGCATAATTCTCTTAATCCATCGTGATTCTTTGCGATTTCAGCCAATACACTAATGTCGATATCGCCGACTTTAATCAATGCATCTGCTCGATTAACAAAATCATCAACTGTCTGTTTTGCTTGGTCCAGAGTACAATTTAATTTTTGAACAATCGCGTCGTACAAAGATTCTCCGCAAATCTTCTCAAGAAGAAGTTTGCAATATTTCCATTCCGCCTTGGTGGCACCAATACACTCCTTAAACAAAGGCCATGTGATGCGTTCAAGAATGAGCGTGCGAATAACCTCGTCTGTATTTCCTATTGAAACATATCCAGAAGGCTCTCCCACCTGAAGTGTTTTTAAAAATCTTAGGTTACGATCATCCCAATTATAGATATCCCCGGAGGAAATTGTGTAGCTTGGCAGGGAGTAGACAGTTTCCGAAAGTTTTGCACATCGATCCAAAATGTTGAACTCATTTGTACGACACAGTACGCCTACAAACTGCCCCCATTTAGGTTCATAGCAAAAGAGTGTATCGCAAAAGTAAGCTTGTGTACGAGCAGTTCCATTCTGAAGTTGTTCAACCACTTCGTCTAAAGACTTTGCCATAAGGACTACTACACGTACCGGCGAGTAGTCTTTGACATAGTACGACTGGACATAGTCAATTGCTGGGTTATCCCTATTAGGAATTGCTGTCCACTCCCAAACACCGACCGTTCCAAGCGCAGTAGGCCCATCGTTGCGGTACAGTCTATCTCTGTTTTCAAAATAGTTATCCGTCCGTTCCGACTTGAATGGTGTATGTAAAATATCATCTTCCACATCTGCTAAACGGTTCAGCCATATACGCCCTTCGTAATCTACTGTAATGTAGCACAGTGATGTGAAGGAAACTTCATTGTCAATCATCATTATCCCTCCCAGGATTATTTTGAATGGTTTTCCTGAGCAAATTTAAAGCTGTACGGGAAATTTCGCCTCGCCGCAAAGCCATGCAGAGCCATTTTTGCGTTTGGGGATATTTCGAGAATTTACTGACAAAACTTCCAACTGCATGCGTTACAGGAATCATCGGGCCAGAGCAAGAGCTCAATTTTTTGACAAGTACAGCATCCAGCGCCATAACATCCATGTTGACGGTTTCCTGCTCAAAACGAATGGAGCGGATGTAGTCGCAGCCTTGATAAAAATGTATCTCTGTGCCAAATGATAGTCCGTCGATTGTTAAATGCTCCTCGCCAGAAAGCTTGTAGATATATTCGGTCTTACCATTTCTTTGAACCACAGCCTTCCCATCATACGGGCAAGAAACTGATATGCACTTTAATTTGGGGAGTTTTGCATAGCTCTCTTCATTCAGCGTGTTGCCAGAATGGTCAGATACGATTATTGGTGGTAACGGTGCCTTTTTGCGCAGGGGTTGCTTTACCAAATAGGAGAATCCCAATGCTCCAGATTTTCCAAGTGAGATTAACTGTTCTCTTTCCCTGGTATAGAGCTTGTATAATTTTCCGTCTTGAGTACCCAGCACATTCGCAGTTGCAGGGTATGATTTCAGTTCGGCATCATCACCGCATAAATAGAAGTAAAATTCCGCTGAGTTGTGGTATATAAAATACGGATCCTGGATGTATGCTGGCCATATAGGATAGAATTTGGTTGGTTTTTCAGTTAAGAAAATAGCATATTTAAGGAAGAACTTTGCGGAGCGTTCTGAAAACTTTTTAATGCGAATTTTATATAAATACCAACTATTGAAAGAGTTTGCGCGCGTTTTGGCTATTTCTATTGCTTCGATATCTGCAGGGAAAGTATATATTGGATGTCGTTGCAATAAATAATAGAAATTTCCGGCATACGCCTTTCCGCCAGATTGTAGAATCTGGCCAGTTCGTCCGTCAAAGAAGGAGCCAGTCTGGTTGATTCCCGGTATATTGTTGGACCAAAATCTTCTTAATTCGGGATTAGCATTTATATATTCAACACAGTAAATCTGGCTTGGAATAGAGCCAACACTCAAGTAGGTGGTTCCAATCCGCTCAATTCGCTCAAACGAGTACTCATAAACTTGGTGTGAATCTCCGGCTATCTTAATTTTGTCGCAGTGTGCCTTGTTGTCTGGAGGGTAGAAGAACCCTAATTGCAGAGAAAATATCGATCCCGTTACAACAAGGCGCAAAGGCATTATATGGCTGTTAAGTGCTCGTAGCGATCGACCGTAGTTTGGATCAAAAGAGGCTTGGCGTTCGTCGCATTCTTTATTGGGAGAGGCCGGATCATGACGGAAGTGTTGAACATTCATACCAGGGGCGGTAAGTAAAACATTTTGTGCGCATAATTCACACACAAAATGGCCGCTTCGTGCTGACGCACCATAGGGATACATCTTGCAAGCCTCTTCTACCGTGATACGACGATATCCAATTTTAGAATCCCACACGCATACATGAGTTAATGGCATCCCTCGTCACCCTCGTTCTTGTTACAACGACTCGGAATTGTAAGCCGATGTGTCATCTCTGATAAAATCCATCATTTCTCCTGCATTACAATTCATAACATCTGCAATTTTAAGGAGAACCGATAGATTTACTTCTTGATTTTTGCGAAGTTTAGTGAAAGTAGCAGAAGAAAGTCCTGCACGCTTGCGTAGCTCAGCTTTGCTCATCTCTCGTTCAGCGCAAAGGACCCATAATTTTTTGTAAGTTACTTTCATGGTTTCACCCCGAATAAGAAGGATTTATAAAATTATACTACTACGAACCACATCTGTTTTCAACATATTTCGCTTTTTTGCGAGTTGTTTCGATTGTATGAATTAAAGTTATCGCGAATCTAAACGTTTTTTGCTTTACGAGTGATTTTTAAAATATTTTGGTGGCTATTCCCCTCGTCCTGTGGTATTGTGTGTTGCTACCAGGAGGTGCAAAACATGAAAACACGACTCAAGAACCTGTACGACTGCTTCTATACCCCGCCTGAGTTTTCGGAGCAGAAGCAGGAAGTGGAAGAATGCCACCAGGCACTGATTCAAGTGCTGGAGAAGCCGGAACGGCGGCTGGTGCTGCGAATCATGGATGCCCAGAGTCTGATGGCGGAGGAACGCTCCATCGACAGCTTTATCTCTGGATTTGAGCTGGCGTGGCAGCTCTTCATGGAACTGAATCAATTTGAAAAAGAGCGCTCAGTCTCTCGCTGTACGGCGAAGAGATCGGGCGCTCTTTCCATGTCCGGAAAGGAGGAAGCAACATGAGAAAAGGAATCATCACTGTCGCAGTGGTCACCGCCTGTCTGGCCCTGTGTGCCGCTGTGTGGCCGCAGGACGAGCCAGCCGGGGAAACACCCGCACTGCCCACACCAGCCGCTGTAATCGCCACACAGCCCGAAGTTCCGGAGATAGCAGAGATGGAAGAAGTTATATCACCAGAGGATGAAAAGGCGGAAGCAACACTGCCGAAACTGGGTGAGGAAGCTGACATTGCCCCGGAACCACCGCCTGCTCAAATGCCCCCAGCGAGTGAAGTACCAGTCCCACCGGAACAGGATGCTACACCCCCACAAGAACCAGAACCTGCCCCGATACCTGACAGCGAACCAGACAACATGGTTCATGTGCCGGGCTTCGGCTGGATAGAAAGCCAAGGACCCAACCATGCGGAATACGCCGAGGACATGTACGAGAACGGCAATAAAATCGGGATCATGGGATAAATGAAAAGCAGTGTGGTATCAGGACAAAGCCTGGTGCCGCACTGCTTATTCTGTTTCCTGCTCCAATACGTCGCTGAAGATCTCATGGACGTGGATCAGCGAAACGACTTCACAGAGAAACCGCTCCGCCAGTTCCTTTTCGTCCAGCCAGGTGGTCTGCGGCGGCACATAGTAGCTGGAATCAGCCTCTGCTTCCGCTCTGGCCTTGCGAATGGCTTTCTGGATGGAGAGCCACTGACCGTAAGCACCATCGTTAAACTGTTTTCTCAGTTTCCGGATGGCGCTCTTATACATTTTCTCCGCACCACTGGGGCCGTTGTAGTTGAGCCGGATGGCCAGTTCCTGAAAGGTCATACCCTGATCGTTGGGCTGGCCGATCCCCAGATAACAGCGCACCAGATTCAGCTCTCTGGGGCTCAGCACTTCCTCCATACGCTGGAGGATCAGTGTCCGGCGCATGAAGCGGTCATAGGCCCTGGCAGGGTCACCGCCACTCCCAAGGTCAAAGACACGCTCGCCCAGAGACTCGATCTGAAATACGGTACGGTATTCTTCCAGCAGACGCTTGGCTACTTTAGCGGAGACTTCCAACTTCTCTTGGATGGCCGGCAGAAGATCTGTTTCGATGTCCCGCTCATGCGTGGCATAGAGAAATGCCACCTGGCGCAGCTGGTGGTAACGGTCCAGCGGGAGGGACAGAGAAAAAGAACTTTGGGCAGCGCAGTCCCGCATGGCCGTCTCAATGGCAGGGGTCGCGTAGGTCAGCAGCTTTGTTCCATAGGAGGGATCAAACCGCCGTGCTGCGTCCAGCAGTGCCAGCGCCCCCTCTTGCTTGAGGTCGTCCACCAGAAAGTCCTGAGAAAATTGCTCGCAGTAGCTTGTGGCCAGCATGGTCAGGTATCCTTCGTTCTGGGAGAGCAAGAGTGGAGCGGCCTGCGGATCGCCGTCCTGTATCCGCAGGGCAAGCTCCTCGTTACTCAGGCAAAGATCGTCACAGCGGTACATGCTCATGACCGATCCTCCCGGGCAAGGCGTACTTTCGCCTGGGCATAGATCGCTTCCTGCTCCATGTCGTGTGCATAACCGTTGGCGGCATAGTCGTTGTCCATGAGCGCCTTATCACGCAGACTCTCCGCCACATACAGCGCTTCATTGCGCAGCTCGTCAGAGATCTTTCCTCTCTGGTGATGCTTGCGGATGGTGTTGGTGCGGGTGGTGAACAGGCGGTAGACCGGATGCTGTTTGTTTTGCTCCTTCTGCCGCATCATGGCGCCGTACTGCCGGCAGGTCATGCGGGGATCCTGGGGAGCAATGCCATCGCAGTATTTCGGCATGTGGCCGTTGGTGGTGAGAAAGTATGTTCCACAGCCACAGCACCGGCTGGGCGCATGGCCGTGCTGCAGTCCGTTCATCAGATCAAAGATGTAGAAGCTGATGGCATGGTCAAAGAAATACCGATTCACAAATACGGTTTCCTTTTCCTGTTTCGGGTGTCGGGCAAAGACATAGGAGGATCTCAGATCCGGCGTGATGGTGAATGGCTCAACATCCGGTACCGGCAAATCACGCATCATATCCCAGAACCATTCACTGTTGAAGCAGTCGTGGGCGGCCATGGCAAAGAAGGTCTCTGTCCGTTTCTTCAGCCGCCGCAGATAGCCCTCCTCAAAATATCGTGCCGCCACGGTAAAGTGCTGGATGCCCAGGGGGATACTGAAGGCAGCGACCAGATAGCGGAAGAAAAATTCCCGGACGGGCGAAGCTGGCTTCAGCAGGTCGTTGTGGGATTCCGGGGAAAACATCACCTCCAGTGTGTGCTGCTCCTTTGCTTTGTCCATCAGGCTGTACGGTGGACATTGCCACAGGGCATCCAGCAGCTTCTCCAGAGAGGCGCGGGTCCCGTCCAGCAGGTTGATAAATTCACCTCGCCCGGCCAAGGCCAGGGCCTCCACCTGATGGCTGATGGCGCCGCCGTGGGTGACCAGTTCCCATATGGTCTCATCGGGAACATTCAACAGTTCGGCGGCAAAGTGGCCGGCCGGGTAGACGGCCTCTTGGAAAAAGATTTGATCCTGCCAGACATCCATTGTCAGGTGAAGGAAATTGTTGTTCTGTTGGGTACCCAGCGGCATAGGGTCACCTCCTCTGTCCTATATCTGTTTTCTGCCTGTCTTGCGATATTCTCATTTTATCAAAATCCCCCCAATAATCAAGTGAAAGGACAAGAGCCACGGTGGCCGCGTGGTCTCTGTCCTTATCTTTTTACATGGGGATGATCCTATGAGTAAAACAATACGACTGCAAACCATCGACGGCGAGAGCCTGATGAGCCTGCCGCTGACGCCGCTCAACTTCGTGGTGGACACGCTGCTGTCTCAGGGGCTGCACATCCTTGCCGGCTCGCCCAAGGTGGGAAAGTCCTGGTTAGCCCTGTGGCTGTCCGTCATGGTGGCCAAGGGCGAACCCGTCTGGGGGATGTCCGTGCAGCAAGGTACCACCCTCTATCTCTGCCTGGAGGATTCCGTTCTGCGTATCCAGAACCGGCTCTTTGAGATCACCGAGGACGCACCAAGCAGCGTCCACTTCTGCACGGAGTGCGCCCTCATCGGTCAGGGGCTGGAGGAGCAGGTGGAAACATTCCTCACTGCCCACCCGGATACGGTACTGGTTATCATCGACACGCTGCAGATGGTTCGTCCGGCTCGCGACGCAACCTACGCAAACGACTACCGGGATCTGTCTGTGTTGAAACGGATCGCAGATACCAACGGCATTGCCATCTTGCTGATTCATCATCTGCGCAAGGAAACCGCTGACGATGTGTTCAACCGCATCTCCGGTACCACCGCCATCAGCGGTGCTGTGGATTCCAGCTTCACGCTGGTGGAGGAACGGCGGGGCAGCGGTAGAGCGAAACTCTCCTGCGTCGGCCGCGACATTGAATACCGGGAGCTGACACTGGAGCGCAACGGTGAAAATGTATGGGAGCTGGTGTCGGACAGTCGGACACAGCCAGAGCTGCTGGGCGATCGCATCGTCTATCTTCTCTCTGAACTGATGCGTGACCGAAGCGAATTTATCGGCACTCCCACAGAGCTGTCTGAACGAATCGACCCTGTGGGTGTGGAACGCATGTCACCCAAGAAAGTATCCCGACAGATCCTGCAAAACCTTGACGCACTAAGGAAAATCGGCATTTCCGCTGTGGTGCGCCGCAGCAACGGAAGGCGGCTCATTGAGCTGCACCGTGCCGAAAGTGACGATGTCCAGGGTGTCCCGGCGGTCGACCCTGTTGACCCTGCCGGGGCGCTGCGCGGCGATTTGCGGGCGGTTTCCGGGGGCAGCGAGTAAACCGCAAGGCAAAAGAAACGCCGTGTTGGGCCGTTTGTGGCCAAAGAAGGAGCGTGGGTGTTCGGCGCGGGAGAATCACCACAAAAGGGGCCCCCGGCGAAACCCAGCAACTGCGCAGCCGTTGGCAGCTCTGCTGCCTTACGGATGCGGCGTACCCCTTGCGGGTAAAGCGGTTTCTCTGGGGAGAGGAGGAAGCACGGAGCGAGGGAGCTTTCGACCTCGGTCGGAAGCGACGGATGCGCAGTCGCTTCCGACGAGGGCCAGCATCGCGTTTGTCTGGTCACCGGCACAGCCGCCGCCCGCCTTCCGCTTGTTTGCGGGGCGCTGCCCCACACCCCATTTTTACGAAAGACTGGAGGAAACGACATGAAAAAAGATATCAAGTTCAGTACCCGGATGGCATCCGCAGACCGGGAGGCCATCAAGGAATTGGCGAAACGCTCCGGGATGTCCATGAGCGATTATGTGACGGCCTGCTGTTTGGGAAAGCAGGTAGTGGTCATTGATGGGCTAAAAGAAGTGCTGAAGGAGCTGAAGTCCATCGGCAGAAATCTGAATCAGCTTGTCACCCTGGCGCACATGGGGCGCGTCACGGTGGTCAATCTGGACAGCGTACGCCAGGCGTTCTCTGAACTCTGTGCTGCTGTTCGGTTGATCCTGGAACGAAAGCGGTGGTGAGGGATGGCTATTATCAGCTTCACCAACTACAAGCGGGGCCAGACCACCGGATGTATGGGAGCCGTAATGCGGTACACCATGCAGGATAAGAAAACTGAGTTTGAGGGGCAGAAGTTAATTACAGGCATCAACTGCCAGCCGGAATCTGTCTATGCGGACTTCATGACCACCAAGCGGCTGCATCACAAAACCGACGGCGTGCTGTTCTACCACATGGTGCAGAGCTTCCCGAAAGGCGAAGCAGTCGATCCGGTCGCCGCTCATGCAGCGGCATTGAAGCTGGCTGAGTACTATGAGGGATATGAAGTCCTGGTCTGCACCCATACAGACCGGGAACACATTCATTCCCACTTTCTCATCAACTCGGTCAACTTCGATACTGGGAAGAAACTGCACATCGCAAAGGAGCAGCTCCAGGAACTGCGGCAGCGCAACGATCAAGTCTGCATGGAGTTTTCTCTCCCTGTGTTTAAACCCACGAACAGGAAAGAGAAGACTAAGACAATGTCCATCGGCGAGTATCACACCGCAGCCCGTGGCCAGAGCAAAAAACTGCAGCTCATGAATATCATCAATGACTGTATGGGCCACGCCTCTAACCGTGAGGAGTTCATTGCGCTGATGGAGAGCGAGGGCTACAAGGTACGCTGGGAAACCTCCCGGCGGAACATCACCTACACCACACCCAGCGGCTGGCAGTGCCGTGACCGCCTGCTGTTCGGGGATAAGTATCTAAAGGAGAATATGGAATATGAATTCAGGATCAGAGAAGAAGTTATCTATGGACGAGCTGTTGGAGAAGAACCGACCTGTGCAGATGGTACAGACCACGCCGCAGCCTCCGGCGCAGGAGCTGACACTGCCTCCCGAAGTGCATCCCACGAAAGCGGAGTGGGAGAAACTGCTGAGCGACCTCTGCACACTGGGGTACCACACCGAGAGACAGACTGGCTATCTGAAGAGGAGCAGCGAACTGCTGGCGCAGTTCCCGACCCGGACGCAGATGGACGAACTGCTGAAAGCGGTGAAGCATCTGGAGCAGATGAGCGAACAGGCTGGGAAGCGGAACGAGAAGCGTTTTTCTCTGCCCAGCATCAGGCTACCCAGACTGCGGCTGCCGCTCCTGGATGGGCCTACATGGGCAGTGTTGCTGATGGCAACGGCAACGTTGCTTTTGCTGTGGTGGGGCTTGGATACCGTCTGGAGCAGTCTCAGTCTGTTGCTCCAGTGATGGACAGTACCACAATGCACCCGCATACAGACAGGAAAACGCTACGCAAGAAGCAGCAAAAGAAAATCGCCCAAGGCCATGCCAAGGACGATTGCGAAGAAGACCAAACTTGGCAGCAGACCATGTGACGGTCTGCTATTTTTGTTGCCCGAATTAGATTCGGGGGAAAGGAACTCAATGAAAAGTGAATTTGAAGTGTATATGGAGACGGGTATTCTGGGTGGTTATGTGCCGGAGCGAGCGATTGGCTACCGGGACGAGAATACGATCACGCCAATCTACCGGGATACATCCTATCACGAAACAGAGCATGGTATGGAGCTGCGCCGTGAGATGATTGTGGGCGGACGAAAATTCTTTGTCCGCTCCATCTTCTCTACCACAGAGAAAGCGAAAACGCCTACAGAGCAGATGCTCCAAATCATCGACAGTGATTTAGAAAAAGGTTCGATTTGAGGATAGACATTGGGCAGGAGATACGGTATGTTTGTTGTTACCGTATCGGCTTGCCCGGAAAGGAGTAGCAATGGCAAGCAACGAAAAATATACCGTCCTCTATGGCCGGCTGAGTCAAGAGGATACGCAGAAAACAAATAAGACGGATGACTCGAACAGTATTCAGAATCAAAAACTTCTGCTGGAGAAGTATGCAGCTGAGAAAGGATTCACCAACACACTCTTCCTGTATGACGACGGCTACTCGGGAACGAATTTCAACCGCCCAGGCTGGCAGCATGTCATGGAGCTGATGGAAAACGGTCAGGTGGAAACACTGATCGTCAAGGATTATTGTGCGATAATAGGACTAAATCAGAAAGACCTTGAAAACCAAGGCATTCTGGCTTAGTCCCTTCTTTTTTTGACCGAAAACAAAGGACTTTCACAATAATCAAGCAAGCCGGAGGGTGCCGCTGCACACTTCCGGCAGAAGGAGGATATAGTGGGTGCTATCAAAGTCTTCTTGAAGGAGGTTCTGCTTCCAATCGCGCTTGCGTTCTGCCTCGCGTCATTTCTCAAGCCGATCTATATGCCTGACGGCGTATGCGACTACTTCCTAATGTGGATCTGCGTCGGCTTGCCATTCGGCATCCGGAGGATGTGCCTCTGGCTCGTTCCCAGCGGCTACGGTATCTCCGGCTCAGTCGGCATCTTCGCATTGAACTTAATCATAGGCGGTCTTATCGGAGGACTTGCCTTCTTCATCGGGCTGCTGCTCGGTGTCATTCATACCATCCGAGAAATCATCTGAACTACATCGTAAACGAAGAGGGTTTGTTTCTTCTCCAATTTGGAGTAAGAAGCAAACCCTCTTTTTTTGTTGCCCAAAAGCCGGAATATTTGCTGGCGATGCGGCGAAGGAAAGGAGTTTTTAAGCATGAAACGCATGACAGCCGGTGATCTGCAAGCACTGGAATTGCTGATGCAGACCACACCCGGCTTTGAGCATTTTGACAGCGGCGCGGATGGCATTCTCCCTGAGTGCCGAAGCTGCCGCTTTCATCGCCCCTTCTGGAAATATCAGTCCTGCGTGTTTGCAGAGTGTCCCTACTGCTGCAATCCCGTT